>OGOH01000231.1_pt1 | contig 44711 bp, 43 predicted proteins | sample 1552571 | NCBI WGS metagenome assembly OGOH01 (sample SAMEA2580170, study PRJEB22360) | human gut metagenome | biome: human gut; feature: human-associated habitat; material: faeces | place: Denmark | collected 2008/2010
CCTCATCCAGTGCATCTTCAATCGAGATGATCGGGTATTTTTCAACCAGAGCTTTCCAGTGATTAATCAGCTGCCCGGATGTATAAACCGTTCCTGCCTTTGGCAGTTTGTACTCTCCGACTGTTCCTGTCTTCCACTCAGAAGAAGCTGCATCCATAGCGATCATAAAGTCGCTTCCCGGCTCATAACCGGCTTTTTTCACTGCTTCCAGAATCGTCTCGATCGCTTCTTCGTCGGATTTCAGTGCCGGTGCAAAACCGCCTTCATCACCAACAGAAGTAGCCAGTCCTCTTTCTTTTAAGATAGAAGCCAGTGCATGGAATACTTCTGCACACCATCTTAAGCACTCTTTAAAGGAAGGTGCTCCAACCGGCATGATCATAAATTCCTGTACATCCAGTCCGGAAGATAATGCATGACATCCGCCGTTTACGATGTTCATCATCGGTACCGGAAGACGGTTTGCATTCACGCCGCCAAGGAAACGGTACAGAGGGATCTCAAGTGCAGTCGCAGCCGCACGGCAGCTTGCAATCGATACTGCCAGAATTGCATTTGCTCCTAAGTTGGATTTATCTTTTGTTCCGTCTGCTGCTTTCATCGCTGCATCCACTGCATAAATATCAGATGCATCTTTGCCTTTCAGTGCTTCGTTGATCACGGTGTTGATGTTTGCAACTGCTTTTGTCACACCTTTGCCGCCAAAACGTTCTTTATCATTATCACGAAGTTCCAGAGCCTCGAACTCTCCTGTGGAAGCTCCGCTTGGTGCAGTCCCTCTTCCGATCGTACCGTCAGCCAGATAAACTTCTGCTTCTACGGTTGGATTGCCTCTGGAGTCGATGATTTCCCTTCCAATTACTTTTTCAATTGTTAAATTCTTCATGATTGCCAGTCCCTTTCTCGTCCTAAAATAATCGGCACTTCGTCTTCTGCCTCTGATCGCATAAAGACAGAAGAAGTCCTGCCATGATTTATTCACGTAGTTAGGTATTTCTAACTATCATTAGAATAGCATAACTTCCATATGAAATCAAGGCGGACTTCTTCATTGGATTGAGAAAGTTTTATCAATTTTCACCTGTCACAAGGATCTGACACATTCTATTCTGTTTTCCACACCCGTTTATTCTGATCAGCGATTTCCTGCAATTCCTCATTTTTCTCATACAGCCACTCTATTTCAAAACACAGGGTTCCGTTTTTTTCATGCTTTTCCAGATTTTCCACATCGAGTGCCATTCTTGGTGTTCCATCCGGAAACTTGTAAATCTCAACAATATTTCCATTTAATTTCAGCATTTTTCATTCCCCCTTTCCCTTGTTTCTTATACCTTAACACAGGTCTTTTTCCATTTTGTTCCGGAAAGCAGACTTTTTAAAACAGATGTACTGCCCATAAGCAGCAAAAAAGCATGAAATCCCTGAATTTTCACGGTAATTCCATGCTTTTTGCTTTCTTTTTACTTCTTAATTTTCACGCTCTTTGCTTGTCCTTTTCCTTTGAAAATACTCTTATAGACTTTGAGTTTCTTTTTCGGCACTTTGATAACTGCCTTTTTATCGATGCCCTTAAACACATTCTTTCCTATAGATTTTTTTGTAAGCTGTGTTGATGTGATCTTAATATTCTTCAGCTTTTTACAACCGGAAAAAGCATTCGCACCGACCCTGCTGACATTTTTTCCGATGATGACTTTTTTCAGTTTCACATGATTTTTAAATGCATTTTTACTGATCTCCGTTACACGGAATATGATTTTTCCATCCTCACTTTTGATAGTTGCCGGTACAGTAAACGTACTGTTTGTTTTCCTGTGCGGCTTTACCAGTGTTACGGTACATCCGGTTGCATCGGCTTTTGTCACTTTATAAAGTGCGTCCTTTGTTTTGACCGATGTTCCGGTTTTCGGAAATGTCTGTGATGTATCCGAAGGATTTGTTGTACTTCCATTTGCTGTGCTTCCCTGCGGCGGGATCACGATACTTTTGATTCCGCTAAACCATACCGTCTCCCCGGTTTCATCGAAACTGTTTTCCGGATCCGGTATCGGGATCAGCTGGCCATTGATCTTCAACTTCGTTATGTTTTTATCAAAATAATATCCTTCCCGATATCCTCTGGCTGACAGGCTCAGGCAAATTCCATAATAATAGGTCTCCAGTGCTTTGAATTTCGTAAGCGGCATACCCCAGCTTCCGTCAAAATCACCATACCTGCCATTCCAGTAGTCCGAGGAAGTCCATCCTTCTTTTAAATTGTTCCATCGTTCGTGATCGATACAGTACAGAGCATCTTCCGACACACTTCCGGTAAACCTCGGAGCATCACCCGCTTTGAAAGAAAAATCCACTCCATTTACTTCAATCACTTCGATTGGCTTCGGTGTTACTTTTTCTTCAGATTTGACACTGTACAGAGCGTCTGCAAAGCAGGTCGTTCCATTATTTCCCACAATAACGGTTCGACTGTCAGCCGGTTTTCCATTTAAAGTCAGTGACAGATCTTTTGAAAATTCATTTCCATCTACCGTCTTCAGAAAAAGTGAATACAGATACGTTGCACCTTTCTCAAAAGTTGTAAACCGCGGTGTTGCGTCGGTATACTGGCTCTCATCAGAATACCAGAACGCTACTGGTTCCAGGTATCCCTGTGCATTTGTTTCCAGCTTTTCCCAGCGTTCATAGGCTATTTCATATTTTGAAGCATCACTGTCACCTTTTTGGGCAGTTGCTTTTGGAGCATCACCGGCATAACAGGAAAGTGTGCTGTTCACAATATTCACATCCGAAATCTCCATCTTTTCCAGTACCCAGTCTGTCTGGATCTTGTAAGTCTGATAAAAATGTCTGGTGGTAACGGTCTGTCCGTTTTCTTCCGTATCTTCATATTCAATGTTAATCGTATCGCCGTCAATACCTCGTGTGTCCGTACCGGAAACAATCTGCATTCCTTCACACACTTTTTGAACTTTCTCATCATAGGCTGTAATTTTCGCCTGGATTTCATCCAGATTTTCATCTCCGTCCAGATAATCACAGGAATCTTCCACTGTCACCGTTTCTTCATAATCCAGTACTCCGTAATCTTTCATATGACGGATCTTAAGGCTCGCCTTTGCATCAAAAGCCGTATGATAAATGTATGAATCCTCTGCTTCTCTGCTTTCTTTTTCTGCTGCAAATGTCTTTCCCGGTAAAAACAGCAGCATCACTGCCAGCAGTAGCCAGAATATCCATTTTCGTTTCCAAGTTATATCCATGTGTCTCTCCTTTATTTTCCTCATAAAATTTCTCCTTTCCTGATCTGTCAGAACCTCTTTCTTCCCCCTTCTTTTCGCTCTGTCCAGATATAAACATCTTGTATAAAATCAACCTGTTCTCTTTTACTCTCAGTATAAAAGATTCTGCTTATTTGACAAGTAAGATTCCCGAAACGTCAATTGCCAAATCGGGAATTTTGATATTTTCATCTTTCCTTTTTTGCAAATCTCCGATACAATAAACACATAGCAACCGAACGCGAAATACGCTTCATTGATGTTTTGGCAAATTTGATGAAAAGAGGTGCTTCTATGCGTTTTTATGAACAGTTGAATCAATATATGAAAGCTGTGAACTGTACTGCCAAAGAACTCTGCACTGTTTCCGGAATTTCTGCCGCTGCACTCAGTCGTTATCGTTCCGGTGAACGTGTGCCGGATGTTCATTCGGAAACTTTTGAACAGCTTTGCTCTGCCCTTGAAACGCTCGCATTAAAAAGAGAAGGCACAAATCTCACAAAAACAGAGATCCGTCAGCAATTTCTCGCCTGTTCAAACATGAAGTCCACGGACAAAGAGCAACTGCGTCAGAATTTTAACACGCTGATTTCTGTACTGAATCTAAATATCACAAAACTGTGCCAGCACATCAGTTATGATACCTCAACGATTTTCCGCTTTCGAAACGGCAGCCGCTCTCCTGCAGATCCGGAAGGCTTTGTCCTGGCTGTTTCCGCTTATGTGGCACGTAAATACTGCCAGGGCGATGATCTTTATGTGCTGGCACAGCTTCTGGAATGTTCGGAAGAAGAACTAAACGATACTTCTGCCGTCTGCGAAAAAATCCGCCTGTGGCTTTTAAACAGTCAGAACAAGAAAAAGGGCGAAGACAGTCTTTCCAAATTTTTATCCAAACTGGATGAATTTGATCTGAATGAATATATAAAAGTCATCCATTTCGATGAAATGAAAGTTCCGGGTGTTCCATTTCAATTTCCGACGGCAAAATATTATTATGGACTGGAAGAAATGATGGCAAGTGAACTTCATTTTTTAAAGGCAACCGTCCTTTCCAGATCAAAAAGACCAGTTATCATGTACAGTGATATGCCCATAACAGAAATGGCAAAAGACCCCGATTTTCCAAAGAAATGGATGTTTGGTATGGCTCTGCTCCTGAAAAAAGGTCTGCATCTGGATCAGATTCATCATCTTGACCGTTCTTTTGAAGAAATGATGCTCGGACTGGAAAGCTGGATTCCCATGTACATGACCGGACAGATTTCTCCTTATTATCTGAAATCCGATCCCGGCAATGTTTTTCATCATTTCCTGAAAGTATCCGGAGCTGCCGTACTTTCCGGTGAAGCAATTTCGGGTCATCACAGCGAAGGGCGTTATTATCTTTCCAAGACAAAAGAAGATATTGCTTATTATACAAAGCGTGCAGAAGCATTGCTGCTAAATGCTTCTCCTCTGATGGATATTTATCGAGAAGATCACGCCGGAAAACTGAATGCTTTTCTGCTTGCCGACACTTCCACACCAGGAAAACGCCGCAGCATTCTTTCTTCCCTGCCACTTTACACGCTGGATTCTGATTATCTGAAAGATTTTTTACAGAAACACAGACTTTCTGCAAAGGATCAGGCTTCCATTCTTGACTTTGCACAAAATCAGCGTGATATCACCGAAAAAATTCTGGAACATGATGTGATTGAAGACGAAATTCCACTCCTCACCGAAAAAGATTTTTATCTTCATGCACTTTCTCTTCCACTGTCCGGTATGTTTTTTCCAGATAACATACCAGTGAGCTATGAAGAATATCTGGAACAGAAAAAACAGGCGGAAACTTTTGCCTGTTTACATCCGAATTATCATTTGACCACATCTTCCTCTAATCCTTTTCAAAATCTGCAGATCATCCTGCACGAAGGAAAATGGGCGATGATCTCCAAAGGGAATGCCCCGGCGATTCATTTTGTGATCCATCATCCGAAATTGCGAAATGCGATCGAATATTTCATACCACCGGTTGTGGAAGCTGAAAAATGAAATGTTAATGATAATTCCTGCAAAACAGTATAAAAGATAATATGATAAATATATCACTAAAGGAGAGATCCCAATGAAAAATAAAACACAGCTTTTTCATTTATATACTTTTCGGTTTTTCTTGTCTGTCGGGCTTTTTTTATTCTTCAGCCTGCATCCGTTCTGCGAAAAAAAAGTTTATGCATCTTCCTGGAAAGTCACACAATATGGATCTGATTCTGATTTTCAGCAGTCCATGTTTTATACGATCAAAGGAAGCAACGGCAAACTGATCGTAATTGACGGTGGATGGGATTATGATGCGAAAAGAGTACGCGATACCATAAAGAAACTGGGCGGAAGGGTAAATCTCTGGATTATCACACATCCGCATCCGGATCATGTCGGAGCTTTTAATCAGATTTTTGCCAATCCGGACGGCATACAGATTGATCAGGTCATTGCACCAAAGATCAACGCTTCCCGTTACAGACACTATCAATATCCATGGGATGAATATCAGGTATTTCAGAAGTTTTCACGTCTTGTAAGAAAAAATCCAAAAATCCGGTGGGCAAAAGCAGATGATACTTTTTCCTTCGCCGGTCTGGATTTTGAATTTTTTAATGGTTACAGCCGTAATCTGAAAGATACGACCAAAGATATCTGCAATGGTTCTTCTCTGGTTTTTAAAATTTCCGGTAAAAAAACAAGTATGCTTTTCACCGGAGATATTGTGAGCAGCATTGGCAAAAGACTTATCAAAACTTATCACAAACGTCTGAAGGCAACGTATCTTCAGGCTCCGCATCATGGAAACAACGACAAGAGAGAATCCTTTTTCAAATATATCCATGCAAAGGTCACTTTTATCGATGCTCCCTCTTTTCTTAGAAAACGAGATACTGTAAAAAGAAATATAAAAGTTTTAAAAGATCTGGGTGAAAAAGTCTATACGTATAACAGCCGAAAACGCAGCGTTACCATCCGCTAATCATCCGAAACTGCGAAATGCAATCGAACATTTTGTGCCACCGGTTGTGTAGTAAATTTTCTCTGCTTTAAAAAACTCGTGAAATATTGAAATTTGAACGCAGAGAAGCGGATTGTGAATGTCCGCTTTCCAAATGTGCAAAAGGAACAATGCCCAGGAAGACACTTTTATGTGTCCTTCAGGGCATTGTTCCTTTGCACATTTAAAATTTTCCTGTTATTTCTATTTCCTGAACGCCAGAATCTCTTCTGCATTCTTGATCCGTTCTGCACTTGGCGGATTGATCCCTTCAAGCTGATATGGAATCCCTAAATTTTCCCATTTAAATACACCCAGCGTATGGTATGGCAGTACTTCCACACGCTCCACATTTTTCAGCGTGTGAATAAAATCTGCCAGCCGATGCAAGTAATCATCACGGTCACTCCGCTCCGGAACCAGTACATGACGGATCCATACTGGTTTTCCCATATCCGATAACTTTTCTGCCATAGCCAGAATATTTTTGTTGGTCTGACCGGTCAGTTTGATATGCTCCTGTTCATCAATATGCTTGATATCCAGAAGAATCAGATCGGTATATTTCATCAGTTCCAGCCATTTTGAATAGAATGGCTCTTTTTCCGTGTAAGGATTGCCGCTCGTATCCAGCGTTGTGTGGATCCCCATCTCTTTTGCCTTGCGAAACAGTTCGATCAGAAAATCAATCTGAAGCAGTGGTTCTCCTCCACTGACAGTAATACCGCCCTTATTTCCCCAATAAGTGCGGTATTTTACTGCCTGTTTCAGAAGGGCATCAGCTGTGTAGCTTTTGCCGGCTGTCATATTCCAAGTATCCGGATTATGGCAGAACTGGCATCGCATCGCACAGCCGCTTAAGAAGATCACATAACGCACACCTGGACCGTCAACCGATCCAAAGCTTTCCAGCGAATGGACATATCCTGTTTTTGCCCCGTTTTCCATATTACATTCTGTCGTGGCAGGTTCTTGCGATAACGTCAAGCTGCTGTTCTCTTGTCAGGTCGATAAATTTAACAGCATATCCTGATACACGGATTGTGAAGTTTGCGTATTCTTCTTTTTCCGGATGCTCCATAGCATCGATCAGTTTTTCTTTTCCGAATACGTTTACGTTCAGGTGATGTGCACCCTGTTTGAAGTAACCATCCAGTACATGAACCAGATTTTCGGTACGCTCTGCATCATCGTGTCCCAGAGCACCCGGGTTGATGGTCTGTGTATTGGAGATACCATCCAGTGCATCTTCGTACGGAAGTTTTGCAACGGAGTTCAAAGATGCCAGCAGACCGTTCTGTTCTGCTCCGTAAGATGGGTTTGCTCCAGGTGCCAGAGGCTCGCCTGCTTTTCTTCCATCCGGCAGAGAACCGGTTGCTTTACCGTATACTACGTTTGATGTGATTGTCAGGATAGAAGTTGTCGGCTCAGAATCACGGTAGGTATGGCAGTATTTCAGTTTATCCATGAATGTACGCAGCAGCCATACAGCGATCTCGTCAGCTCTGTCATCGTCATTACCGTATCTTGGGAAGTCTCCTTCGATCTCATAATCGGTAACGATTCCGCTTTCATCACGAACCGTTTTTACTTTTGCATACTTGATTGCGGACAGAGAGTCTACTACATGTGAGAATCCTGCGATACCAGTAGCAAATGTACGTCTTACGTTTGTATCGATCAGAGCCATCTCTGCTGCTTCATAGTAGTATTTATCATGCATGTAATGGATCATGTTCAGAGTTCCTACATACAGATGTGCCAGCCAGTCAAGCATGGTGTCATATTTATCCATAACTTCATCGTAATCCAGATATTCGGATGTGATTGCCTGATATTTCGGTGCTACCTGATCTCTTGTCTTCTCATCTACACCGCCGTTGATCGCATACAGCAGACATTTTGCCAGGTTTGCTCTTGCTCCGAAGAACTGGATCTCTTTACCTGTCTCAGTAGCAGATACACAGCAGCAGATAGAATAGTCATCGCCCCATACCGGACGCATAACATCATCGTTCTCATACTGGATAGAGCTTGTTGTAACAGAGATATGTGCTGCATATTTTTTGAATGTCTCAGGCAGACGTTCGGAATACAGAACGGTCAGGTTCGGTTCCGGTGAAGGTCCCATGTTTTCCAGTGTATGCAGGAAACGGTAATCATTCTTTGTTACCATAGAACGTCCGTCCATACCCATACCTGCTACTTCCAGAGTTGCCCATACCGGGTCACCGGAGAACAGCTGGTTGTAAGAAGCGATTCTTGCGAATTTTACCATACGGAATTTCATAACCATATGATCGATCAGTTCCTGAGCTTCTTTTTCAGTCAGGATGCCTGCTGCAATATCTTTCTCAATATAAATATCAAGGAAAGTAGAAATACGTCCGACACTCATAGCTGCACCGTTCTGTGTCTTGATGGCAGCCAGATATCCGAAGTACAGCCACTGAACTGCTTCTTTTGCATTCTTAGCCGGCTCGGAAATATCATATCCATAGGACTGTGCCATTTCTTTCATTTCCTGCAGTGCACGAACCTGGTCTGCGATCTCTTCACGCAGCTGGAAGTCACCACGACGCATACCCTGACGGTTTGTAGCAGTAAAATCTGCTTTCTTTTTCTCGATCAGGTAATCGATACCGTACAAAGCCACACGACGGTAGTCACCTACGATACGTCCGCGTCCGTAAGTATCCGGAAGACCGGTCAGGATCTTGTTATGACGTGCTTTTAACATTTCCGGTGTATAGATATCAAATACACCCTGGTTATGTGTTTTATGGTATTTGGTAAAGATCTCATGAAGCTGTGGATTTGGTTTATATCCATACATTTCACAGGATTTCTCAGCCATCTTGATTCCGCCGTATGGCATAAATGCACGTTTCAGCGGCTTGTCTGTCTGCAGACCGACAACCTGCTCCATATCTTTCATGCTGTCATCAATATAAGCAGCTCCATATGCAGTGATGCCTGTTACAACATCAGTCTCCATATCAAGGACACCGCCCTTTGCTCTCTCTTCTTTCTGAAGTTCAGATACTTTTCCCCACAGACGATCTGTTGCCTCTGTAGGTCCCTCCAGGAAAGAATCATCTCCGTCATATGGTGTGTAGTTGTTCTGAATAAAATCGCGGACGTCTACGCCTTCTTTCCAGAGTCTTCCAGCGAAACCATCCCACTGTTTAAAATCCTTCATGTTTTCTATCTTCCTTTCTCTGTGATTTTGTGTTTCTATGTTTTGTCGCTTTCATCTTAACATAGCACAAGATGTAGTGCAAGTATTTTGTTAAATACATAACAAACGTTGCCGTTCTTTTTTCTGTACAATTTTCCTTTGAGAAACCATTCTGAAAAATATAACAGAAGCATTTTCTTTCAGACATAAAAAACTGCCTCTCGTTTTCACGATAACGCAGTTTCTTTTTTCTTTTATTCTGCTGCCGTCTCACCGGCTGCTTCGGTTACTGTACTTTCAGCAGAAGTCTCTGCTGCAGTTTCTTCTGTCGTTTTTTCTGTTGTCTCTGTGGACGCTTCACTTGAAGTTTCTGTCTCAGCATTTAAACCGTTCATGTAATGATCCAGTGCATCTGTTTTCATTTCATATGTATGAGACGCATCTTTCTGAACATTCTGGTATACCGAGAAACCAATCCAGCCAACAAGAGCAACCAGCACGATAATGCCCACTATTTTCCAGAGCAGTAACTCTCTTTTTTCTTTTTTCTGAAGCTTTTCGCGTTTCTGCTTTTCTTCTTTGTAGCGGTCCACTTTTGCCTGACTCATGTCTTTCACTCCTTATATATAGTTTCTTAATAGTATACACTATTTTAAAAACTTATGCAACTACGATAATTCCACCATCGTTTGCATACATGGTGCTGACACCTGCGGTATTGACCAGGATCACATCTTTAAACGGCAGCCTCTTTAGGATTTCCTCTTTTACCATCTCTGCCCTCTGCGGACAATTACAGTGAGCGATTCCAACCATACGCTCCTGTGGATCGGATGATTTTTTCTCCTCGATTGAATCGACCATTTTTACAAGAGCTCTCTTCATGCCTCTTGCCTGATCCAGCTGAATAATCGTGCCTTCGTCTGTTGATCCCATGACCGGTTTGATCTTCAGTGCGGTCGCTACCAGAGCCTTTACGGTACCGAGACGGCCGTTTTTACGAAGGGTGTCCAGATTTTCCAGGACAAACCAGGTATCCTGTGAGAGAATATAAGCCTCTGTCTGTTCTACAACTTCTTCAAAAGAAAGTCCCTTCTCTTCCAGCTCCTGGATTTTCAGTCCGATCAGCGTCTCACCAACAGATGCCGAGCAGGAATTGAATACATAAACTTTTGCATCCGGATGATCCTCCAGATAGAGATTTTTGCCAAGAACTGCACTGTTGTAAGATCCACTCAGTTTTTCTGAAAGCGTCACTGCATAAACATGATCTGCATCACAGTCGTAGGCATCACGATATATTTCCGGTGATGGGCAGGAAGATTTCGGACAATTTGGGCACTCCGCTACTTTTTTTAAAAACTCTGCCTGGTTGAAATGTTCCTCATCATCCTGTACAATATACTCATCCACCTGCAGTGTCAGCGGTGCAGACACAAAATTGCCGCTCTTTTTCATCTCATCTGTCAGCTCCCCGCAGCTGTCGATCACTACTCTGAAACTCATCTATAAATCCTCCATATTAAATTCCGCTTATTCAAATCTATACAGAAATGTGCATCGCCGCAGCATGAAAATAAAAGTGCTGCGATGTTCACAAGCCAGACCTTCTGTAGATTTTCACAGAATTTTTATCTTCTATTGATATGGTATGAATGTCAAAATTCAAGTCGAACGCACGTGAGACTTGGTGCGTGATTCTGGTCAGCGAAAGCTGACATATTCTTCTCAGAATCACTGCACATCCTCGCGGAGCGTTTATCTCAGTCGGAGATTGTACTCCCACTGAGAAAGACTTGTTATTACTCACCACTTGCAGAAGTGGGAGTCTTCTCGACTGAGATAAATCTTAACACTCACATCATGTTATCTGGTTTTTAATACTACATTCTACTATAACACATATCACATATTTTGCAATGCTTTTCTTCTTTTCTTTTTCGGTTTTTTCCGCTATACTGAAAAATACACGGACCATATCACCAAAATCCTGTATATGTCCGCTTTTTGACAGGAGGTACTTATGATTTCTATTCCTATAACCGAAGTAAAATTGTTTATGAACCATCTGCTCTGCCGCAGTACCTTTGATGCATTCTGCGTTCCGGAGCTTTCTCTTTCTACATTTGCCTCTTTCCATATGGATGGACATATTCTGAAAGATTATTATACGAAAGAAGAATATGAGACACTCTATAAAGACCGTACACCGATCGCCCGCTGGAAACAGCTGCGTCCCGTCTGCTTTGAACTGATCCGCGGCAACCACACACCGCTTTCTTTCTCGATCGTCCTGCAGCTCTCTTCCCGTGCAGTCGAATCATTTCTGTCCGAAACAGATACTTCTTTCACAGTCTCCGACATCAACGGCCTGTTTTTAAATCTGCGTTATAAAGATAGTCGGCTGAATGCTGTAACCGGAACATCTCTTAATATTTTCTCAATGGATAAGTCCCTGGAACATGCCTGGGATCAGAAAATCCAGAAGTTTATACTTTCTTTAGAAAGTTAATACTTTTTTGTTAGCACTCGTTACGTTTGAGTGCTGATTTTCTCTTGACATTTCCATAGAACGGTACTAAACTATCTTGCATAGGGCAGTCATAAGAAAACTTGGCTGCTGCAAGATTATTGGAAAGGTGTGAACGATTATGAGTAATACAAATAGAACAGGTAACTTATCCATCGACAGTGACAATATATTTCCTATTATAAAGAAATGGTTATATTCTGACCACGATATTTTCATCCGTGAACTGGTATCCAACGGATGTGATGCCATCACCAAACTGAAAAAACTGGAAATCATGGGTGAATATACTTTTCCGGAAGATTACAAAGCTTCTATTCAGGTTATCGTAAATCCGGAAGAAAAAACTATGAAATTCATTGATACCGGTCTTGGTATGACAGCAGACGAAGTCGAAGAATACATCACAAAGATCGCTTTCTCCGGTGCGACTGCTTTTCTTGAGAAATACAAAGACAAGACAAATGCAGATGAAATGATCGGTCATTTCGGCCTTGGTTTTTATTCCGCATTCATGGTAGCAGATGAAGTACATATCGATACACTCTCCTACCGTGACGGTGCAACAGCTGTTCACTGGGAATGTGACGGCGGCACACAGTACACGATCGGTGACGGCAGCAAAACAACCGTAGGTACAGAGATCACTCTTTATTTAAATGAAGAAAGTGTTGAATTTGCAAACGAATACCGCACAAGAGAAGTTCTGGACAAATACTGCTCTTTCATGCCGGTTGAGATCTTCCTCTCCAAAGCAAACGCAGAACCGGAATACGAAACCATTGAAGAGAGCGAACTGCGTGACGACGATGTTGTGATCGAACACATCCACGAAGATGCCAAAACAGAAGAGAAAGAAAATGAGAACGGTGAAAAAGAAATCGTTGAAGTTTCTCCTGCAAAAGAAATGGTTAAAATCCAGAAGCGTCCGGTTGCTTTAAATGATATTCACCCACTGTGGACAAAGCATCCGAATGAATGCAGCGAAGACGAATACAAAGATTTCTACCGCAAAGTATTTATGGATTACAAGGAACCTCTGTTCTGGATCCATCTGAACATGGACTATCCGTTCAATCTGAAAGGTATCCTCTACTTCCCTAAGATCAACACAGAATATGACTCTGTAGAAGGTACGATCAAACTTTACAACAATCAGGTCTTTATCGCCGATAATATCAAAGAAGTGATTCCGGAGTTCTTGATGCTCTTAAAAGGTGTGATCGATTGTCCGGATCTGCCTTTGAACGTTTCCAGAAGTGCATTGCAGAACGACGGTACTGTAAAGAAAATTTCTGAATATATCAGCAAGAAAGTTGCAGACAAACTGACCGGCATGTGCAAGACCGACCGTGAAAATTATGAGAAATACTGGGATGATATCAGCCCGTTCATCAAATACGGCTGCATCAAAGATGACAAATTCTATGACCGTATCAAAGACTGTCTGCTGTTCAAGAACCTAGACGGCAAATATCTGACTCTTCAGGATTTTGTTGCAGAAAACAAAAAAGAAGATACTGCGGAAGCTGTAAAAGAAACAGAAAGCACAGAAAATGCAGAAGAAAAGCAAAAAGAAAAAACTGTACTTTTCTATGTCACAGATGAAGTACAGCAGAGCCAGTACATCAATCTGTTCAAAGAACAGGGCATTGATGCTGTGATCCTGAAACATAATATCGACTCTGCTTTCATCACACATCTGGAGCGTCAGGATGACACCATCAAATTCGAGCGTATCGATGCAGATGTCAATGCAGATATGAAAGAAGAAGTTTCCGAAGAAGATCTGAAAGAAGAAAAAGAAACTCTGACGGATGTATTCCACAAAGCACTGAACAATGATAAGCTGGAAGTCAAAGTAGAAAAACTGAAAAATGCTTCTGTCTCTTCGATGATTGTTCTGTCTGAGGAAACACGCCGTATGCAGGATATGATGAAGATGTATAATATGTACGGTATGGATCCGAACATGTTCGGCGGTCCTGCTACTTTAGTTCTGAATGCAAACAATGAACTGGTTCAGTATATCTTCAATCACAAAGATTCTGAACATGTACCGATGATGTGTGAACAGCTCTATGACCTGGCAATGCTGAGCCATAAACCACTTGCACCGGAAGAAATGACCAAATTCATCACCCGCAGCAATAAGATCATGATGCTGCTGGCAAAATAAAACAGATGAGCAGACAATCCCCTTCCCTGACCGGGAGTTCTTTAAAAAAGATTGCAATGATTACCATGCTCATTGACCACATAGGTGCCTGCGTTTTCGAACGTGGGCTCCTTTTGGTAGATGAAACACGAAATGATGCGGCTCTTTTTGAAATGCTTCGGAACACAGACCGTATCCTCCGTCTGATCGGCCGTGTCTCCTTTCCGATCTTCTGCTTTTTGTTAGTAGAGGGATTTCTGCACACGCACGACCGAAAAAAATATGCACTCCGCCTTTTTCTGTTTGCACTGGTCTCGGAAATCCCTTTTGATCTTGCGATCATGGGACGTCTCTTTGATCCAGTACACCAAAACGTCTTTTTCACCCTGCTGATCGGACTGCTTGCTATGATGCTGTGCGATTACTTCCGAATGCAAGCACAGCCTGTGGCACAGGTGCTTGTTTTAATCCTGGCAATGGTGCTTGCATGGGCTCTGCATACAGATTATGGCTATCGCGGTGTTCTGCTGATCGAACTGCTCTATATTTTCCGCTATAATCGGATGAAGCAGGTCGTAGCCGGAGCTGTTGCCTTTAGCTGGGAGACGACTGCACCGCTTGCTTTTATTCCTGTCTGGTTCTATAACGGAAAACGCGGGAAATCCGGCAAATGGTTCTTCTACTGGTTTTATCCGGTGCATCTGCTGATTTTGTGGGGAGTTAAAACATTCTTGTTGCCAATTCTTATTTCAGTATAAAGCATTGATTTGGGGAGACATTTTCTGATATAAATAGAGCTTTCATGAAAGTCTATAAATTTGTGCATGTGCAAATGAACGAATTCCCCGAAGGGAACGTAAAACAGCATAGCCATGATGATTCGAAAACAAATCGTACTGACGGTAGCAAGGCTTCCGTCGTGAGATTGTTTTCGAATCATCATGGCGTCCTATTTTACAAAATCATTTTATGACGTTTATTTGCACATGCTCTGCTGTTTTTCGCAGACAGCACCTTATAAAACTTCCATCATTTCTTTACACTCGCCAGGAAATCTCCGTCTGAATTTCTCAGGCAAGCACTACAAGATATTTTCCACCCGGAAGTGCAAACACTTCGGATGCCTGCAAAATCTCATCTTTGGAAAGCTGTGCCGCATCCATTCCGCTCTCATCCAGATAGTCACGTACATCTTCGATACTGTCAAGTACGACCGCCAGATTATCCTCAAGGAACTCTTCTGCCTCCTGCGGTGTCTCTGCCACTTTTTCATCAAACAGCTGCAGCTGTTTGTTTAAAAACGTCTCAATACATTCTTTGCTGAAATTTGCCATGATCAAATCCTCCTTTTTTCTCTCCGGCCCACTTGCCAATTACAAGTATTGATTAAGATCCAAATATCTTTTGATCTCAACATCTCATTATTTATTTCTGCTTCTTTAGCAGCTCCTGAAGTGCCTTTATGACCCCTTTTTCTTCGTAGCTTCCAACGATATGTTTTGCTGCCTCTTTGACTGCGGTTCTTGCGGCAGAAACTGCACATCCCTCTCCTGCTGCCAGGATCATTCCAATATCGTTGTGATTATCCCCGAATGCCAGCGTCTCTTCTTTTTTTACCTGAAAATACTGCTGTACGAACTGAAGTGCTGCACCTTTATCGGTTCCTGGCTTCATAAAATCAATCCACGGTGCACCTGCCACTACGGTGTTTAATCTGCCCTGCCAGTAATCTTCGATTTCTTTTGCATAAGGCCGAATCCCGCTTTCACAGTACAGAGACATTTTGATCACTTTCAGTTTGGTGTCGTCTTCGTCATCATCAAAAACCATGTCATTCTGATAGCCATCCACCATCATTTTCCGATAGGACAGGTCATCGCTTCCGGTAGAATGCATCGCTTTTGTTGTCGATAAGGTCAGATGCATATTCGGGAAATGTTTTGCATATTCCTGCATCTCTTTTATCAGGTTCGGATCGATCACGGAAGCATAAAGTTCTTCGTCCTTCCATACAACGTTGGAACCATTTTCACTGATAAAAAGCATCTGATCTGCCACCGGAGCAAACAGTCGTTTCAGTCCCATGTACTGTCTTCCGCTTGCTGCCGCAAAATAGATATCACGTTTTCGAAGTTCCCGGATCAGATCAAAAATTTCTTCCGGCAGCACAGAACTGCTCTCCCGTATCAGTGTGCCGTCAATATCGGTTGCTACCAGTTTTATCACTTGTTGTCTCCTCCGTTTATCTTTTCCAGGATCTCAATCAGTTCCTGTGGTTTTTCAATCACATATTCACTGTGATTTTTTTCTAATTCTTTTCGGTCGCGGAATCCCCACAGAACCCCTACCGGATGCATATGTGCCGCATTGCCGGTCTGCATGTCCGTGTTTGTATCTCCGACATAAAGACATTCTCCGGTCTCTACTGCAAACTTTTCTGCAATGGCAAACGCTCCGTCCGGTGCGGGTTTGCGTCGGATCGTTTCGGTCTGTCCCTGGATGTAATCAAAATAATCTTTTCCAAACAGACTCTCCACCACATCGATGGCCTGAGCATGCGGTTTATTGGAAAGCACGGCGATCCGAATCCCTCTTTTTTTCAGTTCTGAAAGCATCTCACAAATACCCGGAAACGGCTTTACATGGTACATGCAGTCTTTTGCAAAATATGCTTTATAGATGCTTTTCATCTGCTCAAACTGACTGCAGTTCGTATCACCGGAATCCCGCAGAGTACGGCGGACCAGTTCATCTACGCCATCACCTGCATAATATTTATAATTTTCCACCGGAAATGCCTGGTATCCGATATCCCTGAGGGCACGATTGGCACTGTAAGCGATGGATTCCACGGTATCTCCGATCGTACCGTCAAGATCAAAAATAGCTGCTTTTATCATAAGATCACTCCTCTTTTGTGAACGGTTTTCTGCCGCTACAGCATAACACGAAACTGGTTTTCCGTCAAATTTCTGTAACACTTTTCATGCAATCTTTGTCATCTCTACCGACATTTATCGGACAGAGGCACGGTCGCACATCATATCTGCGAACTGGCTGCCGCAGTGTTCCACCTCTTTGAGTACCAAACAGATACCGTACTCGCTCTGATACCAGTTTTCTTTTGAAACACCCCTGGTAATGACCGGTGAGACGATAAATTCGATTTCCGGGAAAACAAACTGATAATACATCAGACATCTTCTGGCGTGATATGCCTGACAGGACAGGATCACTTTTTTTAAATGCAGCCCTTTTTTCTCGAGAAGATCCTTGGTAAATAATGCATTCTGATAAGTATAAGATGCTTCTTTTTCCTGCAGAATATCGCTTTTTTTTACCCCTTCATCCACAAGGATCTGCGTCAAAAAATCACTTTCTGTCTCAAAATATCTGCCTTTATATTTCTCCGGTGACTGTACCTCAGTAAATTTTCCTTCCACAATGCTGTACTTTCCAGAAGGCACGATAAGTGATGCAAAGCCCTGCTGATAAAGCTCTGCCGCATGCTGTGCGATCTCACCATACAATCCGCCCGGAACAAAGATCGCATCTGCTTTTTCCGGTTTCTGTTCTGTGAAAATAAAATCTGTTAATGCATCATAAAATTTCATGCTTTTTTCTCCTGTATTTTGACATATTTCACCCACCATGCTATACTAACTGCTGATACATTTCAAGGAGGAAATGAACATGAAAAGCAAAGCATTCAGGTCTGCCTTTCCTCACACACTTCCGGTTATGGCAGGCTATCTTTTTCTTGGTATGGGCTTTGGCATACTGCTTGAAAGCAACGGATATTCTTTTATCTGGGCTTTCTTTATGTCCATCTTTATTTATGCCGGCTCGATGCAGTATGTGGCGATCGACCTGCTTGCAAGCGGTGCCAGCCTGATCTCCACCGCGATCATGACACTGATGATCCAGGTACGGCATCTCTTCTACGGTCTTTCCATCATCGACAAATACAAAGACACCGGAAAGAAAAAGCTTCTGCTGATCCATGAGCTGACCGATGAGACCTATTCTCTGATTGCTACAACCTCGGTTCCGGACGGTGTGGACAAGGGATGGTTCTATTTGTTTATCTCCATGCTGGATCACGTTTACTGGATCATCGGCTGCACGTTCGGTGCACTCTTTGGTTCCCTGGTCAACTTCAATACAAAAGGTGTGGATTTTGTCATGACAGCACTGTTTATTGTAATCTTTACTGATCAGTGGCTGAACAGCAAAAATCATATCCCGGCAATCACCGGTGTGATCTGCTCTGTGATCTGTCTGCTTCTTTTCGGGCCGGACCGTTTTATCATTCCTGCCATGCTCTCCATTCTTACGATCCTGACACTGCTTCGTAAGCCGCTGGAGGAGCATATGGAAAGAGAAGATCAGAAAGGAGATGATTCACATGCGTAGTATCCCAGATTCTCAGGCAATCGCCATGATCGCGATCATGTCCTTACTGACTTTTTTTGTACGCGGACTTCCGTTCCTTTTGTTTTCTGGAAAATCCAAGACACCTGCTTACATCATGTACCTCGGAAAAGTACTTCCTTACGCTATCATCGGTATGCTGGTGGTTTACTGCTTCAAGAATATTTCCCTGCTGCAGGCACCGTTCGGACTGCCAGAGCTGATCGCCGGCATTGCCATCGTTCTGGTACACTGCTGGAAGAAAAATACGCTTCTCTCCGTTGGAGGAGGGACACTGTTTTACATGTTTCTTGTTCAGATAATTTTTAAATAAACCCCTTTTCTTTTTTATAGAAAAGTATTACAATACCATATATAAAATATTATATAATGCCAGTGTCAAAATTTCAAAATATCGTTCTTACCTGCAAGCTAAGACATTGGGATCCAGGGCACTTGGTACTGACTGAAGCATAGCTCAGAATTGCGAAAATTACCTTATAACAGAGCAATTCGCAGACATCAGTCAGGATTTTAAAACAGGAGAAAGGAGTTCGTTTATGTCAAAAAAATACAGCAAATGGCTGGTAGGTGCTGCACTTTTGGGAGCTGCCGCAGGTGCCGGACTTGCATATTTCAAAAAACATAAAAAAGAGAAAGAGAATTGGGAGGATGATTTTGAAGATTTCGAGGATGATTTCTTAGATGATGACCTTGAGGATTTTGATGGTGAAGATGCTGCCGATGCCCGCGAGTATGTTACCATTCCATCCTCTTCCGTACCGGAGGAAGCAGCGGAAAATGCCGCTGATACGGCCGAAGCCATTTTCGAAAAAGAAGCAGAAGAAGAGACCGTCAAAGCTGAGGCAGAAGAACCGAAAGAGACAGCTGAGGCTGTCCCTGAACATACAGAAGCAGAAAGCAAACCGGAAGACGCTGACGAAGAAGAAACTGTTCCGGAAGAGGCAGAAGAAATGGTTGCTGATGCTACCGAAGAAAAAGCAGAGGAAGAAACGCCGGAAGCTTAAGTTCTGATTTGCTTCTGTTAAAATTCAAGAGTGTGCAAATTGCAATTCCATCCCTTTTGCAGTTTGCACACTTTTTGTTTCTGTCTTTTTTCAGAGATTTTTTTGAAAATTTATTGTTCTTATCTACAGAGGTATGCGTCATCCCACATCTGATATACAAAAAAGGAATATCCGATTTTTCATTGATCGGATATTCCTTTTTACACATTATCATTATTTCTATATTCTTTTTCCTTACTGCTGTTTCGGCAGTCTGAAGGAACTTTTCAGTGCCACAATACGGTTAAATACCGGTGCTCCTTCTTTTGAATCTTTTGCATCTGCACAGAAATATCCCTGTCGTACAAACTGGAAACTTTCATACGGTTTGGCTTCTGCCAGTGCCGGCTCTACAAAACATTCTTTCACGGTCAGTGAATTTGGATTCAGATTCAGGCTGCCGTCTTCGTTGTATACGCCTTTGGATTCATCGATAATGTTTTCATAGAGACGAACGGTCACTTTTTTCGCTGTCTTGGCAGCTACCCAGTGAATCGTTCCTTTTACCTTACGTCCGGTAAATCCGGTTCCGCATTTTGTCTCCGGATCGTAAGTACAGTGGATGACCGTCACCTTTCCATTTTCATCTGTTTCATAGCTTACACATTTTACAAAATATGCGTTCATCAGACGCACTTCGTTTCCAGGGAAGAGACGGAAATATTTCTTCGGCGGATTCTCCATGAAATCTTCACGGTCAATGTAAAGTTCACGTCCGAACGGAACCTGACGTTTTCCAAGAGACTCGTTCTCCAGATTGTTGTCTGCTTCCAGGTACTCGATCTGATCTTCCGGATAATTGTCAATGATCAGTTTGACCGGATCAAGGACTGCCATCATACGCGGACGTTTCAGTTTGAGGTCTTCGCGGATGCAGTACTCCAGCATTGCATAGTCAACGGAGCTCTGAGCTTTACTGACACCGCACAGGTCAACGAACATCTTGATGGATTCTGGTGTGAATCCTCTTCTTCGAAGGGCTGCGATCGATACCAGACGCGGATCATCCCAGCCGTCCACGATACCTTCTTCCACCAGTTTTTTGATGTAACGTTTACCGGTAACAACGTTGGTCAGATACAGTTTTGCAAACTCGATCTGTTTTGGTGGATGCGGATACTCCAGTTCACGTACGACCCAGTCATAGAGCGGACGGTGATCCTCAAACTCCAAGGTACAGATAGAATGTGTCACGCCTTCGATTGCATCTTCGATCGGATGTGCAAAATCATACATCGGATAGATGCACCATTTATCTCCGGTATTATGGTGTGTCATATGTGCCACACGGTAAATGATCGGATCACGCATATTGATATTCGGAGATGCCATATCAATCTTTGCACGCAGTACCTTTTCTCCGTCTGCATATTTGCCATCCTTCATTGCTTCAAACAGCTCCAGATTTTCTTCGATGCTGCGGTTACGGTACGGGCTTTCTTTTCCAGGTTCTGTCAGTGTCCCTCTGTACTCGCGAATCTGCTCCGGTGTCAGGTCACAGACATAGGCTTTGCCTTTTTTGATCAGCTTCACTGCTGCTTCATACATCTGGTCAAAGTAATTAGATGCGAAAAACAGTCTGTCTTCCCAGTCAGCACCCAGCCATTTGATATCCGCCTTGATGGACTCTACAAACTCAACTCGCTCCTTGGTCGGGTTGGTGTCATCAAAACGCATGTTAAACTTGCCGTGATATTTCTGTGCAAGTCCATAATTTAACAGAATGGCTTTGGCATGTCCGATATGCAGATAGCCATTTGGTTCCGGCGGAAAACGAGTACAGATCGTATCGTATTTGCCCTCTGCCAGATCTTTTTCTATAATCTGTTCAATAAAATTTTTGGAAACCGTTTCCTCTCCCATGTTGTCCTCCTAAAATATCCATTTTTTCAACTGTGAAAATTCTACCATAAATCTCACAGAATTACAACGTCCTATCTCTGTCGCTTTTGTATCAGTTGAATCCATAAAATTTCTGTGAGATCTTATAGGCTGCAACCGAAAGTTTTCTTCCTCCTCTGCCCGGCAAATTCATCGTACGTCCAAACAGACCGTGACGCAGGCGGAAATACAGACCGCCGTCTTTTGCTTTTAAATACTGCCACAGTTCTTTTTTCTTTTCCAGATTTTCTTCTGTGCCGGAACGGATCAGCATAACGGAAGTAACCGTTGTAATGATATCCAGATAACTTGTCATATACTGGCGGATCCGCTTGTCTGCGATTTTATTGTCAGCCATGGTGTCGATCATGATTTTATTGACACGGATCTGCTGATCGATGCGGGAGATCATGACTTTTTCGTTGACGGACTGATCATCCCTGCCGATAAAATAATGATAGAAATTCACATTTTTATAATAAAGATTTTTTACATACGGAAGCGGCTGGAACACAAACAGATTGTCCACGTAAAAGGTATGTTTCGGAAGCTCCAGGTTGCATTCCCGTAGCAGCATGGTACGGTAGATCACGGAATGCATCAGAATGTAACGTCCGATGTGCAGTTTTTTTGCATGATCCCACTGGAATACTTCATTTTCAGGAAATGCCTTGTACCGCATCACTTTTTTGTGCTTCGCACCTGCCTTGTCGTAGACAAAATTGCTGATGAACATATCAACAGTCTGCGGACCTGCCACCAGTTCTTTCAAAGTTTTGATAATATCGAGATAAACATCCACATCTACCCAGTCATCGCTGTCCACCACTTTATAGTATACTCCGGTTGCATTACGCAGTCCGGCATTGACTGCCTCTCCATGTCCACCGTTCTCCTGATGGATCGCCTTTACGATCCCCGGATAATTTTTTTCATACTCATCTGCGATCTCTGCGGTATTGTCTTTTGTGGAACCGTCATCCACAATTAAAATCTCCACATCTTCTCCGCCCGGAAGCAGAGAATCAATACATCTTCTCATATAGGCTGCAGAATTATAACAGGGAATTGCTATTGATAATATTTTCACGTTTTCTCCTCCATACACGTTTCTGTTTTATTTTTCGTCATATTTTTCCTGTCCGAGTCTGATCTGAAGATAGGCTGTGTAAGCTGAAAAAGCTGCCGGGATCGGGTATTCTTCTTCTGTTCTTTTCGGCTCAATAAAAAGCATATCTTTTCCGGAATCGTTTTCCAGTTCTTCCACCAGGACCACATATCCTGTCATATGCCATTCAATATGACTGAAAATATGTTTCGCATCCGATAATCTCCGGATACGGATCGGTGAAAGCCCTTCCTGTTTCAGCCAGTCCAGAACTTCATCCTGGCTTAACCATCCAGAGAGATTAGGAAGCTCATATAAACCTGCCAGAAGTCCTTTTGCCGGACGTTTGCGGATTGCTGCCCTGCTGCCGTCCCTTATCACCAGAACGGTCTTTTTTTCGATTTTACGCGGCTTTTTCTGTGCTTTTTTCGGATAGTCCATCTCTTTGCCGTTCTGATGTGCAAGGCATACGCCTGACAGCGGACATTCCTCACACTTCGGTGCCCCGTTTGGCACACATACAGTCGCCCCAAGTTCCATCAGTGCCTGGTTAAAGGCTCCGGATCTTCCTTTTGGCATTACTGCCAGAAGCTCCTCCTCGACCTGACGTTTGACAGACTGCTTCAAAATATCTCCGTCATTCTGCGTGATCCTTGTGATCACCCGCAGGACATTTCCGTCAACAGCCGGAACCGGGAGCTCAAAGGCAATGGAAGCTACTGCTCCTGCCGTATAAGGACCGATCCCGGGAAGACCCAGCAGTTTTTCATAGTCTGCCGGCATTTCGCCGTCATAAAATTCCACCATATTCTGTGCTGCTTTCTGCATATTTCGGACGCGGTTATAATAGCCAAGCCCCTCCCATAACTTCAAAAGCTTATCTTCCGGACATTCCGCAAGGGATCGAACGTCCGGCAGAGCCTGCGTAAAACGTTCAAAAAAGGGTTTTACCGCCTCTACACGTGTCTGCTGCAGCATAATTTCAGAAACCCAGACGCGATATGGCTGCGGCTGTTCTCTCCACGGGAGAATCCGTGCATGTTCCCCGAACCACCCAAGCAGTGGCTCTACAATCTGTTCGAGCATACATTTCCTCTTTCTTTTTTTATTTAAGAATGCCTCTGCCATTCTTGCTGCGAGGTGCACGTCATGCATCGCATGACATATGAATCATCTCACATCTAATATTTATACTCACCGTTCCGATAGAAGCAAATAACCAGATAGTCTTTTTCGATATTCTGGTAAATCGTCTGTGCGGCACTGTACGGAAGATTAATGCAGCCATGAGAACCGCTGTTCCAGAAGATCTGACCGCCGAAGCTTCCTCTCCAGGTGGCATCGTGGAATCCGATCCCGCCGTTAAACGGCATCCAGAAAGAAACCGGTGTCTCGTAACTGTCGCCCGGTTTTGTGCTTCGAAGAACAGCCGGTGATTTTTTATAGTATAACCGGAAAATGCCGGGCGGTGTCACACGAGCCGGTGTCATTGTTCCGGATACGAAATCCGATTCTACGATCAATTTCCCTTCTTTGTACATCCACAGATGTTGTTTTGTCAGATCAACTTCCACATACGTGTCACCCATGTCACCATTTTCCCAGCTGTCTGCTTCCTGGGCAAAAATCGGTGTACGTTCCATGTGCGGCTCTTCTTCCATTAGCTTTGTCAGCTCTTCTGCCTCCGCTGTCTGGTCGATTTTCCATCCATATGAACCGCCCTCCACAGTCACATACGTTCCGTCACTTGTCTTGAACTTCCGTGGCTTGTCATAGGTATCATACTTGTCTGCCAGAGATGCGATATAGTCGCTGATCGCACCGTCTTTTACCAGCACTTTCCCTTTTTTATCATAGGTCAGCCAGTCTTTTACCACACTGCCGTCCAGAACCTCCTTCTGGTTTCCAAAACAGTATGTAATCTCGATATCCACATAATGATTGAGATTCTCTACCAGCTGGTTTAAGTCTTTGTCATCACTTGTCACTTTTGGTGTCTGATAACAGGATTCTTTCTCCAGATCCAGCAGACCGTCTCTTTCTGAAATTGTCTCTGTAAGCACTTTCCAGAATTTTTTCTGTTTGAGCTTTGCACCCTGCTTCTCTTTTTTGATCACATACTTGTTTTCGCTTTCCTGAAAGACCATTTTCGCATCTTCCGGTGCTTTAGCTGTTGCTTTATCAAAACATTTAAGGCTGTCCGCTTTTTCTTTCAGCAATGTTTCATCATACTGCACTGCCGTCTCAAACGCATAAGATGCCGGTCGGAAATAACTTACAAACCACAGGGCGTATGGCTGGGATTTTTGGAAATTTTCGATTTCCCCATTGGAAACATAATGATAACCGATCTCTTCTGCCGTGATCGTCTCACTGTTATTTCCGCGTTCTTTTAACGTGATCTGATAATCTTCTGCCTGCTCTCTGATCAGTTTCTCTGCCTCTTCCACTGTCATATCTGAAACATCCATGCCATTAATGTCCGTGTTCTTCAAGAATTTTCCATGAAAGGCGGCAATCCCACCGATATACACCCCCACGATAACCAGTGTCATAATTCCAAGTGTGATTTTTAACCATTTTTTCTTTTTATCCATACTCCACTCTCCGGTAATATTATTATTTACCCTATGTATGCTATGTTTACAGTTACTTTCTCCGTTTTACATCCAGGAAAACTCTGCTATATGTGCAGAGGGCAGACAGACATACCGCCCTCCTATGCACACCATAAAATGGTACCTTTCTTCCAAGCCCATTCTCTGCTCCTTAGTATACCTCAGGAAACAAAAAGTGTAAAGATTTACGTTTCTTGTTTTTTTCTTATTCCTTTACTGTACGATATAGGTGGAAAATCCTGCTTTTCGCAGTGTCTGCTCCATTTTTGCCGCATTATCCAGTTTTTCAAAAGATCCACTGTAAACCCGGTAAGTCCCATCCTCTCCAGGTTCGATCACAGCATCGTATCCCAAAAAGAGCAGCTGTGCCTGCAGTGCCCTGGCATTTTCTTCCAGATTAAAAAAACCAAGCTGGATGCGATAAGGTGTTTCTGCTTCTTTTTTGTATTCATAAGATTCGACTTCCTGTGCATAGATGGTTTGCAAAATACCGTCGGCGATCGCCTGTGCGACTTCCTCAAAATTTTCATCAAAGATCCGGTTGTCTTCTCCGTTGTTGATAAACCCTGCTTCCACCAGTACTGCCGGCATTTTGGTCCTGCGAAGGACGACAAGTCCCGGTCTTTCTTTGACACCGAGATTTTTAAAACCGGTTTCCTCCAGTTCCCGGTTGATGTTTTCTGCCATCTCTTCTTTGATGCCGCTTCGCTCATAGACCAGTGTTTCCACACCAGAATACTGCCCGGCAACCGGACTGGAATTGCGATGTATGGAAACAAAAAAATCGGCTCTCGCTTCGTTTCCGATCGTTGCTTTCTGAAATGGTGTCTGATAAACATCGGTTGTTCTGGTATAGATCACATTCTGTCCGTTTTCCTCCAGAATCTTTCCCACTGCCAGTGCCAGCCGCAGTGTATCGTCTTTTTCCTGTCTTCCTTCAAAAACAGCTCCCGGGTCTGCTCCTCCATGTCCGGCATCTATCACGATCGTTGCCATAACAGCCCTCCTGTTCCTCTTTCTATTCAGAATATGCAAAAAATCTTCCACTGACCGTTTTTTTGCTGCATTTTCCTTAATGCCGCAAAAAAAACCTCCCGGAAAGGAAACGCTCCGGGAGGTTTTTCTCAGCCTGAAATCACAGACAGAGATTCTGGATTTTTAATAATTCGTGCAGGCACCGTTTTTGCCAAAGATATAGATTTTCTGCGTTCCGTCTGCCAAAGAGAAACGGATGGAAATCTTTCTCGCCATACTACCCTGCGGATAGACGGTTCCATTATGCTCTGCCGGTGTGCGGAAGAAATAATAATACTTGTTTTTGATCTTGCACCAGCCGGTCATCATCTGTCCATAAGTGGCACTTCTGGTATCCATATAATACGTATGCCCCTGATCTTTCAGCCATCCGGCACGCATATAGCCGTCCGAGCCAAAGAAATACCTCTTCTCACCAATGGTGATCCATCCGGTCACCAGTTTGTTCTTCCGGTAATATCTCCACTGCTGACCGTATCCAACCCATCCGGTTTTACTTTTGTTTGTCCGTCTGTCATCACGATAGCCTTTGATATAAACGCCGTCCGGCCCAAGATACTTGTCATCGATCCAGGTATCTTTCACAAACCTTCCGTCGGATCCAAGATACATCTTTTTACCGTTGTATTTCACCCATTTTTCTTTCTGCAAAACATATCTTTTATTGAAATAATAGATCTTTCCGTCAATCTTCTGCCATCCCGTCAGGGCATGCCCTTTTTTATTAAAGTAGTACGTCTTTCCATTGATGGTAAACCACTGACGTTTCAGGCGGCCGGTACCGTCACCGTAAGAATAGCAGAGTTTTCCGGATGCGGTTGTCCTGAATCCGGCTCTTTCATATGCCTTCAGCAGAATCCCTTTTTTTGAAAATACATAGGTCTTTCCTGCGATCTGCCGCACACCGGTTACCATGATCCCTGTCTTTGGCAGAAAATAATAAGTTCCTTTTTTGAGTGTGAGCCAACCTTTCTGCTTTGTACCATCCTCATTATAATAGTAACGGTTACCTTCCTCAACCTTCCACTTTCCTTTTGCAAAAGCGGTTACGGAAAGCAACATACTCAGCATCAGCACTGCGAGCACACCAAACCCCTTTTTCTTCATTCCTGATTTCCCCTTTCTTTACTTCTTATGTCTTCAGGACTCTTTCCTGGCAACCGGTCCGGTAAACACCTTTCTCGGACAGAGCGATGCACAGGTTCCGCAGTTGGTACATTTTGAAGTATCGATATGTGCAATATTGTTCTCCACTGTAACGGCACCGGAAGGACATTCCCTCTGGCATTTCTTACATCCGATGCACCCTGCCTCACATGCCTGCATAACCAGCTTTCCTTTATCTTTTGAAGCACAGCGTACCAGATAACGGCTTTCATATGGCACAAGCTCGATCAGATGACGCGGACAATGCTCCACGCATGCTCCACACGCTCTGCATTTCTCCTTGTCTACCACTGCTACTCCATTTATAACATGAATCGCATCAAATGAACAGACCTTTTCGCAGGTTCCGTCTCCGATACATCCATAATGACAGGTTTTCGGTCCGCCTCCCGGAATAAAATCCATCATCTCACAGTCGTGAACTCCATAATAATGACAGGATTCTTTTGCTTTGTCACAGGTTCCGCCACATTTTACAAAGGCAACTCTGCGGATGCTCTCGCCTGCTTCCTGCCCCATGATCCTGGCAATCTTTGCTGCCACGGCATCTCCCCCTACCGGGCAGCCATTTACCGGAGCCTCTCCGTTTGCAATCGCCTTTGCCATCGCATCACATCCTGCATATCCGCAGCCGCCGCAGTTATTTCCCGGAAGCTGTTCTCTTACCTGCTGTTCTTTTTCATCAATTTCTACTGCAAATTTTTTCCCTGCCAATCCAAGGAAAAGTCCCAGAAGCAGTCCGGTACCTCCTACGATCACAGCCGCAAGTATGATCTCCATGCTCATCCGCCACTCCTCCTTCCTATTTCAGACTGGAAAATCCAAAGAATGCGATCGCCATCAGACAGGCTGTAAGAAGAACGATCGGTGATCCTTTAAAAGATTCCGGTACATCATTGTATTCTGTTTTTTCACGGATACCGGCCATCAGCACGATCGCAATCGTAAATCCGACCGCCGTTGCCAGGCCATTTACCACGCTCTCTACGATGCCGTAGCTTTTCTGTACATTGATCAGTGCCACGCCAAGTACGGCACAGTTTGTCGTGATCAGCGGCAGATAAACGCCAAGTGCATTGTACAGGGACGGGCTGCTCTTTTTCAGAAACATTTCCACAAACTGTACCAGTGCCGCAATGACCAGAATAAACACGATCGTCTGAAGGTAAGTCACATTCAGCGGAAGGAGCAAAAATTTATAGATCAGAGCCGTGACAAAGGATGAGATCGTGATAACAAAGATAACAGCTCCGCCCATGCCTGCTGCGGTATCCATTTTCTTGGATACACCAAGGAATGCACACAGTCCCAAAAACTGGCTCAAAACAACATTGTTGATAAACGCAGTGCCGACTGCGATCATAAGTAATTCTCTCATAACGTCTCCCCTCCTTTACAGGAACTTGCACAGGAGGCACATTCTCCTGTGCAGCCGCTGCCGATCTTTGTCTCTTTACCTTTTTCCTGCATTTTACGTTTCACGCGGTTCTGGGCTGCTGTCAGAAGGGACAGGACCAGAAAAGCTCCCGGTGCAAGGATAAAGATCGTGATCGGCTGATAGAAAGAAGGCATCACCTGCACACCGAAAATGGTTCCGGCTCCGATCAGCTCACGCACGATACCGATACTGGCAAGACCGATGGTAAATCCAAGTCCCATACCGACACCGTCAAAGAAAGACGGGATGACCGGATTGAAAGAAGCATAGGCTTCCGCTCTTCCAAGGATGATACAGTTTACTACGATCAGAGGGATATAAATACCAAGACTCTGATACAGAGACGGTACATACGCCTGAAGCAAAAACTGTACGATCGTTACGAAAGATGCCACAACCACGATAAAGGCCGGCATACGCACGCCGTTCGGAATGACTTTACGAAGTGCTGAGATCATCAGGTTTGACATGGCAAGGATCACCGTTGTCGTAAGTCCCATGCCAAGTCCGTTCATTGCTGAGGTGGTTACTGCCAGCGTCGGACACATACCAAGCATCAACACAAAAGTCGGGTTTTCTTTGATGATACCGTTATATAAACGTTCTCCTGCTTTGCTCATTGTAAGATACCTCCTTCCTTAAGGCTTTCATAAAAACGAAGTCCCGCATTGACACCGTTTGTCACCGCTTTGGAAGTAAAGGTTGCTCCGCTGATCGCATCAATCTCGTTTTCCGCGGAAGCACCGTTTTTTGTAACCACGAACTGATCTACGATTTTTCCTGCGAACTGTCCTTTGAATTCTTCGTCTTTTGCACGCATGCCAAGTCCGGCTGTCTCACTTAAGGAAAGCATCTCCACGCCTGTCACCGTTCCGTCCATACTGACACCCATGGAGAAATTGATGTCACCGCCGTATCCTTCATGCGAAGTAATGTTCATAACCACACCTGTCACTGCTCCGTCCTTTTCTGCCAGATAAAAATCTTCCAGAGTGTCAGCTGTGCCAAATCCGGCCTGATCCAGGACATCAGCTGCCTCTGTGAGCAGTTCTTCTTTGTTATCCGGCTCCGTCAGATCCTGTGCATCCGGAAATACAGCAAGATAAGCTTCTTTCTGTGCTTTTTCCTCTGCCTGTGCGATCGGCTGTTTTGTAATGCTGTAGACAGCTCCGAGCAGTAAACCGGAAACCAGTGTGATCGCCATCAGTACCAGTGCTTCTTTTATAATCTTATTCATGCTTTTTTCCTCCTTTCCCAAATGCTGTCGGAGGTGTTACTTTTTCAATCAAAGGCACCAGAAGGTTTGAAAGGATGATCGCATAAGATACGCCCTCCGATGCACTTCCGAGGAAACGAAAAACCCCGGTGAGAATACCGATGATGCATCCATACACGATCTGACCGTTTTTGGTGATCGGTGAGGTTACATAATCCGTTGCCATAAAAAATGTACCAAGCATCAGTCCGCCCGCACACAGCTGTGCTGCCAGAAAATGCAGTTCAAATCCATGTCCGCCAAATAAAATGGCAAAAACAGAGAAAGAAAGCAGGCAGGACAATGGTATCCTCAGATCGATCACTTTAAATACCAGAAGGATCACCGCACCGATCAGGATCGCCAGTGTGGAAGTCTCACCGATCGTTCCGGCTGTTTTTCCGAGAAACAGGTTTAAAACATTCACGCTCTCGCCGGCTTTCATGGCTGCAAGCGGCGTTGCCCCGGATACTGCATCGTATGTAAAGTCCGTCATTTTTCCGGCAAAAGAGATCAGAAGAAAACATCTTGCTGCAAGAGCCGGATTCATAAAGTTCTGTCCAAGTCCTCCGAAAAGCTGTTTTACAAACAGAATTGCAAAAACAGATCCAAGTACCGGAAGATACCATGGTGCAGAAGCCGGAAGGTTCAGTGCCAGCAGAAGCCCTGTCACTTCTGCACTGCGATCATCGACTGTCACTTTTTTATGCATCAGTTTTTCGTAAACATACTCTGTGAGCACGCTGCCTGTCACAGACAGCACGATTACTTTTAACGCATCGATTCCAAAATTTATGACACCAAATACGGCTGCCGGAAGCAGTGCGATCAGCACAAGGCTCATCAGGTCGCTGCTTTTTCTTTTATCCCGGATGTGCGGATTTGATGATATGTTCCACATTTCAGTCATTTTCCATTCCCCCTCTGTGCAGCTTTTTTCCGATCCGCAAGCACGATCTTACGCATGGATTTGATGTATTGTGTCAGCGGTCGTTTTGCCGGACAGCTATAGCTGCAGCATCCACATTCACAGCACTCCATTCCATTTGCTTTTTCAAACGCTTCTTTATCATGTCTTTTTGCATAATCAGCCAGTCTTGCCGGAATGATCCGGCCCGGACAGACGGATACACAGCGTCCGCAATTGATACACGCTGTCTCTTCGCAGGCTGCGACCTCGTCTTTTGTCATGCACAGGATCGCAGAAGACGTCTTGACTACCGGAACATCCAGAGAGATCAGCGGGATTCCCATCATCGGACCTCCGGCGATGATTTTCTCCGGTTCGGAAGTAAAACCTCCCGCCTCTTCGATCAGTTCCCGGAAGTTCGTACCGGTGCGGACACGCAGGTTCTGCGGTTCTTTGATCGCATTTCCGGTGATCGTCATCACTTTTTTCATGACCGGTCTACCAAAATGTACCGCCTCATAGATTGCATGGATCGTGTCACAGTTGTTGACTACACATCCTGCATCTGCCGGAAGCATGGAAGAATTGATCTGTCTTCCTGTGACTGCAAAAATAAGCTGTCGCTCTGCTCCCTGCGGATACTTGGTTTTTAATTCTACAACTTCAATATCCGGTATCCCCTTTGCTGCTTCCCGCAGTTTTGCTGCCGCATCTTTTTTATTGTCTTCAACTGCCAGTACGCCTTTTGCCCTTCCGTCAAAAATCTTCATTGCCGCCTGAAGACCGCCCACGATTTTTTCCGGTTCCTCCATCATCCTGCGGTAATCTGATGTCAGATAAGGCTCACACTCCGCACAGTTGACAATGATGTAATCGATCGCAGATGGATCTTTCGGCATGTATTTGACGTGTGTCGGGAATCCGGCTCCGCCCATACCGACAATACCCGCCTCCTTGATGATCTCAATGATCTCTTTTCCGGAAATATCCGCCAGTTTCCGCTCTGGTGAAAACTCTACCTCTTCATACAGGCCATCGTTTTCAATGACAATGGATTCCTGCATGCCTCCGGCTACCCCCAGCCTTGCTTCGATCGCCTTGACCGTTCCTGATACGGATGCAAAAATGTTTGCAGATACAACCCCCCCTGCTTCTGCAATTTTCTGGCCTGCCAGTACATGATCGCCTTTTGCTACAATGGCTTTGGCTGGTGCTCCGATATGCTGAGAAAGCGAATAGACGAGCTCTCCTTTGGGCAAAACCTCCCGAATCGGCTTATCTTTGGACAACGCCTTTCCGTCATCTGGATGAATGCCACCCCGAAATGTAAAACGCAGCATACACTTCTCCTCCTTTTTTTATATTTACAGCCATCAAAAAACAATAACTGCTGCTTTCTTTTTCTCTGTTTGCTTATTTTGTTTCTTTCTGATTCCCCTTTTTCTTTCTGGATACTTTATGAATCGTAGGATAAGCTTTCATAAAACGTTTGTTTACGCCGGTGATCCTGGAGACCCTCTCCTGATACTGTTCCCGAAATCCCTTTGAACGAGAGCGAATGCCTTCTGCATATTCAGAAAGACCCTTTTCTTCAATCTTGCCTGCAATGCGCCTTTGATACTCTCCCAGCTTTTCCTGAAATTCTTTTTTCGTCGGCAGATGCTTTTTATAGTTTCCAAACAGTTCTCTTGCCTCTTCCGTCGAACTGTAGACTTTGGTGGTCTGAAGATATTCGGTAAACTCTTCCATGGCAGTCTGCAGGCCTTCCAGTTTTTCGCCGAGCTGCAGTGCTGCAAGTGTCGATACGATAAAGTCCACGCAGTACAGAATCCCGCATAAGATAATAAACGCATGTCCGGTCGCTACATCAAACAGATCGATCACCCACTGTGCAAACGGCTGAAGGATCTCAAACATCAGCAGTGTGAAAAATCCCCATGCGATCGAGCATCCCAGACAGATCCTGCCATGCAGGTTAAACGGCCGTTCGCTGTAATCCCACCAGCTTGTGTGGAAGAGCTTTTCCATTACCCACGAAGTAACATACTCCAGGATGGTTGCCAGAACAATGCCGCCAAGAAACAGCCATAAACCATGATCCTGCAATGGCCTCAGAACCAGATAAACGCTCATGGCTCCCACTCCATAGATCGTACACACCGGACCTGTTACAAATCCACGGTTTACCAGCTTCTTTTCCTTTATTGATACATAGCAGCTTTCCCATATCCATCCCATAAAGCTGTATAAGATCAGCCAGAAAAGAACATGATACAAATCTACTCCAAGAATTTGAATATCCCACATAATTTTCTCCTTTTATTTTTGATTTCTGTTTTTCTTTTATTTTACATTGAATTTTCTGTCTTTTTAATCGCTAAATATCTCTGTATTGCATTTTTATTGAAACACTTTTATAATGATGCCAGAATTCAAAATCAACTTCAAAAATGCCGGAGGCATTCTTGAACACATAAGTTTAAGAAAGGAATTTTTTCATGCTATATAAACAACAATCTTTTTCCGACTTTGAACCAGATCTTCGCTATCTGGACTCTTTTCCTTTTTCCAGAGAAGAATTTCTCTTCTTTGACATTGAAACAACCGGATTTTCCCCGCGAAACACTTCTCTGTATCTGATCGGTGCGGTCTGCTTTCTGGATGAGCACTGGACTTTCCTTCAGTGGTTTGCCGAAACCCCATCGGAAGAATGTGAAATTTTAAACGCATTTCTTGCGTTCTGCCGGTCATTTCGTGCTGTCGTTCATTTCAACGGTGACGGTTTTGATATCCCTTATCTTCTTTTCAAAGCAGAAAAATATACATTGTCAGATACCTTATCATCCATGCAGAGCATTGACCTTTACCGCCTGACCCGGCCATACAAAAAATATCTGAAACTGACGCACATCAACCAGAAAAGTCTGGAATCTTTCCTTGGCATTGAGCGGGAAGACCGCTACAACGGCGGCGAACTGATCAAAATCTATCAGAGCTACTGCCAGTTAAAAGATGCGGATGCTCTTTCGCTTCTGCTTCTGCATAATCTGGACGATCTGAAAGGTATGACAAAACTGCTGCCGCTTCTTGCCTATCCGCTGTTTTTGAAAGACCAGGATTATACGCTCCGGAATCTTTTCTGGGAAGATTCTGTGAACGGACAGCCGCTTCTGATCGCAGAGCTGGATCTGAAATATCCTGTTCCAAAGCAGATCTCCAACCGGCTTTCCTCGTGCTATCTTACGCTCCAGGAAGGCACTGCCAAACTGATGATCTATGCTTTCGAGGGCGAATTAAAGTATTTCATATCTGACTATAAAAATTATTATTATATTCCTTTGCAGGACTGTGCCATTCATAAGCACGTTGCCTCTTATCTCGATCCACGTGAACGCATCCCTGCAAAAGCCACAACCTGTTACCAGCGTCACCGGGGACTTTTTCTTCCTCAGGAAAAAGCACTGTTCAAACCTGTTTTCCAGGAAAGCTATCATTCGGATTCTTTCTGGTTTGAATGTACGCAACAGTTTATGAATTCGCCCTCTTTATTATGTTTATACATAAAAAGCCTGATTTCCATTTGAAATCAGGCTTTCCTGCCCTGCAGGTTCTCTTTTGTCTGAACCTTACAGGACACTCAGCACTCCCTTTTTGAGATGTGCAATATTACTCTTCTTCTGCCTCTGTTGTGTCGGCAGCAGCTTCTTCTTTCTGCAGTGCTTTCATGCTCAGGCTGATTTTTTTGTCTTCGCCGTTGAAATCTACTACTTTTGCTGTGATAACCTGTCCTACGCTCAGTACGTCAGATGGTTTATCAACATGCTCCTGGGAAATCTGTGATACATGAAGCAGTGCGTCTACACCCGGCTCCAGTTCAACAAATGCACCAAAATCAGTCATTCTTGCAACTTTACCTTCTACCACGTTGCCTGCTGCGTATTTCTCGCCAGCTGTCAGCCATGGGTTCTGATCCGGGAATTTCAGGCTCAGTGCAATCTTATCGCCGCTGATGTCTTTGATCAGAACAGAAAGTTTTTCGCCAACTTTGAATACTTTCTTTGGATTTTCAACACGTCCCCAGGACATCTCTGAGATGTGCAGCAGACCGTCTGCTCCGCCCAGGTCGATGAATGCACCGAAGTCTGTAACGTTTTTGATAACGCCTTCTACTACATCACCAACGTGGATTCTTGCAAAGAGTTCTTTCTGCATTTCTGCTTTCTTTGCAACCAACAGCTGTTTACGGTCGCCGATGATTCTTCTTCTGCGTGGATTGAACTCGCTGATCACAAACTCGATTTCCTGACCTGCATATTTGCCAAGATTTCTTTCGTAAGTATCAGATACCAGGCTTGCCGGGATAAATACTCTTGCTTCGTCGATCACAACGCTCAGACCACCATCGAGTACCTGTGCAACCGGTGCTTTCAGTACTTCGTGATTTTCAAAAGCTTCTTCCAGTCTCTTGTTTCCTTTTTCTGCTGCCAGACGTTTGTAAGTCAGCAGAACCTGTCCTTCACCATCGTTTACTTTCAGGACTTTTGCTTCCATTTTGTCGTTAACATGAACAACATCCTGGAGATTTACGCTTGAATCGTTGGTATATTCACTTTTTGTGATGATACCGTCAGCTTTGTATCCAATATTTAAGATGATCTCGTCTTCTTTGACATCGATGACCGTACCTTCGACTACCTCTCCATTATGAATTGTTTTTAATGATTCCTCCAGCATTTGTTCAAAGCTCATTTCTGACATTCCTTGTGAACCTCCTCAATAATATTATTTGGGGTTGATGCCCCTGCTGTAATACCTACGCAACTCATGGACTGCATCGAATGTACATCCAAATCTTCAAGTGTCTGTATATAGTAAGTATTCTTGCATTCTTCTTTACATATTTCAAATAGTTTCTGCGTATTGGAACTGTGTCTGCCTCCAATTACGATCATGGCATCCACATCGGCGGCAATTTTTCTCGCCTCCTGCTGACGCTCTTCGGTCGCATTGCAAATCGTATTTAAAACAAGTATATCATAACGCTTTTTTGAAAGAATTTCAACTAATTTATTAAATTTCTTGTAATTAAATGTCGTCTGAGACACAACACAGACTCCTGTGTCTGAATTTGGTTCAAATTCTTCTGCTTCTTCTTCTGTTCCGATCACCGTCACTTTAGAAACACACCATCCTCGGATGCCTTCTACCTCCGGATGATTGGCATTTCCGATGATCACGATCTCTCTTCCGTTTTCGCCTTCCCGCCTGACAATGCGATGTATTTTCTTTACAAATGGACAGGTCGCATCGGCAAGATTCAGTCCGTTTTCGCAGATCAGATCATAAACCTCTTCCGCAACGCCATGGGAACGGATCACAACGGTACCCTTTTTTACCGAAAGCAGATCTTCTTTTCCATTCAGCACCCGTACGCCTTTTTCTTCCAGATCCCGCACTACCTCTTCGTTGTGGATGATCGGCCCGTAAGTGTAAACCGGCTCTTTTTCTTTTGCTGCCAGATCATAGACCTGGTCAACGGCACGTTTTACGCCAAAACAAAAACCCGCAGTCTGTGCTTTTATCACTTTCATTGCTTCACTTCCCTGTAACATTCTTTAATACGCTCAACCACCTCATCGATCGACAGATCCGAAGAATCTACCAGAATGGCATCCTCTGCCTGGCGAAGCGGTGCGATCTCTCTTGACATGTCACGCTGATCGCGGTCCCGGATCTCCTCTTCGATCTCTTCCAGTGTGTGCGTATCTCCCTTTTCCTGCTGTTCCAGGAAACGTCTCTTTGCACGCGTTTCCACGCTTGCGGTCAGATAAATTTTCAGCTGTGCATGTGGCAGGATATTGGTGCCGATGTCTCTTCCGTCCATCAGGACATCTTCTTTTGCCGCCAGATCTCTTTGCAGGTCAAGCAGTGTGGCTCGCACGGCCGGGTTTGCGGAAGTCACGGATGCCATCTTGCTCACTTCTTCTGTGCGGATCAGTCCGGTCACGTTCTCCCCGTTTAAGATCACCTGCTGTTCGCCGTCATCACTGTAGGCGATCGATATGGAAATCTTGCTGCAGGCTTTCTGCACTGCCGCATCGTCGTGGATATCGATTTGATTCTGCATCATATAAACTGCGATCGCACGATACATTGCCCCGGTATCGACATAAATAAATCCAAGCTCTTTTGACACACGTTTTGCGATCGTGCTTTTTCCGGCTCCTGCCGGTCCGTCAATTGCAATATTAAAACTCATATTTTCCTCCTGCATGGTATCTATGCTTCGCTCATCGCCAGTGCTGCCGCATAGGCAGTGGACCAGGCGATCTGCAGATTGAATCCTCCGGTCACAGCATCCAGATCCAGTACCTCACCTGCAAAATACAGTCCCTGCACCAGTTTGGACTCCATCGTGGACGGATTGACTTCTTTTACACTGACACCACCTTTTGTGATAATAGCTTCATTATAATCGCGAAGCCCTGTTACGGTCAATGGCAAATTTTTGATCAGCTCCACAAATCCGAGGCGTTCTTCTCTTGATACCTCATTTACCTTTTTCTCCGGATTGATGCCGGACAACTCGATCATGACCGGAGTCAGTTTTGCCGGGAAAAGTCCGCCCAGTGCGTTTTTAAACTGTCTGTTTTTTGCTTCCTCAAAATCACGCAGGATTCGGTGATCCAGTTGTTCTTTTGACAATGCCGGCTTCAGGTCGATAAACATAGAAAGTTCTTTTTTTCGTGCCGTTTTCGCAGTGTAACTGCTGGCACTTAAGATCAGAGGACCAGTCACGCCAAAGTGGGTGAACATCATCTCGCCAAAACCATCATAGAGTTTCTTTTTACCGTCCATCACTTTGACATCCACATTTTTCAGCGAAAGACCCTGAAGGCTTTTCGCCCACGCTTCTTTTGTATTAAACGGAACCAGCGATGGATATAATTCCGTCACTTTATGTCCGAGTTCTTCTGCGAAACGGTAACCGTCTCCGGTAGAACCTGTCGTTTTATAAGAAATCCCTCCGGTTGCCACAAGTACGGCATCTGCCGGAAAAAGTTTCTTTTCTCCATCTGACAAAACACCGGTTACTTTTCCATCTTTGGCTTCCACCTTGGAAACTTCGGTATTTAAATGCACCTGCACTTTATATTCCCGCATTTTCCTGCGAAGTGCATCAATAACATCTGTAGAATGATCTGATACCGGAAAAACACGGTCCCCACGTTCAATTTTGGTCTTTGTACCGGCTTTCTCAAAGAAATCGATCACATCATGATTCGTGTAGCCATAGAAAGCACTGTACAGGAATTTCGGATTGCTGACAACTGCCTGAAACAGTTCTTCCGTATCACAGGCGTTGGTCAGATTACATCTGCCTTTTCCTGTAATATAGATCTTTTTGCCCAGTTTTTCATTTTTTTCAAACAGATGGACTTCGCACCCGCGTTCTGCCGCATTCAGTGCTGCAAACATGCCTGCCGCCCCTCCGCCTATCACTGCTATTTTCTTTTTCATTTATAATTCCTTTCCTTACCGGCTTCTTTTCTTTTTTCTCTTCGGAAATAAAATCTCCAGTTTTTCGTGTATGCGATCTCGGATCCGGTAACAGCACAGGATCAGACGTATCAGCTCATGATACAGAAGAATGACCATGCACACAAGCGGGATCGCTAGTACCATCTGCCAGCAGAAGATGCTGTGGATTCCAAGAAATCCCGGGAACAGTAGCACACCCACCGAAAAAACTGCGATCACGCAGACACAGAGAATGCCTCTCAGCCAGTTCAACGGCCTGCACACACGAAATACGACCATGATCCCGACTGCTCCTCCGACCAGGAGATCAAAGGTATAGGTAAACACTTCTGTTTCTTTCCAGAACGGTGACAAAACCTGAACCACAAGCAGGGTGACAACCATAGTAATCGCCGCCGGAAGTGCCGTCTGCATCACATGACGCAAAAATCCAGTACTTGTCACCTCTTCGGTATGCTCCAGTGTCAGCACAAAACTCGGGAAACCGATGCAGGCTGCACTGATCAGAGACAGCTGCACCGGGATAAACGGATACGCCCGTCCGAGAAGAATAAAAATGACACACAGCAGGATGGAATACAGTGTCTTGGTCAGATACAGTGCACTGACCCGCTCGATGTTGGCAATGATCGTCCTTCCTTCGCTTACAATATTCCGAAGGCAGGCAAAATCCGAATCCAGCAGGACAATATGTGCCGACTGTTTTGCCGCATCACTTCCGGCTGCCATCGCAATACCGCAGTCTGCATCCTTCAGTGCAAGCACGTCGTTGACACCATCACCAACCATACCGACCACTTTCTTTTCCGACTGATAAGCATGGACAAGCTTCTGCTTCTGTTCCGGCTTCACGCGTCCAAAGACATTATATTTCTGCACTGCTTCCCGGTAACTTTGCGGATCATCTCCGAGTGCGGAGGCATCCACGTATTTTTCTGCCCCCAGAAGTCCTGCTTTTCCGGCAATCTTCGATACCGTCACCGGATTGTCACCGGAGATCACCTTGATCTCTACCTTCTGCCCACGGAAGTACTGAAAGACGTCCGGTGCTTCTTTCCGGATGCAGTCCAGGATCACGATCAGTCCCATCGGTGACACCTCACTGACACTTCCATCTTCCGCCTGAACAGAACCGCATTTTCCAAGCAACAGGACACGATAGCCCTCCTCTGAATACTGATTGACTTTTCGAAGGATTTCCGCCCCTTCTTCGTCATCCTGCAATAAAAACTCCGGTGCACCAAGGACATAACAGCCCTTTTCTTCGAACTCGATCGCACGGTACTTTCGTTCGGAAGAAAACGGAATTTTCTGAACGACCGTAAAACGGTCCATCCGGTGAAAATAACGTTTTAATGCTTCCTGCGTGTTGTTGCTGTCTTCAAAAGCAAACGTAAGCTCATTCATGATCTCGCTTACTTCTTCTTTTTTCACCTCTCCAAGGCCAAGCACCTCTGTAACTTCCAGTTCCCCGGTCGTGATCGTTCCGGTTTTGTCAAGGCAGAGCACGTTGACGCGTGCCAGTGCTTCGATTGCTTCCATCTCCTGCACGAGTGCCCGCTTTTTTGCAAGTCTTCCGACGCCCAGGATAAACGAGATGCTGGTCAGCAGCACCAGTCCCTCCGGAATCATACCGATGATTCCGGCAACGGTTGCCACGATAGCTTCGTTCCTAGTCATCCCCTGAGCACTGATCTGAGAACGGAACAGCAGAATGCCGATCGGAATGATCAGAATACTGATCACCGCTATGATCCGCTTGATCGTATTCTGCATTTCCGAAGTGGCACGTTTTTTCGTCTTGGCTTTCCTTGTCAGCTCTGCGGCATAATTCTCATCACCGACATGAACCACACGGCCGACACCGCCGCCCGCAACTACAAAACTGCCGGACATCAGCTCATCTCCTGCTTTTTTCTTTACAGGTTTTGATTCTCCGGTCAGCATGGATTCATTAACCTCCAAACCGTCACATTCAAGAACCGTACAGTCAGCACAGATCTGATCGCCGTTTATCACAATCAGAATGTCATCTTTCACCACTTCTTCTATATCTATCTCATATTTTTCACCTTCTCTTACCACATGAGCTTTTGAAGCCGTCAGAACCGTCAGCTTGTCTACTACTTTTTTAACTTTCAGTTCCTGCACGATCCCGATTACCGCATTGACGATCACGACTCCCATAAAAGTCATGTTCTTGAACTGTCCGGTGATCAGAACCAGAATGGCCAGAAAAAGGTTCAGAAAATTGAAATAAGTAAGCAAATGTGCTTTTACGATCTCCTTATTGGTTTTCACCATATGATTTTCCATCCTGTTTACCTGACCGCTTCGGATACGCTCCTCCACCTCCTGCCCGGTAAGTCCCGCTTGCTTTTCCATTGGCAGATCCTCCTTTGTATTCAGGCCGGTTTTCATCCAGTCTTTTCCTCTCAGTATAGCGAATCTGCTTCTTTTTGTAAATGGTCATTCTTTTCGTTTTCTTGCACTTTATATGGAAATTTTGCTTTTCCCTTTTGATTCTTTTCCTGCAAAAACTACGTACTTCCAACATTTTTACAAAAATTCCGTATTTTTTTTGCTAAAAAGCACTATTTTTTTCTTTACTTTGCCACACTGATTTGCTATAATCTGCAATGAAAAAAACGTAACTGTTTTTTGCATAGCTCTGAATGGTTACAGAAATCAATGTATGAAGATAAGGAGGACACAATCATGTCATACGTAGATGAGGTTATTGCCAAAGTTGTAGAGCAGAATCCATCTGAACCTGAATTTCATCAGGCAGTAAAAGAGGTTCTGGAGTCTCTGAGAGTCGTTATCGAGGCAAATGAAGAAAAATACAGAAAGGATGCTCTTCTGGAAAGAATGGTAAATCCGGAAAGACAGTTCAAATTCCGTGTACCATGGGTTGACGATAAAGGTCAGGTTCAGGTAAATACCGGTTACCGTGTACAGTTCAACAGTGCGATCGGACCTTACAAGGGCGGTATCCGTCTGCATCCGTCTGTAAACATTGGTATCATCAAATTCCTTGGTTTTGAACAGGTTTTCAAAAACTCTCTGACTGGTCTGCCGATCGGTGGCGGCAAAGGTGGTTCTGACTTCGATCCTAAGGGCAAATCAGACCGCGAAGTTATGGCATTCTGCCAGAGCTTTATGACAGAGCTGTGCAAATACATCGGTGCTGATACAGATGTACCGGCAGGTGATATCGGAACAGGTGCAAGAGAGATCGGCTATATGTTCGGTCAGTACAAGAGAATCCGTGGCCTGTATGAAGGTGTTCTGACAGGTAAAGGCTTAAGCTACGGTGGATCCCTTGCAAGAACAGAAGCTACCGGTTATGGTCTGCTCTACCTGACACAGGAACTGCTGAAACTGAACGGTATCGAACTGGCTGGCAAGACTGTTTGTGTATCCGGTGCCGGCAACGTTGCTATCTATGCGATCGAAAAAGCTCAGCAGCTGGGTGCAAAAGTGGTTACTGCAAGTGATTCTACCGGCTGGGTATACGATCCGGACGGAATCGATGTAGCAGCACTTAAAGAGATCAAAGAAGTAAAACGTGCAAGACTGACCGAATACAAAAACTACAGACCAAACGCTGAATACCATGAAGGACGCGGCGTATGGAGCGTAAAATGTGATGTTGCTCTTCCATGTGCAACTCAGAATGAACTGCTGATCGACGATGCAAAACAGCTGGCAGCAAACGGATGCCTGGCTGTATGCGAAGGTGCTAATATGCCTACTACTATGGATGCAACAGAATATCTGCAGAAAAACGGCGTGATCTTTGCTCCTGGTAAAGCTGCAAACGCCGGCGGTGTTGCTACATCTGCTCTGGAAATGACCCAGAACAGCGAACGTCTGAGCTGGACATTTGAAGAAGTAGACGCAAAACTGCAGGGTATCATGGTTAATATCTGCCACAACATGGTTGATGCTGCTGAACGTTACGGCATGAAAGGCAACTATGTAGCCGGTGCAAACATCGCAGGCTTCGAAAAAGTTGTAGATGCTATGAACGCTCAGGGTATTGTTTAATCTAAAGATAACAAAATATCTATCAGTCAAAAACAGATCTTGTCGGTCACAATCGACAAGGTCTGTTTTTTATGATACATCAGATGTATACAGAAGAATGTCAGAGGCATTTTTGAATTAGAGACAGCGGCACAATAAAAAAAGCCATCGCAGACATTTCACATGTTCAGCAATGACTTTTTTATTTTTATGTATTATTTTTGAGTGCTCTTTACTCTTCTACTACTTCCAGTACATCCATCGGACAGGCTTTTGCACAGATACCGCATGCGATACATTTGGATGCCGGATTGCCCTCTGTCTTGACGATCAGTCCAAACGGACAGGCTTTCGCACAGGCTCCGCAACCGGTACATTTCTTTTTGTTGATCATGTAAACGCCTTTTGCATTCTGAGTGATCGCACCTTCCGGACAGGCTTCTGCACATTTGCCACACTGTGGACAGGCCATCGGGCGTACACTCTTCTTCTCTACGATCTGGATACAGGACTTGTCCGGATGAAACTCCTTATAAAAAGCCTCAGAACATGCTTCTACGCATGCAAGACAAGCCATACAGGTACTTCCTTTTTTTACTTTCAGTTTTTTCATGTTAATCCTCCGCATTTATGTTTTTTTTTTATTCTACCATTTTCAACAAAATTTCTCAATAGAGATTTTATATTTTGATGTGGGTGTCAAAAGTCCCCAACTATGAGCAAGCTCATGTGGATTTAGACCTTTGACCCTGGCATCATATTTTCAGTAAAATCCAGCAAATACAGAGGCTCCGATCACAGTCAGAAGACCGGCTACCGCGATCGCCAGGCTGCTCATCGCACCTTCCACTTCGCCCATTTCCAGTGCTTTGGCCGTCCCGATCGCATGGGAGGATGTGCCAAGTGCCAGTCCTTTTGCGATCGGCTCATAAATACGAAACAGCTTGCAGACTGCCTCTCCGATCACATTTCCGATCACGCCGGTAACAATGATCACAGCCACCGTGATGGTCACCAAACCGCCCAGTTCTTCGGAAACGCCCATTCCGATTGCTGTTGTGATAGACTTTGGAAGCAGCGTAACATAGACATCATGCTCAAGTCCGAACAAAAATGCCAGAAGCAGGACGCTTCCAAGACTTGCCAGCACACCTGCGAGGATGCCGCAGGCAACGGCTGCCAGATTTTTCTTTAAAAGTGTCATCTGCTGATAAAGCGGCACCGCCAGACATACCGTCGCCGGAGTCAGAAGATAACTTAAATATTGGGCAGAATTTTCATAACTTTCATAATCCACCCCGCACAACATCACCACGCCGATCACAAAAATGATTGAGATCAGCAGCGGATTTAAAAATGCATACTTGAACTTTTTCTTCAGCATAATGCCAGCTCCATATCCGATCAGACTGACCGTCACGCCAAAATATGCCGAGTTACACAATATCTCTTTCATGTCTTTAACCTCCTGAGATCACCTTATTAATCCTGCTTCTCCATCTTCTGTGCTGCCATGTTTTCTTTCAGATGCATTACTGCCTGTGCCGTTCTTCCGGTCACAACCATAACAAAGACGGTCGTGATACAAGTGATCACAAGAACCGGTACCAGAATTGCCTTTAAATCACTCCAGGTCACGATCAGACCAACGGCGGCCGGGATAAACATCGGCGGCATGATCTCGATCAGAAAGTCCGCTGCGATCTTGACCTGCTCCAGTTTGATCACTTTTGTCATCAGACCCGCCAGCATCAGAAGCAAACCGTAGATACTTGCCGGGATCGGCAACGGAATCAGACAGTGCAGAAATTCTCCGAGAAAGGTTACAAACATGATAATCCCAAACTGATACAATAGTTTCACTTTTATTACCTCCTGTGCCATCTGGCAAACTTTTTTGATTTCCCCCGTAAAACATTTTTGCCTGCCCCAGACAGCTATTTCCGTCTCAAGGCAAAAAAAGGTCGATTGAATACACTATATATCCAATCGACCCACCCCAAAGTATTAAGCGCGAGACGGGACTCGAACCCGCGGCCTCGACCTTGGCAAGGTCGCGCTCCA
>OGOH01000236.1_pt1 | contig 44251 bp, 59 predicted proteins | sample 1552571 | NCBI WGS metagenome assembly OGOH01 (sample SAMEA2580170, study PRJEB22360) | human gut metagenome | biome: human gut; feature: human-associated habitat; material: faeces | place: Denmark | collected 2008/2010
GCACTTCCTTGCCTGCGGATGTCACATAGCCAGCCGTGAAACATTCAATATTTATACTGTCACCCTTGGTCAGGATGTTCATGTTTCCGACCACGTACCAATACGATCCGCTGTAGACCAGTTCCAGAACTGTGTACTGCTCGATCAGTTCTGCTGGGATGTTGCTGTTTTTGTAATAAATTGCTTTTGCACCTGTACCGTTTACATTCAATGTTGGTTTTGTGGCCGTGTTGGCGTAGTTGAAACGTACCGTAACCCGTGCACCGGTGTACAATTTGAACCCTGTCAAACTAACTGTTTTGGCGGCGGTCGCACCAGCTGTATAACACATTGCGTAATTTCTGACTAATGCATTTGTATCTACTGCAATACCATCGTGATCGCAGTATGTTTTCCCATTGCCCGCAATTCGTATTTTGGGAGTGTTAATATAGCCATTGTTCAGATCTATAAGAAATCCACTGCCTGAAAATGCTTCTCCGGAAGAACCGCTATAATTTCCGGATTTTAGTATACCTTTTTGGAATGTACCGAGATTATCACTGATAGCCGCTATACCGTCATTCTCCAGATCTTTTGCATCTACAGTCTGTACATTTGACACGGAAAATGGGCTTGGTTCTGTATCAAAATTTTCTACCTGTTCGACTTGAATTCCAGAAACTATATACAAATCACCCTCCATATAACCAAAACCTAATGCTATATATGGAAAATCTTCAACGCACGTGTATTTTATTGTTTTCCTTTCCCATTGCAAACTGCAATAAACATATTCGCCTTTCTTAGATGCTAAGGTATTTCCATTATACAAATGACTACGTTCTTTGCTTTCCCATATCAAAAACTCAATTCCTCTGTTTTCTGATTCAAAAAGATAAGGACATCTTATATAGAAAGAAATCAGGTATTTTTTTCCAGGGACTAAAGTTATGAAACCATCATGCTTTTTGCTGCTCCCCAAAATAAATCCATTTTCTGATGGCAATATTTCCTCTCTTCCGTCAAGCCATAGTGCATTGACCCCGGGAACATTAGGTGCTTGTGGAAAAAATGATCCGCCACATTCTTTTACTTCTGCTCTTTGCCTTATTCGATAATCTTCAAAATATGAAAGTAATGTACTTTCCGTGATTGTTGCAAAATTATCATATCCAAGATTATATAAATTACTGTTTAATCCAAAAGTTAATTTATCTACGTTGATTGCACCTGCCGCTATCTTATCTGCATCAATTGCACCTGCCTTGATTTTTTCTGCTGTCACGCTGCCTGATGCCAGTTCGCCTGCGGTAATGGTGCCTGTTGCGATTTTATTTGCTGTGATGGTCTTTCCCGCAATTTCATTGGCAGTAATGGCACCCGCCACAATCTTATCTGCAGTTATGCTTCTCTTGGTCAGTACATCACCATCTATTGTATTTACATTCTGAGATACCAGTTCACCTGCATTATTGATCGCATAGATGATTGAATTCTTATCGCCACAGATAATCAGCCTTTCCACTGATAATGTACCGGCAGTGATTTTGTTGGCTGTCAGCTCCACTATTTTCGCATCGGTAATAGATCCGTCTGCAATTTGAGCAGAACCTACAACACCGACACCTATCATTGCAGTTGTAATACTTCCGTTTTTGATATTTGCAAGATCTATCTTTGCGTAATTTGCATCTAACGAACCAAGAACCGCATTTACAGCCTCAAGTCTTCCGGTTATTATCACCTTATAATCAGCTAAATTTCCGGAAATACTATCAATTCTGGCATTCGCTGCATCCAGATCTTTTATATTTGCCTTATCTGTCTTAATAACTTTGATCTCTGCCTCGCCTACCGTCAAACGCCCACTGATATTTGCATTTTCTGTTTTCAACTGTTCTATGTTTGCTTCTCCGACTTCCAGTCTTTTGGTGGTCAGATCTGCAAATTCACCATAACTCGCACTCATTTTATCGAATGTAGCTTTTGTTGCTTTCAAATCATCAAAGCTTGCCTTCTGTCCTATGATTTCTTTCGCTGCAACCAATTCTATGTTCAGCCGTTCAATCGCCTGTGCTGTTGGTCCTTTACTGCTACTTATGCTCCCGGATTCAATTTCCGTTTTTCCCTGACTTTCAATTTCTGTAATTAATCCACCATCATAATCCATCGACAGCTTCATAATCGGGATCTTACTTTTCCCTCCGTATTTATCGTGAATAGTAACGATATCTCCTATGTCAAGACGTGGATCTCCAAGAAAAGATACCGAAGCAGGCTGAAAAGTAAAATCTTTCAGCTGATTGCAAATTTTATCAAGGACGGGCTGCGTCATAACCGGATTCTCAATCTGTATTCCTACAGTGCCCACGCCAGAAAGTAATGTTACGGTTGCCGTATCGCACTGGATTCTGCCAAGCTTGAACAGACTTTCGCTTTTTTTCAGATCATCATAATATCTGGATGCAGATATTTCATAATCCGCCTGTTCATACCAACGAAGTTCAATTTCACCATTTCGATTAATGACACAATATTTTCCATAGAACTGTGCAACATATCCCAGGGCATCCTGCATGGTATATCCGTCGAATGGGTTTACATAATTCCCTTGTGTGATTTCATTGCCTTCGTCATCATACGTTGTTTCCGTTTCTTTCCAACGCTTCGGAATTTTGACACCGGACGGGAGATTATCAATGCTGCTTGCAAGCGGTACACCAGACATGTTACTAATCTCTTTCAGCACTTCTTTTCCGTCTGCCGGGTATTCCAATTTACTTACATATGCTTTTGGAAACTTCACATACATCCTGTCATATGCACAAAAATTGATAATTCCGTCATCATTATTCACTTTTTCCGGTGTGAATTTTCCAAGGTCACAGTATATATACTCCGTACCGGACAATACTCCGATCTGTAACGTTATTTCTTTACTTTCGAGTGAAATGGATGTAGCTTCCATTTTGACTTGTACACTGGCTGCCACAGCTCCGCCGATACTGATATGATCAGAATTGTTCGAGGCAGCATTAAGTGCAAAACTTTTGATACCTTCAAAAATATCTTTCCCAAGAATAACTCTTGCCTTAAATGTTCTGCTGTCCTGTTCTACTGCATTTTTGAATATTTCATTAACTTGAAGCATTTTGTACCTCCCTCCTGATGATTATTTTTCAATCAGGTTTACCGTGACACCTACATACCGTGGCTTCCCCCCGACATAGGTGTATACCGGACACGTAAGATCGCCTGCATACATATTTACTGTAATGTTCTTTCCGGTCTTAGGGCTTCGGAAAGTTACATTGAAAAATGCTGGTTCAACAGCCGCTTCTACCGTTGCCATCTGTGCATCTGTAAGCGGCAGAAACTCAATTTCTAACTTCCATTTCCGGCCTATAATATCGCCGGTCATTGTTCCATCTGCTCCACGCCCTGCATTTTTCGACCAGATCTTATTTCGTGAAATTTTCAGACCATTTAACTTCGGTTCCGGCATGGCAACGCCGCCGATCGTGATGGATGCGGCCATTTTTTGTCACCTCATTTCTTCAAAAAGTACCGCCCTTTCGGACGGTACCGGTTAAACCAATATCGGGCATACGCCTGTCGATTTGGTTCTGTGATTGATTTCTTCTACGACTACGTCTGTGACCTTTCGACCGCCAACGTAGATATTGAATGTAGGGGTTTCATTCTGAGACTTTCCGTTCTTTGCTGACTGCATAGAAAACGCTGCCATAACCGCTTTATATACACCTTGTTCAATACCTGCTATAATTTGCTGCTGGTTTGCGACGGTAGTTTTATTTCCCATCTTTCCTACCAATTCAGGACCAGCTTCATTTGCCATGAACATTTCTCCTGTTTTTGGAAATCCACCGCTTGCATACCATTCAACATCCAGTTTTGGTATCTGAAATGTTTTTCCCAGAAATTTATATGGTGATGTGCTGAATTTCAAATGCGGCAATGCAAAATGAGGTATTGATATTTTCCAGTTCACAACCTTATTTACCAGCCAGTCTTTCGCCTGACCTAAAACACCGGAAACCTTGTCCCAAGCACCTACGGCATTTGCTCGGAAAGTAGCTGTTTTGCTTTTAACGCTGTCATACAATGTACGTGCGTTACGTGCTATACCGCTCCAGTCACCCGAAGCTCTTGCAGTATAATCTGCAGCTCTATTCTTGATACTTCTTCCGAATTCCCCAAGATAATTTTTGATTCTGTCCCAAGCACCGCGTGCGTTCGCAGTATAATCAGCTGACTTACTTTTGATTTTATCAACAACTGTTCTCCCATATGCTTTCAGTTTATTCCATGCACCTACAGCTTTTGCTTTGAATGTGTAAGTGGTATTTTTGGCCTGATTTTTCACTTTGTCCAATGCCGCATCGAGTTTATCCCAGCCGCCTTTTAACGTTGCTGAAACGTTAGCAACGATAGAGTTATTTTTTACTTTATCCCAGGCACCTTGAACGGAATCCCATAAATCTTTTCCGGTACTTAAAACTTTCGCACCTATACCCAATACTTTGTCGCCCAGATTATCCCAGGCATCTTTGATGCCGCTCCAGATTTTTTTTGCAATTTCTGCAATATTTCCTGGAATATCCGCAATGCCTTGCAATAATCCTGCAATACATTGTCTGCCTAAATCCGCAAATACTGTTGAAGGTGAATGAATGCCGAATGCTTTCTTAAATCCATCGACAAATGGATCTAAAATATTTTCCTTTATCCAATTCCCTACGTTTTCGAGTGCGTCCGTAATTCCTTTAAATATGCCTTTTACGAGGCTTCCACCGCACTCGTCTTTTTTCTCCATGAAGTAATTGTAGATTTCACCTGGAATATCCCCCAGCAATCCGGCCACAAAAGCTGCTGCTCCACCTGCAATACTTCCTGCTGCTTCGGCCGCTTTCTGCAAGATTCCTTTCCAGTCAATGGCCAGGATTGCAGTCTTAACAGATTCTCCAAGATTCTTCCAATCTACATTCTGCACTGCTTCGCAGAAAGATGTGAGAAGACCTTTCATCGTGTCAGATGCAGTTTTTCCAAGCATCGACCAGTCTATGTTTTTGATGGTGCTGTCAATAGTTTCTCCGACAGATTTTCCTAATTTACTCCAGTCAAAATTGGTCACAAAGGTAGAGGCTGTCCCTACCGCAGTGTTTATGCCTTCTGCAATTGTCTTTCCTACAAGTCTCCAATCCGTTCCTTCCATGAAACCGTTCAAGAATGTTGCTACTGATTTTGCAATCTTATTACAGGTCTTTTTGATGTCATCCCATGGGATATTTTCAAGGGCCGCATTAAGCTTCTGTCCGGCAATTTTTCCTATTTCCGTGAAATCTGCGTTTGCCCATGCATCCTTGATCATCTGGGCGAAATTTGCATATTTATTTGTAACTTCGTTCTCTTCGAAACTTCCGCCGTCACTTCCGGATGATCCACCAGAACTGCTTTTGCTGTCATCATCCAGCTTATTGATCTCATCAAACCCCATCAGGGATTTTTTGACCTTATCCGCCGCATTGGCTGCAGAATCACCGGTCTTGTCCAGACTGGCGGCATAATCTTTCTGCACCTTAGAGGCAGTAGTGTATGTCTTCTGCCCGGTAAGAGCTGCAAAGAACTGCCCAACAACATTGCATGCCTGCACCAGATAATTTATCAGCGTTGATAATGCCGGTGTGATCGTATTGAGAATCGGGGAAAATGCAGTCGCAAGGCTGTTTTTCAACTGCTGCAATCCGCCTGATAATTCTGAAAGATTTGCGTTTGTTTCGCTGTTCTTCTTTGCAAGGTTCTTGAAACCATCTACCAGGGCATTTCGAAGCTTGCTGAACAATACATACATACTTCGAATACCAAGACCGTATTTGAGTAATTTTCCAATTCCGCCACTGAGAGCATTGTTTCCTTGCTTGATTCCTCCGGCAAATTTCCGGATTCCTGGCAATCCGGTTGTGAACTTTTTAAGTAATGCCCCGAATGCACCGGATGCTGTTTTTATAGCGGGACCGACACCTTTCATAACAGCACTCATAGCTTTAAATGCTCTCGAGCCGATATATGCAGCACTGGACGCAACCTGACCGACGACCGGAATACTCTGGATTGCAGACACTGCAGCTGCCTGGGCCTGTCTGATGCTTGCTGTCATATCTTCAAATGCTGCTTTTGCTGTCGCTCCCATGGTCGCAAATACACTTCCATCCGCAAGATGCGGTGTCTGGATATCTGTACCACTGTTCTCCATATTCCTTCGTTCTGCATTGTATTCTCGCAGTCGGTTCGTAAGATCTGAAAGTGCAACTCCATCCCTCTGATATTGTTCAGACTCCTGCAAGTTGGAGCCGTCCAGCAACATAGAACTTCTGAGGTCTTTGTATTCTTTCAATTTGTTCCGCATGATAGACAGCTGGTTTGTGTTCTCACGGTACTGATCCGTCGGTATCATTGCTTTTCCGTTATCCTCAAGGTCTTTCATTTCACCTTTTAGATATTTCATTTCCGTTTCAACTTCTTTGATTTGCTCCGTCAGACCAGTCATTGCACCACCGTCGCCAGGCTTAAATCCGAGATCCAACCATTCTCTTTGCTTCGCAATTAACTTCTCAAGTCTTGCCTGTGCATCTTCATAATGAGCCTTCACTTCGCTGTAATCAGCACTCGGAACCGTCGCTTTTCCTGCTGCCTCTAATGCCTTCTGCTTTTCTTCCAGCTTTGCGTAAGCGGATTCGGTCTTTGCAATATTGGCTTCCAGGTCTTTAAACTCCTGTGTTGGCACAAAACGCTTGCTCGCATCCATGCTGTTCATTTTCTGGATCAGTTTTTCCTGTTCCATCTCTGTTTTTGCAATAGTATTGCATAACTGTTCATATTCTGGATTGTATACACGGATGCCAGCTGCGACCTGTGCTTCCCTGACATAGTCTCTTATCTGTCCGGTAGCCTGCTTCCAGATCGTACCATTGACCATATCTTTCCAGGAACTTTTTATAAGGTTCTGCATATTTTGAATCATTTGCATATTTTCGCTCATTGTCTGGCGAACTGGTTCCTGAGTTTCATTCATGCTGTTGTTGATATCTGCGGCTGTACTTCTGACAATATCTTCTGTCTCTTTTGCCGACTGTCTCAGATCATCATTCTGAAACACTGGTTGTGACTGCTGCACCGCATCCTGCATATTCTTAATAGCTTTTACGGAACTGTCCGTATTCAATGCATCTTCCGGTGTTTGCAACTCACTCAGGCTCTTTTTAACGTTTCTCATCGCCTCCGACAATTCGGCACTTGCCGCACTGCCCGGTGTTTCGATTTTTGATGTGCTGGTGTTCATCTGAGAAACTGTGTTATTCACAACGCTTGTAGCTTCTCTCATTGCCTGTTTCAGTTTTGCGTTGTTTGCCTCAATGATGACTTTCATTCTGTGCAGTGTATCACTCAATCTTCACACCTCCTTCCCTTTTCACTATTTCTTATTGATGTCTTCGTCTGTTGAACTCTGCGGCATATAAGCGGCGGTTTTCGGCAGCTGTTACAACCTGTTCTTCTTGCTTGCTTTCCTCGAACTGTTCTCGTTCTTCCCTGAACAGTTCCGGGTAGAAGTCCCATGGTTTGCGTGCTTTGTTTTCTGAATTCAAATACCTGCCGATATGCTCTGCGATGCTTTCCGCCTGTATGAACTGCTGCAGGATCTTAATCTTTGCACGCCGTCCATAACTCCGAATGCAGTCGTGGACTTCCGGGATAGACATATTCCAGAAGTCCTGCACTTTGATTCCTGCATCCAATGCATCTTCGTATAGTTTCCAGATTTCTTCGGTGACTGTTTCTGTTACAGGATCACATCTGCCTGATCCAGATCTTTCATCAGGCTCTCTGCCATCGCCGGCGTAAAAAAACCGGATACCGCCATAGTCGGCATAATTACTTTTGCCATGAAATCAAACTGATTGCCGCCTTCTTCCAGCCACTTGTCGTACAGCTTTGTTACTTTGTCGAACGTTGTACCGTGTTCCCATGGCTCGATAGCTGCCTGGGCAATCGTCAGCATAACACCAAGCGGCGGAATATCATTCGCCGTTACCAGCGTCATAATATTGGTACGGTATTTGTTTTCCAGTTTTGTGATCATACCGGTATTAAGTTTCATTTTGTGCTGTACACCTGCCACTTCCCAGTAATGAAATGGTGGTCTTTTTTTCTTTGCTTCTTCGATAGATGTTACTTTTTCTGTTTCTTCTTTCTGGAATTCTTCATCCAGTCCTTCTAATCTTTCCATTGATCGCCCCTCCTTATGACGGATCTGTAACTTTCAGATCACTGCAGATTGTCATCTTTGCTTCTACTTCAACAACTCCGTTCACACCGCCGCCCGTACGTTTTACGGACACTTCTGCGTCATATTCCGTGGTTGTGCCATCTTTTAATGTTTCTTTGAAACTAAGTACTTTGTCAGATTCCTGTGCTTTTCGAAGAATGCGATACGCACTGGTTACCGCTCCATTTTCATACTTAAATTTGTATGTCATGTCTCCAAGATCACCAATACCATTCTCGTACTGTTTATTTTTATCGTTCAGACCGGTATTTTCTACTTTTTCTGGTTCAACACCACAGTCCGGGATCTCTTTCAACCCTGGAAGTTCTTTGTAAGCACCAGCTACGTCACTTTTTTCCTTGTACTCAAGTTTTGCTCCATTTGCCAGCATATTCTTCACACTCCTTTTCTAGTTCGGCCAGAATACTTCTTCTGACTCCATATCGATGATTGCTTCATATCTCATTACTTTATGTTTCAACCCAGATGGATCCGGGGTGTCCTGACACAGGGTACGCACCAGCCCAAGTGCTGCCAGTGCCTTGTCTACCTTGAGTGCAGATTCGGACGTAGAGCGGTTATGCCAGATATCTACACGATATCGTACATAGCTCTTTTCCTCTCCCTGTGCGGTATGTTCATATACCTTGTTATCTTCTTCGGTGTACTGCACTGCCGGAAGCTCTGCCCAGTCTTTTGGGTACTGGTCTGTTACATTCCCAAACGCTCCGGCAAGTGCGGAATAGATCTGATCTTTTACGTTTTTCATAAATTCTTTTCGATTGCCTCCTCAAAATAATGTGCAATTTCCAATTCATTGTTTTTTAGTGCCGGATATAAAAATGGTTGTGCAGCCTGTCCGGTACACTGGTAGAATCGGCCGTCCGGCGTATCCACATAAAACCACTTATACTTTTCGGCCGTCTTCCGCCCGATCATGCTTTCGTGGATCCACCAGGGCGACTGTACATAGGCATAGGCAACATCCGGTGATATCCCCGCGTGTTGCTTCTGACCTTTGGGGCCTGTGCCAAATTCCACATATTGTGCGTACTTTTTGTTGGTGTAACAGATGCCTACAATCTTTTCGCTGCTGGTTTCTATCGCCGTGTATATACTCCCTCTCAATTCCCCATCATTTACCGGGCATCTTGTTTTCGCCTCAGCCTGCACTGTTTTGATACTTTTTGATACCGCATCATACATATTCACTGCTGCCGTTTTTTGAAACGCATCCGTAATTTCTTTTTTACCGATGATCACAGTTTTTCCACCTCCAGCGTAAGATAGGTGTAAGGATAAATGGCAACGACCTTATAATCCGGATCATTGCCGCCGTTTACAGAAATACCGTCATTTACAGATACCGTCATACCTTCCTGAAACCGATATGACGGTTTGCCATTCTTGCCCGCTACTTCCGCATATTTCCCGTCAATCCTCAAGTTTCGGATAAGTGGAAGCCTGCTGCCATACATTTCTGCCTGTACTTTTCCACCGGCTGTCCACATTTCCGCCCGAAAACAAGAAGGCGGAGCATATTCTGTATATGTTCCACCCTCTGCATCTTTTTTCTGCACCACCTGGAAATGTTTGAATTCTCGAAGCCTATTCCTTTTCAGCCTCATAGGCCACACCCCCTACACGTGCCAGCCGATACCGGTTCAGCACATCATAGATTCGCTTTGGTGCATTATCGAAGTTGTAAGATTCCCCTGCACCGGTTCTTGAAGATTCCCCCTCTGTTCCCATGCGGTTGATAGCGATCACGGCAAGATCACGCACCGTTTTCTTAAGTTCCGGGATCATCTTCTTTCGTCCGGTATACGCCAGCACCCAGTCTGTTGCATCTTCCAGGACAACTTCCACCAGCTCTTCATCTCTTTCGCCAGTCAGAATTTTGATTCTCTCAAAATCAGTCACTTAAACCACTTCCTTCAGAGCCGTCAAGAGCTCTTCTTTCGTAAGGCTTGAATAACCTTCCAAGCCTTTCTCTTTCGCCAGTACTTTCAACTGGTTTACCGTCATTGTATCCAGATTCACACCAAAAACAGACACTTTTGACCCATCCGCAGAAGGTTCCATTTCCCGAAACCCGTCTGCTTTTAATTTTGCGATCATTGCCTCTGTATTGGCAATCCGCTCAACATTTTCTCTAATCAGTCTCATCTGTCATACCCTCCTAGGCGTTTGCATCTTTGATGTTCACAAACACGCTGTCCAGTTTGTTGTCCAGAATCCACAGGTCATGATAACGGCGATAATCCATTGCCCATGCATTTGCATTCTGATTTGTCAACGGGTCAAAGATACGCATAATATCCTGTTTTGTAATTGCAATTGGTGTTGTTCTTGGAATTACCAGGAAATTGATATCTTTCGCCTTTGATCCTTTTGTATATCCGCCTGCTTCCTGACCTCCGGTTTTTCCATCGTATACAGTAATGGCAGTGTACATTCTGTTTGTAGGTGTTGAAATAATCGGAACGTTATCGATTCCTGGAACCGTGGTATTGATGCCGCCCTGCGAAAACGTAGTATCTCTGATTTTTCCTGCAAGTTCCAACTCCAGCTCCATCAGAAAGTCTGGTGTTGCATGAATTACAAGCGGACCGTTATAGCTTGAACGTACCGCTTTGATACCCTCTTTCACTTTTCTAAGTGCAGAAGTACCAGTTCCTCCTGGTGTATAGTTATACTCGACCATACCGGCTTTATTGGCTGTGATCACTTCTGAGGCAATCTTAGAGATACGGTAAGCATCAATCTCCGGGATAACCTGTGTTCTCTGAAATTCCGCCATAATTGCTGCCGCAGTCGGAATAAAATTGCTTTCATCCACATCCATCGGATCAATCTGGAATTTGCGTCCACGGTCCTGCGTCATTTTTCTGGTTTCATACTCCAGAGTTACGCTTCCCTTCTGGTAGCCATTGTCACGGTCATAATCTCCCATGCCCTGAACCGACATTTTCGGAATCTTAACCTCTGCACCACCGTTATATTTTACCTGTCCGGCGTTTGCATCCATCCAGCCGGTCACTGCATCCTGTACAGCGATTTTGTCGAGTTGCTGCTGAAAAATCGTAGCTGCTGCTAATGTGTTAATTGCCATTTATATCATCTTCCTTTCTGTTCTCAGAACCCTCTTGCCATGGCTGCCTCGATCTGTTTTTCAAGACTGTTTTCACCTTCCGGTGCTTTCTTTGGCGGCGTTCCACCTTTCAGGCGTTCATTTACTGCTGCTTCTACCGCTTCCTGAAATGCTTTTTCCACTGCACTGATAGAGTCATTACAAGTGTCTGCATCTGCATAATTCAATACTTCTGCCAGGCTTACCGGCAGTTTCTTTTCCGCCAGAGTATTCTTAGCTTCTGCCATCAGTTCTTTTCTTGTGATCACAGCCTCACGATCCGAAAGCTCTTTTTCTTTTTTCTGCTGCATGTACGCAGCTTTTTCCTCTTTGTTCATTTTTGCAAGCTTCTCTGCTTCAGAAAGTCTATCATCCGTAAGAGCCTGCCATTTCTGCTGTGCATTACTTACTGCCGTATCAATCGCTTTCTGCACGCGGCGATCAAATTCTGCCTGATTTCCTTCTCCTTTCAGGAAATCATCGAAGCTCATTGGCCCTGTGCCTGCTCCCGGCTCTCCCTCGCCACCTGTTCCGGATCCACCGCCATTGCTTCCTTCGCCAGCCCCAGCACCGTCTCCTTCTGCGAAAATTTGCAATCTCATTGGCACTTTGCAGTTGCATACAAAAAATCTGTTTTTCATCTTTCTATCCTTTCCGCCCAGCCTATCCGTTCTCACGTCCGGGCCATTCGTGTTCTATAGATCATCCTGCTTCTTTTATGTCTGGCAGAAAAAGACATAAAAATAAGACACATAGCCCTGTGCCTCAAAGGGAGATATCTGGATCACCGCCTTTCTACGGATAACCGTCTGCCGTTGAACTGTACCGTGTCGCCAATCTGTGCCACTTCATCGCCAATCCTCACCCCCTTCAGCTCTGCGTGTCCGTCTTTGTCCCGGTATAAGAATTTGATCGTTGTGTAATTGATCCGGCCCGCCAGCCAGTTCGGTGCAAGCCTGTCTGCGTCTTTTGTGACGGTGTAGTGTTCTATCATTCCACAAACATCCAGTCATCTGCCAGCATATCAGCCTGAGAAGCGAGCCAGCCCATCTGTACACCGGAAGTCCCAACGAACGCCACCGCCATGTTGCCAATTGCATCATGCTCGCAGTTCACAATTTCTCCGTTTTGTGTTTTGTAAGAAATACCTGTTGCAAGCTGAATATACTGATTCTTACCATTCCAGCCTTCACGCTTTACTTTCTTACCTCTTTTCAGATATTTAATGGCTTCGCCAAAAGAAAACGTTGCTTTTCCGCCAAGTTCAGGGCAATTTGTTTCATCTGCAATAATCCATTCTTCCGAAACAATATTACTAAGCGTATATTCAACTCTCGCTGTTTTTCTGATATCCATCTCAATGCCATCTTTTGTATGTATGATGATTGTTTTTCTGCTATCATCCCAGTACCAGTAACCGCCCCAGGATGGAAGTTTCACTTTTTCTCCATGTTTCATCAACTCAAATGCTTTCGAAAATTTCATGTTTTTATCCTCGCTTTCTTAAAAATGGGTATAAAAATACCACCGGCCTTTCGGCTGATGGTATCAAATTACATTTGTTGCAGTATCCACAATTTCTGTTCCTTTTTCGAATACTATTTTTATTTAATAAATTCCACTGTTTTTCCAACAAAATCCTCTTGTGCAACCGTTTTGCCATCGCTCTTAACATATTTCGCATACCATTCTCTATAGTTCATAGACGCTGGTACAAGATAGGTCTTCCCGGTTACCGGATCTCTTGCCCTTCTCTTCATTCCCTCCAACATCTTTTCGCCTATGATAGCGATTGTTGTCGATCTGCACCATGGGTGCATGGGCGGGCAATTCTTTCCCGGCTGCTGATCTTTCACAAGGAATACTTTTCCGTCCAGTTCCCGGCAGATCTCCGATGTTCGAAGATCCAGTGTCGCAAGATACTGGTACTTATCAATTCCACATTCCTTGTAGGATTCCATTTCGAGCTGGTTGGACAGGTAACAGCTTTCTGTTCTGATCAGCCTTCTTGCCTTACTGGATCCACCGGCAAATTTTTTCGTCAGCATTTCTGCTGTCTCTCTTTCTGTTCTGCCTGTGATCAGGTTCACGAGCAGGGCTTCTTTTACTTCCTGTGCAAGTTCCCTGGTATTTCTCCAGACTCTCTCGGAGTAATTCATGCCAGACCACTTACTTTTCAATACCTTGTCAACTTGCTTTTGGTCGATATGGGAAAATGAAAATCCGAACCCGGTTCGTTGCTGAATGTCAAAAATTGACCGGTTATAAGCCTCTTCTGCCAGCTGGATATAATGAGCCGTTGTAATCGCCTGCTCCTGTTTATAGACCTGCTGCATGACAAGATCTATCTGCGTTTGCAGCTCTTGTAACCTCTGTATGCGTGCCTGGTATGCCGGAGCTTCCAATTCTGCAAGCAGATCTGCAATCTCTTGCTTTTGGCTGCTACTCTGCAACCTCTGACGCAGTTCTTCGATAGAAGTGCGATCCCTCAATGTATTCAAAAGCTGTAATGCTTCTTTTTCCGTCAGATGGTGTTTCTCCACATACTTCTTGAAGATATCCTGCATTTCCCTGCTCAGGTACAAGGATGCTTTGGCATAGACTTTGGCTACCTGGTCAGCCGTTTCTTCTGCACTCTGCATATGTTCCCACATCCGCTGTGCTGTCCTTACCTGCCAGTACTTCTCATTCTTTGTCATTTCCGTTTTCTACATCCTTTTGACCATCTGTATCATCTTCGGGAGAAAATGGCGTATTGGGCTGATTTCCGAACATTTCCTGCTGCCGTTTGACCGCTTCCTGTTCTTCCTCTTCGACTGCTTCCAACTCACTTTCTACATCATCCACGAATGGCACCTGTGAAAGCAGTGTTTTGCGGCTGACTTTTCCCCACAGGTTAGAAACAATCTGTGAGATTTCCAGCAGATTTTTCGGCATCGCACGCGTGAATACCGGTACAATTCCAGCTGTATCAATGTGGATCCCTGAACGTGTATTCAGGAAGTTTGTGAAAATCCTCAGCCTCTTTCTCAGTCCCTTCTTGTAATACCGGGTTTTGATTTTTGTGATATTTTCCATACCAAGCAGTTTAAATTCCATCGCAACACCACTTACATTGCCACCAAAACTTTCATCTGTCATGCACGGAATGTGGGAAAATTTGTGGATATCCTGCTCGATTGCCCTTTTCAGGATCTCTACGCCATTTTCATCGAACGTGCGTGTGAGATATTCTGCTCTCGCATCCGAAGGAAGTTCCAGAAGCTTTTCCTTTCGCAAGTGCTGCATGGCTTTCTCTCCAATACTCTGGTCTCCGTCCTGGTCCATTTCCTCATCGGAAAGTAACGTGCCGTACAATGCAAGGATTGCGTCCACGAACTGCTCCTTGTCGGTCACACGGTCGCTCATCAGCACATTGTAAGCATCAATCAGCGGGATCTGTAACTCATAGTCACCCAACGCCAGCTTATTGTTCTGGTATTCGATCAGCGGCACTTCTCCCTTGAAATGTGCCTCTGGCTGCTCAGTCAGAGCCTGTGGTTCTTGGATGTTCTGAATGTCCAGCACGTACTTGTAATTCTGTGTCAGTACAGTTGCAACATATGTAATGTTCGTGCGGTCTGTGGAGTCAATTCTGGCATAATAATAGACACCAAAAAGCTCATTCTGCTCTATGGTGTCATCGTATACCATGAATGTATTTTCAGGCGGCAGATTCTTGATTGTCAGCTCTGTTTCGCCCTGCTTGGTGTATATATACTCGTATGCCCTGCCATATACAGACAGGTCAAGGCCGTTGTCACCGTCCACTTCATCCGCCCCGGCGTGTTCCAGGGCATCTGTAAGTGCTGCGATATCATCCGGGCTTTTGTAACTGACCGGATTGCCGATGAAATAACTGCTGGCTGTATCTGCGATATCTTTTGCATGATTGCATACCAGCCTGTTTTCCCGGTCTTCGTCCAGAATCTTATGCTTTCCTTCGTAATAATTTTTCAGACCTTTCAGACGTTCATAACTTCTTCTATGTTTCATGATCAGGTGCCTGATTGCCTGCTTGTCCGGATTTGTTTCATCCCACTTATCCGCAGGTATTGTAAAAACATGCATATTTTCTCACCGTCCTCTCTTAATGGAATCCCGCTTTTCGCTTACTCCGGATGATTGCTGTTTGATTATTCAAAATTGTGTATACAAAATAGCGTAATGCATCCATTGCGTGATCATGTTCTTTTACCGGTCTGTCTTCTCCATGTGCTGCTGCCGCTTCATCCCAGATATACGAGCCAAATTCCTGAATGGTATTTACACAGGAATCTGCAAATATGATTGCTTCCTGGTTCAGCTTCGTTCCTACAACACGAATGCCATCTTCTACGTTGTTCTTCGCTTTGACCACTTTGTATCCTCGTTTTCTCAGCTCTGCAATGAATGATGCTGCAGATGGATCCACGATAATTCCCTTGATTTTCGTTTCTTCCAACCAGCTTTCCAGATCGTCTGCATACTCACTGTCTGTTTTCTGCTTCCCCTCTGTTCTGCCGGAATAATAATATTCCCGGATGCAGTACCAGACACCGTCTGTACCCTTGTTCCACAGCAGAAATACCGTTGCATTCTGCGTACCGTAGTCGCACGATACATAGCGGCCTGACGGCAGCAGGCGGTCACAGAACGATAGAATGTTTTTGATATGTTTCGTCTTGTCGAACATATCATAGATGATACCCTCAGCCATGCACCACAATCCAAGAATATACCGCTGATAGAATACGCCGGAATACATTCCCCGGTATCTGATTTTCACTTTTTCTGACAAGCTTAAGTTATCATCCATCGTGAAATGCAGATAGATCAGGTTTTTCTTTTCTTTCTGGTCAATCCAGTTTTGCTTGAACCAGTGATACGGGCCATCCGGATTACAGTTGAACCAGAATTTTGAACCATCCACAGAACATCGTCCGGTCGCCTGGTTGACGAAGGACTCCGGCATTAGTGCGACCTCATCAAAAAACACGCCGGCCAGGGTAATTCCCTGGATAAGATCCTGTGATCGTTCGTCTTTTCCACCGAATATGTAGAAATAGTTCTCGACGTCACCTTTCGAGATGACAACAAGATTATCTGCTCGGTGATCCGAAACACGATAACCTCTTGATTTCAACATTAATTTCAACCAGAACAAAACGTTTCGTCTGAAAGAACCGATTGTCTTACCGCACATGGCGAAGTTCTGCCCCTGAAAGCTGCTCATTGCCCACAGGACGAACGAAAGTGACATACTGACTGTTTTTCCCGAACGGATTGCTCCGTCCGCTATAATTCCGTCACAGTCCTTTACGGGCGATTCCTCTGTCCACCAGTTAAGAACCTGCCGCTGTTTCCTGGAAAACGGCTGGAAATGGAAATACTGCTTAGTTTTCTTCATCTGCCCAGTCCTCTGCGGCTGTTCCTTTCAGTGCCTCTAAGAATCCATCATCAGCGGCTTCTGTTTCGTCATCTGTCTGGGCTTTCGCCTTGATCAGATCCGTCTGAGCTTTCAGCTGCTCGATTCTCGCTTTCTGCTCTGCTTCATCCAGTTCTGTCCTCTGCCGTTCGTTCCAGCCCTTGAAATTGTTTCTCAGGCTGAACTGTGCACCATTTGCACCATCACGATCAAAAAGACGTTGCTCCGTGTATGCTTCCACCATGCTCTTCGCACGCGTTATCGTGTCAACGAACTCTTTCTTAGCCTGGTAATTAAGCAATGCCATCCTGCTCGTAAAACCCAGTGCAAGAGCCAATCCTGTCACAGTAGGCGGCCTGCTGTTTACGGTTATCGGATGACCGAATTTGTCCATTACCGGTTCTCCGTTGCCATCTCTTAGTATTTCACCTTCACATTCTTTGAAATATGCGTCGATCTTCTCTTCGATTTCTTCCTTGCATTTATATTTTGGTGGCCGTCCGACCGCCTTTTTCGTAGCCATTATGCCACCTCCTTGTCATTACTTTCGTTTCATTACCCGGTTCATAACTCGGTTTTTCCGTGCTGTTCTTCTGTATGCACTGTTATCTTTCAATCCTATACCAAGCTCATAATCCGGTCTGCTGTCTCTTTCCTTCTGATAAGCTTTTTCGGCTTTTTTATACTCTGCATTTGAAACAGCTTTTGTTGTGGCTCCGTTGGATTCTACTCTTTGCCGGAACTCTTTTGCAGACATATTCAGAGGCGTTGGCTCTGGTGTTCCGCTGATTCCCCTCTGGTAGTAATTCTGACCATCTTTGCTCGTGAAATAATATCTGGTTGTTTCACCGTTATGCGTTACATCAAGCCCAGTTGTTTTCAGTCCGCTGCCAGAACCTCCGCCTAAATTGCTGTTGCTTCCACGTCCGCCCATATATCCTCCTTTTTTGTGCATAAAAAAGAGACCCATTTCTGAGTCTCTTTCAGCAAATATCCGGATTTCAACCGGAGCCTCCTCTATCAAGGCGTACTCACCCTATACGATCATTTGCCTCTTCTATTGTACCATTTGTCTGTTACACTTTCAACCATTCGTTTTTCTTTCGGTGTTAAATTTGCGGCACCTTTCGCCCCGTCATTTTCATTATGCAGATATCCGTGGTGCGTATGAGGTATCATGTTCTTATGTGGATGCATCAAGTCAATCTGCTTACTTCTTTTATTTTCTTCATCATAATACGTAATTGCAGATATGTTATCCCTGTTATCTATTGTCACGTATACTCGCCTATTTGTCATTGTTTCTATTGGAGTTTTTGACGACTTCGAATCATTATACCTGACAAATTTTATATTTCCAGATTCATGTAACGTCATGTATTCCGTTCCATAGGCTTTTCCTTTAACGCTAACCCCACTAGAACTCCCTCTACCACCCATACCTTTCATTTTCTCCTTTTTCATCATCTCAAGAATATCGTTTTTTGATGTGTTGCTTTTTTCCATTCATTAAGCATTTCGTGATAATTTTTTTCAGCATTTTTTAAACTTTTGCTACTCTTTTCATTCAACTTATAAATTGCAACAACATTTCCATCCCTATAATGTACAACTTCAATTCTCTGTTTGATTGCCGTTGTCGGTCTTGTAACCTGAATCGGATTCCATTGATTATAAAAACGTACAGATAATTTATCAGAACCAGATTCAACGACTGCCTCCTGAAATTCTACGGCATTTCCATTCGTAAAAAAACCTGTTTTCCCTACTTTGGGTGAAAGTTCTGACAAATTATTAAACACCGTATTAGCATTGTTTTTTTTAGATTTTCTAAAAACTTTGAAACACTCATCTTTCGCCCTAATGTCATTCCATTCGCTGCACCACTGGCAGCACCTCTACCACCCATTACATTTTGCCTCCTTGAATTTCTCCTGAAATGCCCGAATATGTACGATATTTCCCATACATTCTTCTGGTATATTTCCGTAAAAAATAATGGTCTCCGGTTCCAGTTTTCTTACCATCTCCCGATATCCCTGTATGAATAATTCCTTTGCTTTCTTGCTCTTCTGTGTTCCAACGCTGGATACGGCTACTGTTCCATTTGTAGGCTCACCGTCGAAGCACCATTCGTAAGAATCCGGTGTACTCCATGAGATTGTCGGAATCACACGGCAACCATATTCTTGCAGATATGCACCTATCCAGTGCTTGCGGTAATGGTTGTATATCTGAATAGCTTTCGGGAAATCGGTGTAAGTACTAAAGTCCGGCGTCAGGACATACCGGAATCTGCTTAACTTATCCACGTACCTGTCCGGATTTCTCCACAGTGCATTAAATTGATAATCGTCTAAGAAAAAATGAACTGCTTTCTCTTCCGGATTGCTGCATTTTCCTCTAGCGTAATTGAACCCTATGAACTCACAACCATCTGTAAATACAGTCGGTTTTATCTGCGGTATGCCGTATTCTCCAACGCCATCATAGATACATCTGTCCAGATTTTCATAGGATATGCCGGTCTTTTTATTTGCCATAAACTATTTCTTTTCGCCTCCAAAAAACCATGAATCAAAGTTGCTCATTCTGCGTTTTCTTGCCCTGTCGTAAGTGGTAGTAGTTCGGCTTGTATCATGTATGTTTGTGTTTCCTTTTTCAGGCAGTTTTGAAAACTTGTGCATCTCATCTCTCATAGCTGTGCTGGCAGATACCAGTTTTCTGTGCTTGATGGCTGTTTTCTGGTTTTTAAATACTGCATCTGCACTTCCAAGCTTTGCAATTTTCCTTGTGCTTTCGTTTAATCGGTCAGTTATATAATTCATTGTCGTTACTGCTTCACTTTTTGTTTTAATAGACTTAAAATAAGCAGTATTTCCTGAATTTATGATTTTTTCAAGATTATTGTCTTTTTTTAACACTTCCACTTCCTCTTAATGCGTCACTTTTCTTTGCTGAATTGAAATACACTTTTGACATCAGTTTCGAAACTGGTTTGTCATTCGATATTCCACTACTTCCACCACGTCCACCCATACAAATCATCTCCTTATTAATTGACCTGCAAAAAGACACCCAGCACTGCCAGATGTCTTCTTGCGGAAAATGTAGTATTCTTTTTTAGAAAGGATTCTTATATGTCCCCATCAGGGAAATCGGAACAGAAGGACTCGAACCTTCGCCCTTGTCTACTCATGAGACTGCTCTCGCCGCTGAGCTATGTTCCGATGCTGCCAGGCTGTTGAGACCCGGCAGATATACAATATACGGAGGTAAATGAAAAGAACCAATCATGTCAGCATCATTCCCAAACTGAACTGATTACACTATATCACATGGCAAGGCGGACATTCTAGGACATCTTGAAATTTTTTAATGCCCATCCGTGAATTCTTCTTGCATGTCTTGGATCACACCCCATCTTTCTTCCGATGTCGTCCCAATTCAGCCCCCACAGATACCGCAGTCGCAGCACCCTCTGCTCATCCGGGTTCTCCATACGTCTGATTGCCAGGTCGATCTGTTCACGTGTCCTTGCTTTTTTCAGCCGTTCCCGTTTCAGCCGGCCGATCTGTCTTTCCATAGATACCACATAATCCGACAGATCAGACTGCTGGCTGCCTTTCGGCATCCCGTCATTTACACTGGATGGAAACATCTGATCCATCCGGAGCCTCTGGATCTCTTCCAGGATCTCCTGCTCCCTCCGTTCACATTCCCGGTATCTTCGCAGGAACTCCTTTTTCTTGTCGTTTTCTGTCATCTCCACCGGCATCGCCTCCCCTCATGCATTTCCTTGCTATTATTTCCAGGATTTCACCGTCTTCATCATCGGTGTGTTCTATGTAATGTTCTATAATTTTGACTGATGCCAGTTTTGTCATCTTGCTCTTTACTGCGGCTGGTTCATGGAATCTTCTGGCTGCATCAGCATCAACACTCTGCTCCAGATGATCCTAATGTGCTTTACGTTTTACATTTTTTCTGCTGCTTTCATCGCTCATCTTCCCGCCCCTTTCGATCTCCAGTGCCCTGCGTGGCGGGCACTGATTATTTGATTGCTTTCGCTCCGATGACGCAAGCCGGGGCGAAGCGACCGCTGCTCACTGCGTTGATGTAGTAGACGTAGCCGGACGCGTTCACAAACCACGTATTGTACGCGTAGCCTCTGTACGCAGTTCTTGTCCAGTGCCACTCTGTCTCCTGCTTCGGATTGACTTTCACGCAGTCGCGTTCTGATCTGAACCGCTGATACTTCTTTTCTTTGTCCTTCATTTCTTCCACGGACAGAAGGAAGAATGTGTCCAGTGTTTCCTCTCTGTCTCCGTTCTCCTTCAGTACAGGAACCAGGAGTCTTCTGAACCCTTCCTCGAATCTCTCCTTGAAGGCGATGCTGTTCATGTTTCTGTGAATGCTGGACTCCTCCCATTTGTTGCAGCCGTTTTCATCGAACGGCATTTCATCGAACAGAAGATCTGCGAACTGTAATGTCATCGTTCGCATGTCTGGATCCGCAGCCTTGTCTTTGTCGTAGTCCAGGATATTCAACAGGGCCGTTCCAATTCCTTCGACCTGGACTGTGATCTGTCCATCTTCTCCGAATGTTTCTCTTGCCTTACCTGCTGCCAGGATCTCCTCGATCTGCTCCCATGTGTACTCTGTTTCTCTGATTGTTCTTGCTTTCATTGTCTGTTCTCCTTTTCTGGTCAATACTCTTTTTTCGCATACCGGACACACCATTCTTCCCTCCGGTATGATTTCGCCACACATCACGCATCTGTCTTCCATCGTTGTCTCCTAATCGAACGGAAGCTCTTCTTCGATTCCGTCCGGTATGTTCATAAAGCCGTCTGCTCCTGGAACCGTTTAGCCGCCTCAGCATCCACTGCACGCTCCAGATGGTTATAATGTGCCCGCCGTTTGGCGTTCTTCTCAGCTGCTTTCATCGCACACATCACTCCAATCCTGTGCCTGCGGTTTCTTAAGCAATAATTCTTCCATTTCCGCCTGTGACAGCCAGTAGATACCATAGCGTCCCTCTCGACCAACCTCCACCAGTTTCAGCGTCTCCTGGCTGTATTCCGTTGTACTGTACTCAGTTACCTCCATTGTTGGGATATCCGGGAATTTTCCGCACAAAGCAGCTGTAAGTGCTTCCAACATCTTCTGTTCAATACTTGCATTGTCCTTTTCAGGATCTCTGTATATTCCTGTACACTTTTTCAGCGGCTCCCCGCCGATCTGCTCAAATACCGCCCATACATCTGTAGTGCAAGTTATTCCTCTGGAATAATATTCCAAACGTTCCTCTGGGGATTCGGAATCGTCAAAGAAGCAGAATCCCACAGAGTCCGTCTTATCTCCTCTATCTCTCCACACGGTATTGTTTTTCAACTTCTCTCCGCTCAGGTATTTGTTTAGCTCTTCGATACTCATAAATCTCACATATCTCATCTTCGTGCCCCTTTCATAAATGCCTCAGTCATGGCTTTTTTCCAGCTTCTTTCGTATTGTCCACAGCAGTATGTGTTCACTGTAACATCTCTGAACTCTTCACTCTTCGGGCACACACAGACCCCTCTGCTGCCGTGGTATCTGCATGTGTCACACGTTCTGTCGTAATTCATTTTTTATTTCCCCTTCTGTAATGATCTCAAAAATTCTGCCAGTTCCGTTTCACTGTTGGGATATTTGCTGTAGGTTTCTCTTACATTCCACTTAGGAACCCCATTTTTCTTTTCAGCCTCCGGACCTCCTGCCAGATGGAAATAATAGATTTCTCTTTCTATACTTCCACCTCTGAATCTGCTGGCATCTGAAAGACAGATTCTTTACCACACCACATATCGTCATTTCTTACTGCCATAAATTCACAATAAGCTTCTTGAATCATACCCAGTACTTTGATGGCTTTTCCCTCGTTCAAATACTTGCCAATCTCATAAATAGTATTACCTTCATCAGCGAAAATTCTTAATCCATCATCACCCACTTCTAAGCTTGATACATCATTCATATTGATTAATATGTGTTTATCCTGACTTCTGATCAACATTTTGTGTCCTCCTTAATCCTGACTCTCATCCTGCTCCACCAACCTCTACTTGCCCTGATTCTTCTAGCCAATTTTCAACACATGGTATGCAAATGTAGCAACTACACCAACCTTGTCCTTCTACTATTGCTTTTTGGTTTAACATTTTTTCACCTTTGGGTATATATTTTTCGCATATACAGCACGAATGAGGAGTTCTTATCTTTACGATTTTTTCTGTCAAGTTGGATTCTGATCCGTCTCTGTCTCCTCCGAATATCTGACTATCAATATACATTGCTTTTGGATATTTCATTCAACTCCACCCCCTTCCACAATTTTCGCAATTTCTGGATCATCTTCGATACAATATTTTTCAAATAAATGATCTTCCAACTGTTTCATAACTTTGTCTGTATCAAATGCAGTTGTCTGGTTCTTAACGCATTTCATTGCTTTAACATAACCTTTATGCATCGAATTAAATAAATGAATACTTTCTTTATCCATCTGTTTTTCCAATAAATCAACGTCAATCAGTCTCATCTCATTCTCCTTTCTCTTGCTGCTGACCGGAACATCATCAATAACATTTCCGATACCGGTCTTGTCCGATTATGTCGTTTTGCTTTTTTGATAACCGCATTACTTTTTCTTTATTCTGACTTATAATCAACATTGTTTTTCTCCTGCGATTAAAAAATCCATTATGTTCATCTGTCCAATATGTTCCCATGTTTCTGTCTCTATTCCGCATGTTTCCAGTGCATCTTGATACCTTACCCCATTATTTTTTAATTCCATACAGATCTGATAATGCTTTGGGTGTGTCATTGCTATTCGTTGGAATCTATTCGGACACTTTTCCATATGTGCACCAAAAGCACAGAACATGCATCCGGTACGCTGTTCACCTGTTGTGTAGTATATACCACCTGGCGTTTGCTCTATGTCGCCATATACAGAACATATTTCAATATCATTTTCTACTATGTATCTAAGCACATCCTGCCTTGTCCAAGGACCAAGCGGCTGGCTCTTAATTGTTTTTCCATCATATACATTGCAACCTGTATGAGCATACTGGTGTTCGCGTCTAAAACTTTCATCTTGCGTTGTCCCAATATATGGCACTCTTCCAGTCTTTTTTGCATAATCTTTAAACGGTTTTTTCTTGGTAATGTTACAACACTGTTCACTTATATCAAATTGTGTATCCAACAAAAATCTCCATTTTTTAGGAAGCATTCCGAACTTCCCTCTTTCATCGCCATTCATCAAATAGTTTCTGTATCTGTCTGATAAATTTCCATGCCGCAGTTTCCTTATCTTCAGTGCCGTCTCTTTGCTAATTAACGGAAATCCATATTTATCAACTACCTGTTTAAATGTTAATCTGCTTCCGTCTTTCCATCTGGGATATATTTCAACAAATTCCCCACTGGCCTGACGTGCAAATCTTACTATCTCAGGAAATTCCAAACCAGTATTTGAGAATACTGCTGGGACTTCCAACCCTACGGTTTTTCTTATCATATGCAACAATGCTGTGCTGTCCAAGCCACCAGAATAGCTCAAATATACTTGACCATCCCAGTTGTAATACCATTCCTTGATTCTGCGTTCCGCAAGCGTTTTCTTTACCTTATACGGTAAATATTTTCTCTGGCTAAACTGCCAATCATTTAATTTTAGATCATCTTCCTGTATGAACATCTTTTTCTCCTGTCGCAAGTCGCCATTCTTCTTCATCCTCCCTGTATGGCTTCGGCAGCGGCATCCAGGCATTGACGAACAGGTCGTTTGCCAGACAGGTATCTTCGTCAATGCAATCCCCCAGATACCATGCACCACCTAATTCTTCATCATCCACGTATCTCCCAACCAATGGAAGAGAGAAATTTTCAAACGACATCAGCACATAACTATCATTTTCCGGCAATCTCTCTGTCACCGGGATCCATCCGGGCTCGCTAACCGTATGGGATTCCAGACGGTTTCCTTTTGTATCTTCAAGCACATTGCCGATCACACTTACTTTTTTGTACCAGTAGCCCAGATCTTTTCTGTAATTTGTTTCCTCTGGAAAATCAACATAAAATCCTGCTGTATATTTTCCATGTCTGACAACAGCCGTATATTCCCCATACTGTACAATGTCATTTTCCCAGATTTTCTTACCATTCTTATCACACAATCCTGTATACTGGCATAATGTTTCCGGGTTGATCTCATACAGTCGCAATCTGTTTGGCATACCCCAGTCTGTCATTTCGTCCACTGCAATCAGATGATGCAACGGTACAGGATGCCGTTTATAATCTTCCTCGCAACAGTATGTCGTCTCTCTCATACTGCAATAGAATCCCTCTGCCCAGTAATTCGTATCTTTTAATTTTGCCAGGAACAGTATATCTCTCATCCATCCACCTCCACTTTCCGGACCTTGTACCGGGTTCCAAAGCCCGGCATCGGTCCTTTTCTCGTTCTTCTGTACATTTCATTTTTTCCGCGGTATTCCATCACCCTGACGGTATCCTCACTGACTCCCAGCCGCCTTGCTAATGCCGCTGCCGTATCCTCAACGGCCAGCGGCAGCTCATACTCATCTGCGGTTACTGCCAGCCAGAAATACCGCTTTTGACCGGTCATGCGAATGGCAGCTCTTCGTCAAAATCTTCCGGAAGTGTCATAAACCCGTTCTCATCTACCGGCATCGGCTCCGGTCGTTCCTGGCTGCTCTCTTCCCGGTTTCTCTGTGCCGCCGCTTTGCTTTCTGCGAACTCCTGGTCTTCTACCACCACGTCTGTTGTATAGACCTTGTTGCCATCTCTATTGGTATAGCTCCCGGTCTGGATGCGGCCGGTTATCACTACCTTCAAGCCCTGGCGGAAATACTTTTCTGCAAACTCTGCACTGCGGCCAAACGCCACACAGCTGATAAAGTCAGCACCTGCATCGCCTTCACGCTTGTAGCGTCTGTCAACTGCCAGCGTATAGCGTGCAATTGCCGTGTTGCTCTCTCCGTTAGAATTACGCATCTCCGGGTCTCTGGTCAATCGTCCCATTAAAATTACTTTATTCATTCTTCATCCTCCAGATAATCAAATATCGTCCGCTGTCCCGGTATCGGTTTCTGTGCTTCTTCTTCTTTTTTCGCTTTCATGGCACACTGGCAGCCGTAGCCTCTTTCTACTGCCTCCTGACTTGTCAGAAGCCTTCCACACCGTTTACAGCGTCTTGCCTGTATTGTGAAGATCTCATCCCCTCTCATGGCATACACACCTGTGCGTTGCAGTCGCGGATCTGGATCTGTGTATTTGTGCATGGCTTCCATTCCTGGATGTATTCCAAAGCTTCATAGTAGCGTTTCTTCGGCACGTTGTTGCGGGCGTTGACGTGAAAATAGTGTTTCAGATCACGGTTGCACTCTGCAAACACTTTCTTGCCGATCTCGTTGTAGGCATTGCTGTATTTGCCGCCCAGTGCGTCCAGGACCGCCTTGTTGACCTCATCGCCAAGGACGACCTGCTCCCCGTAGTCGATCGTCATATGGTTCTCCAGATCTGTCACGCGGTTATCAATCTTCACCAGTTTCTTATCATGCATCAGGATTGCTTTCATCTCCGGCGAATAGTCGTCCATCTCATAGCTCCCGGTCTTGCGGATCACTGGCAGCACTTCTGATGTCACCCAGCGTTTGAAACGCTTCGCTGACGGAAGCTTGCTAGATAAGATCACGCTGTAGAGTCCTGATTCATTAATAATGTATAATTCGCGTTTCTGACCTGAGTCGGTGAAACACCTTGTCAGCTTATCCTCATCATCAACGTGTCTTCTCATAGCATCTGATGTATCCTTGTATCCAAGAATCTTAGCCACATCCTTTCCGACAAACCATGGCTCTCCATCAATATTGATCGTTCTGACCTGTCCAAACTCTTCATTTTCAAAAATCTTCAACTGTTCCATATCGTCTGCCTCCTTACCCTTACTTGTTCAATGTTCTTTCCAGTGCATCGAAATCATAGTCCCTTTGCGGAAATGCATTGAATGTATTCTTTGCTGTTTTCTTTTCCTTCTTCTTGGTTGGCTGCTTCTTGACCGGGTAAAAACTCTTCCATCCTTGCACTGTAGCTTCTTCCACTATCATCAGCTGCTCTGCCATATCATCACTAAGACTTCCGAGCTTCTTTCTGAGCAACCGTACCTGGTAATCAGATAACTCCCTGCCGTTTTTTTCTTGACTGCTCAGGTATCCCTGAAAAGCTCTCTCAAGTTCTGGATCATCGAAAGTAATGTCCGGCGGAGCCGTATCTATATCTATATTTCTTTTTTCTTTTATTTCTATAGGACTTTCTTCGGAACTATTTTTATTTTCTTCCGAAGTAATTCGATTTTCTTCCGAAGTAATTCGATTTTTGGGTGCATTTAAGAAAGGCTCCTCTTCTTCCCCGTTTCTGAGGAGCCAATACTTATCGCTATAGAGCTGTCTCTTCATGCGTTTTACTGCTATCTCGTAATAACGACGCTGAATCCCAACAGAGGTGATGATGTTTTCCGTCATGAGGTCATCATCAATGAGACCTATCTCAGAGCAGAAGTGCACCACTTGCACGACAGCTTTTTGCCCCTTCACCCACTTGTTGCCGATCATCCTTGTGATCATTCTTGATAGCTTATCAAGTGAGATCTCTGCGTAGTAACCTTGCTTGTATACGATGCACAGAATGCAGTCATATACAGTCACTCCCAGTGGACCATATCGGTCCAGGAGATCGAAGACCTTATCGTCTTCGTAAAAATCAATCATCTTCGGAAAGTAACTGAGTCCTTTTTTGTTAGGAGCACCACGCCCCATGCCGGACACCTGCCTTTCCTGTATATTACTTAAGTTCCATCAGCGTAACGCTTAAATACGCTTCCTCTTTATACGCCTTTGTGACGCTCAGTTTTATGATCTGTGTATCATCATGGTATGCGATGCCGTTCAGGGCATCCAGCACAACCTTTGCGATGTTGTCACTGTCCGGCTTCTTTGCCGGCCAGATCTTCCCTTCCAGCATCTCTGCCCTTTTCTTCTTCGAGATGCTCTTAGGCGGCTCAAAATACGCCAAGATATTAGCAACCACATACGCATCATCCGAAAACCGTTTCTGTCCGTATTTCTGTTGGAAACAGGTCTTGATCAGGTTTTCGTACAGCACTGTCTTTTCCGGTGTTACGCTGCTCATTTTGCCGCTCTTGCTGTTATAGAATGTCCTCGCCCGGGCTTTACCCTGCGGCTTGCCCGGTACGGTGAACGTGAATAACTTTGGTTCTTCGTTATTGTTCTGACTGTTCATTTTCTACTTCCTTATACTCCTGGTCGATGATGTTCGGGTCTTCCTGCTCATTGACCACCTCGGACATATCGACGTTGATCTCGCTCTTGATACTCTCATCATTGTTCATCTGCATGACAAAATCTGTTTTCAGCGGTGCATATTTCAGGCACTTCTTGATCACAGTTTTCATTGCCATTGCCTCATAGTTCGTTTTCCATGGGCTGTAGGAACTACCGAAACTCTGACTGAACCGTCTTGCATGGTTGTCAATGTCTTCCTTACTCATAACTTCAAAACCAAAGCCACCATTGACTGTTTTCCACATAGCATATACGAAAATCAGTTTTCCTTTGTTTTCTCTCGCTGGGATGTGGTGAAGATCTGGATTCAGACCGTATTCATAGGAAAAAACATCATTCTCATAAACACAGCGAGCCTGAACGGTCTGAAAATTATCATTCCGGTTTGCGAGGTCAATCAAACCTTTGTAACCTATCTGGAACTGGCACTCCAGCTTCCCTTTGTTTCTATACGGGATCAGGTACGCCTGTCCCAGCGGCGTGTTTGGTTCCAGCCCAAGCTGTGCTGCGTTCATCAGTGCCCCGAGGAAGGACATCTGCGAACACTCTGCAAGCTTTGGTGTGGTGTTCAGTGCGGATAATGCCATGCGTGTGAAACGCTCCGGTGTGATCACCTGCGGCAGAGCCTTTTTGATTTCCGGCTCCATTGCCTTGATCATGTCTGCAATGCTCATGTTTTTTGTCAGCTTCACTGCTTCATTCTTTCTGCTGGTCTTTTCTGCCAGTGCGTCTTTTACTGCCATCTTGCTTCCTCCTTATGCTCTCTCAGCTCTTTTTACGGTGAACCGTCTGCTTTCAGACTGTTTCAATACCTGTTTGTAGATTTCCGGGAAATCTGCTTTCAGCTGCTTCGAATCCACACGGTTCGCGGTCACGCTTTTCCAGGTGACGCAGTACAGATCCGATACTGCCATCTCTGCATCTTCCATATAAACCTTGATCTCCTGCTCAATCTGCTTCTTCTCTTTCTCCAGCTTGTCCTGAAGGTTGCTGATCTCTGCACGACGTTCCAGCTTTTCATCGAAATCAACCAGCGGGATCATCTTTTCCGGTTCAGAACTTCCGTAATACTTCTGCAGCAGTTCTTCCGCCGCCTTGCTTCCGTCCGGTGCCGGCATCTTGTCTGCCTTTACATTGTTCTGCCAGAAATCACTTTCAATATCAATCAGCATCTGGATCGTTTCCTCATCGCGTTCGATCTTTCGCCAGATGAACTCCTTCCCAAGGATCACACATGCGATATACCAGGCATCCGCCCCGGTCACTGCCATGTAATGGTGGCACTGGATCTCGTAGGATTCCGGGATATGCCCGTCTTTCCACTTGTCAGCTGAATAGGCAGACGCTGTCTTGCATTCCAGACCGGCATTCTCACCGACTACCAGGCGGTCAACGTTCGCCATCATGAAATCATGATCCGGATGCCCATAGATCGCATTGGCACGGCGTACCTTTTTCCCTGTCTCTTCCATGAACCGGCGGGCAACGTACTCCTCCAGGTCTCTTCCCTGTCTCATTGCCTCATTGTCTTCTTTTTCCCCTGCTTCTTTCTGCGTCTTATCCTGGAAAACAGCAATTGCAGAGCTGTACGGATTCAATCCGCAGATGCTTCCGGCATCACTTCCACCAATGCCCAGTTTTCTGTATCGCAGCCATTCTTCATGGCTCATATCTACTGTCGAAATTAATTTATGTAATTTCACTTGATTTACCTCCTATGTTTGCTCTATAATGAGCTTGAAATGTTATTTTCAAGTCCCGGATCGCCCGCCAAAGCACCGGGACTTTTCACTACCTCGAGTGTCGCTTTCTCAACGATCACCGATTCTTTCGTCTCTTCATTTATTGCATGCACATAGATGCTGTTATGGTGCCAGATCCGGTACTTGTCCGAACCAATCCCGGCCAGTTCCAGGATGGCTCTGGCTTCCTGGTCGCGTCCTTCATTTACCCAGATCATCTGCTTTCCCCCTCCAGACGGATACATACTTTTGCCAGTTCCGCTGCAAGCTTGTATTCCTTTTCGTATCTGCTGCCTCCATGTGTTTCCTCTACTTGATTGACAAATTCCTGGAGGCTTCCCGAAAAGCAGCCACATCTTACCTCTACCGTATCATCCTTAGTCCTGTAAAATGTAACGTATCCATCCCGGCTCCCGATCGGTCCTTGTACAAAGAAATGCCTCGTATTGAAAACTTCTGCGTTGCCGTAAGCCCATGCATTGCCGGAAACTCTTGCTTCGCCGTAAGCCCATGCATTGCCGGAAACTCTTGCATCGCCGTAAACCCACGCATTTCCGAAAACTCTTGCATTGTCGGAGACTCTTGCATTGCCGAAAACTCTTGCATCGCCGGAAGCCCACGCATTGCCGGAAACTCTTGCATCGCCGTAAACCCACGCATCGCCGGAAATCCACGCATTTCCGAAATGTGAAAGATTTTCCTCTTTCTCGATGTATCCGCCGAACTCTCCAGTTTTGACAGACCCGAAATCACGCACTGCTCTGATCCGGTACAGTGTTTTTTCGGAAACTGTCAACGTTTCTTCTGTCAATTCGTATTTTTTCATTCTGCTTCCTCCTTGCTCACCAACATCAGCACACGGATCAGTACCGCACACCACACTGTGATGGCAGTGCCGATAATATCTCGTTCGCAGATTACACTGTACTTTCCCAGCCACCAGAACGTGAACGCCGCGGTGGCTGTGGCTACGATCGGGGCGAGTACAGCCGCTCCGGTTGTTTCTTCCGCTTCTTCTGTTACTTCTGTTTCTCTTCTTTTCATCTGCTTTTTATCTCCCTTCAATCAGTGCTTTCATCAAAAGATGATTGTCGATCTTCAATGTGTCTTTCAAGATTAACAGCTCTCCGATTGTCATGGTCTCCGGCTGCCGTCTTCGCTTATACAGCGTACTTTTGTTGATGCCGGTTTTGGTTGAAAGCTCTTTTACTTTGATTTTGTTTCTTGACATTCCGCCGTCAACGGCTTCTCTCAGAAAATCAAGACGCTCGTCTGTTTTGGGCTGACAAAAATTGCTTTTCGGCATCTTATCACCTCACTTTTCCTATTCATTCAGCGTCAGAATCACAATCCAGAACAGCAACAGGATTGCTAATGGTTTCCACATATCACTACCCCGCTTTCTTTATTGACTTCACCACGTCTTTCTCTTATCCTTGTTGTACAGGCACTGCCATGCCGAGTACAAAAGAAAGGAGTTGATTCTACATGAAGCTTAATCCTAATTGCATCCGTGTAATTCTCTTAACCATCGAAGACACTTGCGACTTCGATACTCCTTGGGAATACGATGCTGATGATGCAAATTCCGGTTTTCTTTCTGGATATGAACACAACGAAATTTTGTACCATATCCGTCAAGCCGAAGCATCTGGACTTATTGACGTTGTTCATTATTACGATTTTGGCACCAGTGTCCTTGTTCGAGATCTGACACCTCAAGGACATGATTTTCTTGCCAATATCACCAACGAACCTGTATGGAAAAAAGCACTTGAAAAAGGTGCTAATGTATCGTTGCCTGTCCTTATTGAAATCGCCAAGGAAGTAGCTCTCAAACATCTCCTTGGTTAACCGGAAACGTCACCAGCATTTTCAACGAGAGTTCTGCTTTTCCTATAAAGTCAGAACTCTTGATTCCGTATTCCATTACATGGTGCAGTTCTTTTCCATCCAGTACTAAACGCGGTCCTCGAATACCCTCATTTCTTACTTCTAATTTCATCGGTTCTTTCATCTTCCCCTCCTTCCGCTTGCTTTTGTTGAATATTATTCACATCTCAGAGCTAAAAAAAATACTATCTCTTTCGCCAGTAGAAAGTCTTAAGACTTTTGACAAGTTTGATATTTCCGAAGCTTTAAATTCGCTTACTCCTCGCAATTTATTGTAGAGTGTTTCTCGTGATATTCCGGATTTCTTAGCTATAGCAACCATCGTCATTCCAGAATCACTTATTGCTTGCTCTAACAAACGAGTATTGACCACTGTTTTCACCTCTCTCTTTGTTGAATTTAATTCACATCATCACTATAACACTACCGTGAATATGTGTCAACACTTTTTTATATTTATGTTGAATTTTTTTCACACATATGATATAGTAAATTTCAGAAGGGAGGTTTATAATGTTAGATTTATATAAGAATATAAAACAACTTAGAGAAGAAAAAGGATTATCACAAGACGAATTAGCAAAACTTACTGGTTATACAAGTCGCTCTTCTATTGCTAAGATTGAAAAAGGTGAAGTAGATTTACAACAAAGTAAGATTCTTGCATTCGCAAAAGCTCTCGGAACTACCCCAGGGAAACTGATGGGACTTACTGAATTTGATGGAATTCAACCTTCCACTACTCTTGCGGCTCACTTCGATGGTGACGAGTACACAAAATCTGAACTGGATGAAATCCGCCAATTTGCAGAGTTTGTTAAGAATAAAAGAAAAGACTCCACCGTTTAAAAGCAGAGTCCGTTCATATTAATGAAAGAAATTATGACAAATAGAAATGCACCATGACAATATAATATACTTACCCAGGCAGCCAGTAGAGCGGCTGTGGTTCCCTTCCTGAGACTTGATGGGAGGGGATGCTTATGAGCGATTATGAAACATTTATGATCATTCTGACGACAGCCAGTTTAATCGTTTCGATTCTTACATACACACATAAGAAATAGCCGCCCTGCTCTCTGGAAAAGATAGGCGGCTATTTTAGTGCAGATCACCAGGACAGGGAGCCTTGACCTCCCTTACTGGCTGTCTTGATAAGTATATTATAGGGCACTCAAAAATATTTGTCAATTTCAAATATACAAGAGTGGGAGGTTTTTACAATGAACATTTACGAAAAATTGCAAGAGCAAGCCTGCAAGGAAGGTATAGATATAGTAGACTACAATTTTCAGAGTGATAGAATCAAAGGACTGTATTGTGATGGAATGGTTGCCATCAGCAACAAAATCGACACATCCGTTGAAAAAGCCTGTGTTCTTGCCGAGGAAATCGGACACTATCACACCGCCGTTGGAGATATCACCGATCAGAGCGATGTAGAGAACCGCAAACAAGAACTAAAAGGCAGGCTCTGGGCATATAACCAGCAGATCGGTCTGATCGGACTAGTAAATGCATATAAGCAAGGCTGTCATTCAAGGCACGAAGCTGCTGAATATCTTGGGGTTACAGAAGAATTTTTTCAGGATGCGATTGATCGCTATCGCTCCAAGTATGGCGTGTGTGCCGAAGTAGATAATTATGTTGTATTCTTTGAGCCGTCACTGGCGGTGATGAAAAAAAGTGAAATCATAGGTGCGAGCCTTTGAAATATAAAACACATAAAGGAGAAAATGAGTTATGGAAAAATACGATCCTCTTGCAATCAATTACAAGATGGATACATTAGAGGACATTTTATCTATTCCTGTTCCTACAGAAAAATTTGAACTTCCCGATGATTTTATGGATAGCATTGAATATGTTTTGCAACGCAAAGCCACAGAATTTAAAAAAGAGGGAAATATGGAATGTGCTATAGCTTGCTTAGAAAAAGCTGTTGAAATCATCCCATTCTCTCCTATGCCATATCCGGATTGCTTTGAACGTTTAGAAAAATATTTAAAGTTAAATAATCAATGGGACGAAGCTGAGGAAGTATCTCTTGAAGGTGCCAAACAAGAAAAGAACTTTCAAAATGAATTTAAAAATAAAGTTCTCTCAGATGCCACAAAATTAGGCACTGATTTACTAGAAGCTTCTTACCACGAACCTGCAAGTGCTAAAGAGGCAATGTATCGCGGCAGGGTTTTCAGTATTTCCGGTTCTGACACCCGTTTTCCTGTTCTGCCCGAAGATTTTTGGGAAACTCGTCTGTCTGCCTGCTCTTTTATCTGGGGAATTAGCGAGCCATTATATTGTGACCCTGATCGAATTATTGCTTTTAGTAACCGCCCTTTTATTGATAATAGGGGAAATATCGAAAAGGCTGCCTATGAAAAATATGCATCTGAAATGCGATTAAAGAAAGAAACAGAAAAAGAATATTTTTGGATTTTGAAACATCTGCCAAGAATTGCCCCGAAATCCTTAAACGGCTATTCTCGAATGAAGAACTCAAACTCAAAAAATTTTCAAAAGATTCGAAAGATGGCGATGGAAAAAGGACTTGAATTTGCAGACACTTCAAAGGAAAATATTTCTAAAAAAGAAATCCTTCGTACATGCTGGGGTGACTATGAAATGCCTGACCCTTACATTTTGGATATCCGCAAAGGTCCACGTTACGACTTAAAAAAGATAAAGGAGGATGAGTTATGAAAAAGAAAATTTTTGTACTGGTAGCCACTACTTTAGCTCTTTCGTCCCCATTGTCTGTTCTTGCTGAATGTCAGCACAACAACGATCAGTGGGAAGTGTTGTATAAAGCCGATTGTGAGGATGAAGGTGTAGAAACTCGCTATTGTTCTGTATGCCATGAATATCAGCGTCGATCAATCCCTAAAACAGCTCATGTTTTTAGTAACTGGAAAGTATCTGAAAAAGCCACAAAATTTTCTGAAGGAACACTGTCTCGTTATTGTATTTACTGTGATGAAGAGGAATACAAAACAATTCCTAAAAAGAAGATGACCAAGGCAGAAAAGAAGGTTAAAAAAGTTGTTGACAGCTTCTACTCAGCTGCAAAAAAATATGATGTTAAAAAAATGAGAAAATGTTTTGTTCGCGGCTCTGATTTAAAAGTCTTTGTTGAATACAAACAAATGGCTTCTTTCTGCAAAAAATACAATAAACGAATGCGATACGAGTTTAGATCATTATCTGTTAAAAGGAACAGAGCAACAGTAAAAGTATATTGTCGTTATCCGGATGCCAGCTTTGCTGTAGAAAAGGCGTTGATAGAAAATAAATATTACTTTCTTGATTATCCAGACGACTCCGCTGCTGATTTTCGAAACGCTGTGTATAAAGACATTCTGTTTAATATAGACTATGATGATGATTTTTCTTTATGGGGAGAAACTATTACGTTTAAATTAGTCAAAAAGGGATCTTCCTGGAAAATTGAAAAACCTAATTTTAAAATGACGGATTCTATCAACTGCGGATACGAATCAGGTTACAAGTATGCATTTTAAAAAAATGCTGAAATAAACAAAAAAATCCGCCCCAGTGTTACCAGCACCGAAGCGGATCAGTGAATCTATACAGGTCTGAGGACCAGTATAATCACCCTTAAGCAAGATGATTATACCACAATCCTCCAGCACCTGTACAGGTGTATTTTTATACCCATTTTACGAACAGGAGGATGATATTATGCCAACAGCAAAAAAATTACCGTCAGGTTCATGGCGGTGTCTTGCATATAGCCATACCGAAAAGATATTCGATGAAAAATCCGGAATCTGGAAAAATAAGCGGATCTATGAATCTTTCACTTCCGATGATCCGACCAAAAGAGGGAAGCACGAAGCAGAATTGGCAGCTAACCAGTTTCTTCTCACTAAACGTAAGGATAAGCAAAGCACTATAAATATTACACTGTCGGAAGCGATCGAGCGTTATATTGAGAAATCTGACAGTGCATTATCCGGCACTACGATGCAGGGCTACCGCAAAGATCAATATGATTCTTACAAACCACTTTTTGACACCCGACTGCGTGATATAACATCTGATGATCTGCAAGATGCTGTTAATCGCGACTGCAAGCGTCTGTCAAAAAGAAACAAGAAAAACCCGAAGCCTATATCTCCAAAAACAGTAAAAAATACCTACGGCTTTATTTCCGCTGCCATCCATTCCTGTATGCCAGACGCATCTTATTGCGTAAAGCTTCCAACTGTGCCCCAAAAGGTGAAAGAATTGATCCCACCACAAACAATCCTGGAGATCATAAAAGGAACAGATATTGAACTCTCGTGCTTACTTGCCATGTGGTTGAGTTTTTCCATGAGTGAAATTCGAGGAATCAAATATAAAGACATTGAAGACGGCTATCTGCGAATTGACCGGGTGGTGGTAGACATTAATGGCGAGGCTTCTGTGAAAGAATCTGGAAAAGCAGCCAAACGTCTGCGAAAACACCGCATCCCTCCATACATAATGGAATTGATACCAAAAGGTGATCCAGACGATTATCTCATCGCTCAAAGCGGTCATGCTATCTATATGAAGTGGTCAATGCTTCTGAAAAAGAATCATCTCCCGCACATGACATTTCACGATCTGCGACATGAAAACGCATCTATCATGCATATGCTGAACATCCCGGATAAATATGCCATGGAACGTGGCGGCTGGAAAACAGACAAGGTTATGAAGCAAATCTATACACATACCTTTTCAGATGGTCGTATCAAAGCAGATGATACGATCGACAGATACTTTGAAAATTTACTCGAAAATGATCCTGTAGATATTGACCAGAAGAAATATAAAGCCTGGCTTCTTCTGTACGAAAAAGAGGATTCTGAACAGAGCAAAAAAGAATTTTTAGCATTTATGCAACACGAAATGCAACACGAAAAGAAAAAAGCCCGATAAAATCGGGCTTTTCAGGATGGACCTGAGGGGAATCGAACCCCTGTCCGAAAGCCTATTCATCAAGGCATCTCCCATCACAGTCATTATTTTAACGTTCCCTCAACGGTGCACCTAATGACAGGTTCACAGCCTCAGTAGCTTCATAAGTTCTTCTGCCGCCGCAAAGCTTTGGCCACAGAGTGCCTCACAGGATTTGATGCCGGTTGGGGAAGCTGTGAGCAACCTCCTGCCGACAAGCAGCCCTTAGGCTGCTAACGCGTAATTATCTTCTGCGTTTATATTTAGTTTCCGGTTTACTGTGCGGTCCCGGCCCGCAGATGGCTTCCCTGACTGCAAAACCCCCGTCGAAACCAGTACAAGCCCTGGTTTGTTTGAAGATAATCTTACAGTGCAGTTTATTTTACACCTGAAATTCATTTTTGTAAAGTGTCTTTTTAAAATTTTCACTTTTTATTTTTCTTTGCATCTTTTTATCTCTGTGCGTTTTCCATCTTTACAGATTACGCACCTTAAATTCACGCTCTGCTTCTCTTCGCATATCTTTCTTTGCGATATCCTGTCGTTTGTCGTACAGTTTTTTACCTTTTGCAAGACCGATAGAGACTTTTACCAGACTGCCTTTAAAATATACTTTCAGGGGAACCAGTGTGTATCCTTTTTCTGCGATCTTTCCTTCGATCTTATTGATCTCATAGCGATGCATCAGCAGTTTTTTTACACGCATCGGATCTTTATTAAAAATATTTCCCTTTTCATATGGGCTGATGTGCATACCATAAATAAACACTTCGCCGTTTTCAATACGGACAAAGGATTCTTTTACGCTGCATTTTCCCATTCGCAGGGATTTAACCTCTGTTCCGTGAAGAGAAATCCCTGCCTCATACGTGTCTTCGATAAAATAATCATGATATGCTTTTTTGTTGTTTGCGATCAGTTTTATGGATTCTGCTCCCATATCTTTCCTCCCGTCTCTGACTTATCCCCAAATAGCTGCAGGCACAAAATCAATTGTTGCATTTTCTTTATCAGCATCAAGCACACGTACACGGATGCTCTGACCGAGTTTGTAAACCTTTCCAAGATCTGAGCCGACCATCTCATGGGTATTTTCATTATAATAATACCTGTCATCGTAAAGATTTGCAACATGTATCAGTCCCTCGATGGTATTTGGAAGTTCTACATACATGCCCCAGGATGTAATACTTGAGATTACGCCTTCATATTCTTCACCGATATGCTGCTGCATGTATTCTGCTTTTTTCATTTTATCGGTATCACGCTCTGCCTCATCTGCCCTTCGCTCCGTCTTACTGGAATGTTCTGCCACTTCCGGCAGGATCTCCTGATAATGCGCGATCCGCTCTGCATTTAATCTGCCACGCAGATTTTCCTTGATGATCCGGTGAATCTGCAGATCCGGATACCGACGGATCGGAGAAGTGAAATGCGTGTAATACTTCGCCGCCAGTCCGAAATGTCCGGTACATTCTGTCGAATACCTCGCCTGTTTCATGGAACGCAGGGTCAAACGACTGATCAGTGCCTCTTCCGGTGAATCTGCAACTCTGGAGAGGAGTTTCTGCAGTTCTTTTGGATGGACTTCGTCTTGGACACCTTTCAGTCCATATCCGAAATTGCGGATAAATTCTGCAAGTGCCTGGATTTTTTCCGGATCCGGTGTATCGTGGACACGGTATAAAAACGGAATTTCCTGCCAGAAATATTCGGATGCTACTGTCTCATTTGCAAGCAGCATAAAATCTTCGATAATCTTTGTCGCTGTATTTGCCTCGTATGGTCTGATATCAACCGGTTTTCCTTTTTTATCCAGGATAATCTTTGCTTCCGGAAAATCAAAGTCGATCGAACCGCGTGCATGGCGGTTTTTGCGAAGCAGTTCTGACAGTTCTCTCATCTTTTCAAACATCGGAACAAATTCCTGATATTTTTCGATTTCTTCTGCGTCCTGATCCTCCAGAATCTTCTTCACGCTGGTGTAGGTCATTCGCTGATCCACACAGATCACCGTCTCCGCAATCTGGCTGCCGATCACTTTGCCCTTCTCATCGATGTCCATCAGGCAGCTCAGTGCCAGCCGGTCGCATCCTGCATTTAAAGAACAGATGCCATTTGAGAGCCTTCTCGGAAGCATCGGGATCACCCGATCCACAAGATACACACTTGTTCCGCGTTTCTTTGCCTCCCAGTCCAATGCACTGTTCTCCTGCACATAATTTGTGACATCTGCGATATGCACGCCCAGATGCCAGATATTTCCATCTTTTTCCAGTGATACAGCATCATCCAGATCCTTGGCATCTTCACCATCGATCGTGACCATCGGTACCTTTCTAAGATCCAGTCTGCCCTGCATATCTGCCTCACTGACCTCATCTTTCACTCGTTCTGCCTGATTGAGCACCTTTTCCGGAAATTCAAACGGAAGATCTTTTGCATAAACAATGGAAAGTACATCCGTCCCCGGATCACTGATATGGCCGATGATCTTTGTGATCCTGCCCTCCGGCTTTTTCTTGCTGCTGCCGTAAGAAGTAATCTCTGCGATCACCTTATGGCCGTTTACCGCACCTTTGGCACACTCCTGCGGGATAAAAATATCCTGAAGGATTTTCTGGTTGTCCGGAATCACAAAGCCAAAATGTTTGCTCTGTTCATAGATGCCAACCACTTCCGTGACCGTATGGGAGATGACCTGTGTGATGCGTCCTTCCTGACGTTTCCCGGTCGTCCCGGAGATCAGAGTCGCCTGAACCACATCTCCGTAAAAAGCATTGCCGATGTTTTCTTCTGAAACATAAATATCATCGTCTCTGCCTTCCACTTCAATAAAACCAAAGCCTTTCGGATGCGTCATAAAGGTTCCGGTAACCGTCTTTTCTTTTGCAATTTTATACTTGCCTCTTTTGGAGATTTCAATCTTGCCCTCTGCCAGAAGTTCATTCAGGACCAGCTCCAGATCCGGCCGTTCTTCTTTTGACACCTGGAGGATGATAGCAAGCTCCTTAATCTTCATCGGTACATATATTTTATCGTTCATCAGGTCTAAAAGAACCTTTTTTCTTTTTTCTAACTGTTTGCTGTCCATGTTACCCTCCTTGTTCATCATGCGGGGAATCGGTGTGCTGTTTTTTCTGACCGGTAACGCTAAAAAACACCCTTGCAGTTACCAACCACAAGAGTGTTTTAACGTGTCATGCGTTCAAAAGAACCTGCCTGTGACAATTCTGCAGGTTTCTTAGAAATTCAGATTCAGAACTATGGAAATTACGATAAATGCGATTGCAAGAAACTTTGTGGATTTCACAAGTGCTCCTTCCATAGAACGGCCTTTGTTCTTTCCCCAGTAAGTATCTGCTGCACCTGCAATAGCTCCCAGCCCTGCGGACTTTCCTTCCTGCATCAATACGATAACGGTCAGTGCGATACAATCCAAAATAAAGAGTATATTGATAACTGTTCTCAAGATTTCCACATTAACACCTCCTATACCAAACAAAGACAGTTTAGCATAGTTTGTATTTCTTTGTCAACTTAAATATGCTCTTCAATACGCAATAATTGGTTATATTTTGCAATTCTTTCGCTGCGGCACGGAGCTCCTGTTTTGATCTGTCCGACTCCTGTGGCAACTGCGATATCCGCAATCATCGTATCCTCTGTTTCACCGGAACGATGCGAGATGATCGCAGCGTATCCGCTCCGTTTTGCAAGTTCGATCGCTTCAAACGCTTCCGTCAGCGTTCCTATCTGATTTACTTTGACCAGGATCGCATTGGCAGCCCCGAGTTTTATGCCTTTTCGCAGGCGTCTGGGATTTGTCACAAACAGATCATCACCCACCAGCTGTACTTTCTGCCCCAGTTCTTCCGTCAGGTGTTTCCATCCGATCCAGTCATCTTCAAACAATCCGTCCTCGATGGAAAAAATCGGATATTTTTCAGTCAGTCTCTTATAATATGCGATCATCTCTTCTGTGGTGCGTTCTTTTCCTTCTCCTTCAAACCGGTAAATTCCCTGTCTTTCATCGTAAAGTTCACTAGCTGCCGCATCCAGTGCGATCATAATATCTTTTTTCATCTGATAACCGCTCTTCTCGACCGCTTCCACAATGACATCCAGAACTTCTTCTGAATTTTTCAGGTTCGGGGCAAATCCGCCCTCGTCTCCAACTCCGGTTGATAACCCCCGGACATCCAGAATCTTTTTCAGTGTGTGGTAAATCTCTGCACACATCTGAAGTCCTTTTGAAAAATTCTCTGCCCCAAACGGCATGATCATAAATTCCTGGAGATCGACGGTATTGGATGCATGGCGTCCTCCATTTAAAATATTCATCATTGGCACCGGCATCTGATGGGCAAACGTTCCTCCAAGATACTGATACAGCGGCAGATGCAGTGCCTTTGCCGCCGTCTGAGCTACTGCCATTGATATGCCAAGAATTGCATTTGCCCCCAGATTTTCTTTGTTCTCTGTTCCATCTATATGACAGAGTTTTTCATCAATTTTCCGCTGTTCCAGTACATTATCACCAATCACACAGTCTGCCAGGATCGTGTTGACATGTTCTGCGGCACGCCGCACGCCAAGTCCATTGTAACGTCTTTCCTGATCACGGAGTTCTACCGCCTCAAACTGCCCGGTCGAAGCTCCGGACGGCACAGCCGCTCTCCCAACAATATCTCCCTCAGCCAGTACTTCCACTTCTATCGTAGGATTCCCTCTGGAATCCAGAATTTCCCTTGCGTACACATCTTTGATTGCAATGAATTTCTGCATAAAAAAGACACACCTCCTTGTGGATAGTGTGTCCTTTTTGTTTTTCTTTATACATCGCTTTGCATATACAAAGACTGATCTTCAGAAATTATTTGCGTACCAACAGAGATTTTCCTGTCATTTCAGCCGGCTGCTGCATACCCATCATCTCGATCAGAGTCGGAGCGATGTCTGCCAGGCATCCGCCTTCACGCAGTGTATAGTTCTCGTCATAATTTACCAGAATGAACGGAACCGGGTTGGTTGTATGTGCGGTAAACGGTGCACCTGTTTCGTAGTCGATCAGCTGCTCTGCATTTCCGTGATCCGCACAGATAAACATCTGTCCGCCAACTTCTTTCAGAGCTTCTACGGTCTTGCCTACACATTCATCGACTGCTTCCACTGCTGCGATCGCTGCTGCCTGGATACCGGTATGTCCTACCATATCCGGGTTTGCGAAGTTGATGATGATCACATCATATTTTTCAGAACGGATGGCTCCGGTCAGCTTGTCGCATACTTCATATGCACTCATCTCCGGTTTCAGATCGTAAGTAGCTACTTTCGGGGATTTTACCAGGATGCGGTCTTCGCCTTTGTTCGGTTCTTCTACTCCGCCGTTGAAGAAGAAGGTAACGTGTGCATATTTCTCTGTTTCGGCGATTCTTGCCTGTGTCATGTTATGTGCTGCCAGGAATTCACCGAAGGTATTTGTGATAGAAACTTTGTGGAATGCTACTTCTTTATTCGGAATCGTCTCATCGTACTCTGTGAAGCATACATAAGTCAGATCCAGTCTCTTTTCTCTTGCGAATCCGTCAAACTCATCTGCACAGAATGCACGGGTGATCTCTCTTGCACGGTCCGGACGGAAATTGAAGAAGATTACAGAATCTTTGTCTTTGATTGTTGCAACCGGTGCTCCGTCTTTCTTAACAACAGCCGGAACTACGAACTCATCGTTCTTTCCGTTGTCGTAAGAATTCTGTACTGCACAGATGCCGCATGCTGCTTCTGCACCTTCGCCTTTTACCATAGCATTGTAAGCCAGCTCTACACGATCCCAGCGGTTGTCACGATCCATTGCATAGTAACGTCCCATAACAGTTGCAACCTGTCCGACGCCGATCTCTTTCATTTTATCAACGAGCTGTTCTACATAGCCTTTGCCTGATGCAGGTGGTGTGTCACGTCCATCCAGGAAACAGTGTACATAAACATTTTCCAGACCTTCTCTTTTTGCCAGCTCAAGCAGTGCGTACAGGTGTGTATTGTGGCTGTGTACACCGCCGTCAGAGAGCAGACCGAACAGATGCAGGGCACTTCCGTTTTCTTTTGCACTCTTTACTGCATGCAGCAGTGCTTCGTTTTTGAAGAAATCTCCATCCTGGATTTCTTTTGTGATTCTGGTCAGTTCCTGGTATACGATACGTCCGGCGCCCATGTTCAGATGTCCGACTTCAGAGTTACCCATCTGTCCATCCGGCAGACCTACTGCCAGACCACTTGCATTGCCTTTTACGAAAGGACACTCAGCCATCAGCTTGTCCATAACCGGAGTTTTCGCCTGTGCTACTGCGTTGCCTTCTACCTTATCATTCAGTCCATATCCATCAAGAATCATCAAAACGGTTGGCTTTTTGCTCATTTTTCCATTTCTCCTTTATATTATAATGATGATGCCGGAGCTTAAAAACCCCGGATTCTTTAACCATATTTGCTTCGCATTTATTCTACATGATTTTCAGGTAGCCGTCAATTCTTAAATCAACGATAACCTGACCTCAGTTTTGTTATTTTCTGCAAAAAAATAACAAAAAAACCTCTGGTATGGCAGTACCAGAGGTTTTCTGTGTTTTAATGAATCTTTATTTTCCCATTTTATCGCCCGAACAGCATTATAGCATATAACATTTTAATTTTCAATATTACTTTTTAATTTTTATTATTTAGTTATATCTTTACTGACGGTTTTCACTCATCTTCTTTCTCTTTAATTACATTCAAACTTGATTACTTTTGCATTATTTTTTTCTTATAAAGTAATACTTTTAGATGCATATTGAACTACATTAGGATCGTGCGTCACAATTACTATAGTTTTCCTCATTTTGTTCAAATCACAAGGTATTTTCATAACTATTTCCCTATTCGTTTTACAGTTATCATTCTATTTTCATATCGTTTCTACCATGATTAATGCAAAAACTTCTGAAATTTCTTTCAATCTCCCTACTCTCCGTACACGCGGATCACAGATGACACTTTTTTCACTGCTGTCATCTCTTCAAATGCTTTCAGAGAGTCTTTTACATGGCGTTCTTTTACTTTTTCGGTGATGACTACGATCTCTGCCAGCTCTTCGATCTTCTTTTTCTGGATGATCTGCTCGATGCTGACTTTGCGGTCGCCGAACACGGCGGTTACGGCTGCCAGGACACCCGGCTCGTTTTCTACCAGCATACGCAGGAAGTATTTGGAACAGATGTCATCCATCGCTTTGATCGGCAGCTGTTTGTAGCAGGGGCGGCGCGTCCACTTCTCGGC
>OGOH01000300.1_pt1 | contig 39967 bp, 27 predicted proteins | sample 1552571 | NCBI WGS metagenome assembly OGOH01 (sample SAMEA2580170, study PRJEB22360) | human gut metagenome | biome: human gut; feature: human-associated habitat; material: faeces | place: Denmark | collected 2008/2010
CCCATGATACCTTCTACGATCATCTTCATCAGAGTTGCCTGAGGAGCCGGTACTTCTGCTCCGCCGTAACCCCATGCTGCATTCAGCAGATAAAGAACACCACCGATAGCCAGACCGGATGCAAGAACACCGATCAGCTCACCGATCTGCTGTTTTTTCGGTGTGGCACCCAGCAGATAACCGGTCTTCAGATCCTGCGAAGTATCGCCTGCGATTGCTGCAATGATACAGATAACAGAACCGATCGCAATTGCTGCTGTCATACCGTCAATACCTGTTTTTCCGCTTCCTTTGATTGCCATAGTAGCGATCAGCAGAGTAGCGATTGCCATACCGGATACCGGGTTGTTAGAGCTTCCTACCAGACCTACCATACGGGAGGATACTGTTGCAAAGAAAAATCCGAAGATTACGATCAGTGCTGCTCCAAGCAGAGTTACCGGGATAGCCGGTACTGCCCAGATGATAACAACCATAGCAACGATTCCGACCAGGATGAACTGCATCGGCAGATCCTGTGCGGTACGTGCGGTACTTGTATTTTTTCCGCCTTTTACGCTTTTCATGGAGTCGCTGAATGTTCTTACGATCAGTGGCAGTGATTTGATCAGGGAGATGATACCGCCTGTTGCGATGGCACCTGCACCGATATATTTTACATAAGTACTCCAGATTGCCGCTGCACCGCCGTCTGCATAAAGCTGAGCGATTGTTGTGCCTGCTTTTGCCGGATACAGCCAGGTATCAGGTCCGAACAGACAGATCAGCGGGATGATAACCAGCCATCCGAATACAGAACCAACAAACATGTAAGATGCGATCTTTGGTCCTACAATATAACCAACACCAAGCAGTGCCGGGTATACTTCCATACCGATCTCACCTTTGAAAGATTTAAAAGCTGCTGATACGTCTGCCGGGATCACCTTCAGACCATCAACGATAAATTTAAATACTGCTGCAAGTCCCATACCGGAGAATACCGTAGAAGCGTTTGCTCCGCCTTCTTCGCCGGCCAGAAGTACGTCTGCACATGCAGTTCCTTCCGGGTAAAGCAGTGTCTGGTGCTCTTTCACGATCAGGGCATTACGAAGTGGTACCATGAAAAGTACACCTAAAACACCACCGCAAAGTGCGATCAGTGTGATCTCGACAAGGCTCGGCATAGAGCAAAGACCCTCTTCTGCCCAGAGGAACAGTGCCGGCATCGTAAAGATCGCTCCTGCTGCAAGTGACTCACCGGCTGAACCGATGGTCTGTACCATGTTACTTTCAAGGATGGAATTCTTACGCATGATAATGCGAATAACACCCATAGATATAACTGCTGCCGGAATAGAAGCAGAAACAGTCATACCAACTCGGAGTCCAAGATATGCATTGGCTGCTCCGAAAATTACTGCGAGCAAAACACCCATAATAATGGAAGTCACAGTAAGCTCCGGCATGACTCTGTCTGCCGGAATGTACGGTTTGAATTCGTCTTTCTTATTCATTTCCTTTTCCTTTCATACTTTTTTCTTTTAACGATCCGAAAACCTTCGTATATCCGCCCTCTTCCATCTCCGGATCATTATCACCTAAAATAATCCTTATGAATTGCTCCGCTTTCCCTCAGCTTCTGCAATTCCGTATCATCATAGAATTACATTGTACCTAAAATCCGACTAAATTGCAAGAATATAATGTAATTTTCTCCTTTTTTCCTGTTTTTCCCACTATTTTTTTGTGCACTTTTTGAGATGCCAGGGTCAAAAGATCAAAATGTCGTTCTTGCTTGCAAGATAAGACATTTGAACTTGGGACCCGCTAAACATGAGGAAGTAGCTATTTACGCAGTAAATATGCGAATTCCGAATGTTTATAGAATTGCGAGAGTTACTTGTAACGGAGCAATTCGCAGGCATCTTAATGCCAGGGTCAAAAGTCTGAAATCGCACTATGAGCCGGACGGAATCCGCACAATTTTCTGTTCCCCTTCCATCTCTGTCATCACCAGCACCGGCATATGGCGTTTGCGAAGTGCATGGATCAGCGGATACACCGCAAAAAGATCTCCCTGCACATAGACTGCTTCCGGTTTGGATTTCAGAATCTTTTTCACCTGATCTTTGATCTGTGCTTTCCATTCCTGCTTTTCAAGTGTGGATTCACCGTAAATGCCGTCCCACTCCATCGGCGGAAGATCCGGCAGCTCCATGTGCACGATTCTGGCACCGGAAAACTGCGGAAGTTTGAAAAGCAATGCATCGGCTGCCTCATCTGTGCCAAGATTTACGATCACAACCTGCTCATGGAACTGCTGCTGACTGATCTTGCATGCCTTTATGGCATCTTCGAGCGTACTTGTCGTCATAAGAAATCCACCCTTATGACAGAATTCTGCACCGGAAAGACCGCTCTCTTCTTTTAATTCTTCTTTTTCAAGACCAAGCCAGCTTTCCGGGAAACTGCATTTATAATTCAGGGAGTATTCTCGCTTCTGAGGCTGAATACAGTAGCCGCCGCGATTGGATGGAAAGATCACGAATGCAATGTCTGTCTCGGAAAGATATTTCTGGCACGGAACATAATCCGGCAGCACCAGAATCTGCTTTTCATCCGCCGGCTTTTTGCCGAAAGCGATCTCTTCCTGATGCTGTTTTAAAATTTCTTCTACACGTTTGTCGGCACGCTCATTGCCTCGATAACGCTCCAGTTTGTTATCGAGGATCATGCCGGCCACACCGACCGCCTGAAAGAACGCCGCATCGTTTCCGCCCTGTGCATCCCATGGCGGATTGAAATTGCCGATCAGGGTGGCAAGTTCATTTTTTTCGCCGGTGTTGTCATTGTTGTCCAGTGGCTGCACAAAAGCCTCGTCAAATTTTTCTGCCAGTTCTTCTCCTAAAATCTCAGCACCCAACTCTTCCCATAAAAGTCCGAAAGCTGCATACGGCACACCATTTTCACGGATTCTGCTATCCCTCTGATGATGGTCGTATTTCCCTCTTCCGATGTCAAAAACAATTCCTTTAAAATCCTCCGGCACCTGACTGCCGCGGTGGATCGTGATCTCCGGATTGACAGACAGCAGAAGTGCAGACGAAAATACATCGTCCGCATGAAACTTTCCGCTGTGGGTAAATGCCTGTGCATCTTTTTCTTTAATTTGCTCCATTAACTGTGTCATGAAATTTCACCTTTCCGATCAACATATCGTCGTTTGCATTTTTCAGAACCGGGATGATCACACCGCATTCACTTCCGATCGATTCCAGTTTATTTGGCGGTGCACAGAAGATAACCTGAAAGTCCTGGTTTTTGAAGAAATCAAGCATCAGTTTGATATTGTGGTCACTCATTTTTTCGAACGGCTCATCAATAAAGATCAGTCTTACGGAATTGACTCGCACATTGTAGAGCATGGAGAGTGCCGCCGACAAAATCAGCGTATATGGGATCTGCGTTCCGGCACCGGAATTGTATCCTACCTGTTTGGATAATTTTCCGTCTTTTACTTCTTCGTTGTTGATGATGATCTCGTAGCTCATATAATTGCGGTAATCTGCAAATTTCTGGATCTCCGCCAGATCATTTTTTTCAATGATGCGGTTAATAATATCTTTGATCTCCCGCTCCCGTCTCTCTACTTCGTCATCCTCATAACCCATCAGCTTTGTAAGGGCGATCTGACCGTCCGCCAGATTTCCGGTCTGCTGAAGATACTCTGCATAACGCAGAATTTTGGCATAGTCGGAATTGTCATTCAAAAATTTCACATCAAACTGATAGCATGTCGCGAATTTCAGCTTGCGAAGCTCTTTGTTGATCTGTGCGATGTCTTTTCTTGCAGCCCTTGCCGTCTCGTAAATATTCAGAACAAATTCTCTTTTGAAAATGCTTTCATAACGCATGGTCTGCTCTTTTAATTTCTGCTGCAGATTCTGAAGGTCATCGATCCAGATTTTTCCGCGTCTCTGGTGATAGCTTTTTTCGTACTCAAGACCGATCGGCAGACGTTCTTCTTCCTGCTTGCGGTTGTTGTACGCCTGCTGCTGTCCGTTGATATTTGCCGCAAAACTGCTGACACGTTTTTCCATCTGCTCTTTCTCGGAAAGCTGCATGATGCCGCCTTTTTTATCTTCTCCGGCAAGATAGCGGTCGTATTCTGTGATCGCCTGCTCTGCTGCAGAACGATTGAGCTTTTGTTCTTCTTCCAGATGTTTCTGCTCTTCCGCTTCTTTCGCCTGATACATCACGCTGTCTTTCTTTTTCTGCTCGATCTCTGCTTCCAGACGATAACGCTTCTTGCTCTCTTCGTCTTTCTCCCGCGTTTTATTGCGAAGCTGTTTTTCCAGATCGGTCACACGCTGCGAAAGTGCCATAAATTCTGCATTGTTTTTCTGGGCTTCCAGAAGTTCACGATAACGCACCTTTTCTGCTTCCAGCTCTGCATTTAAATGCTCACATTCTCTGTTGGCTTCCAGATTGTAATCTTTGAAATAATCCAGACTACTCTGCAGAAAGACATCCTGATTCTGCATCGTATGTCTGCTGCTCAAAATCTCTTTTTCCCGTTTTTCCAGCTGATCCAGTTTTTTCGCAGCTCTTTTGCGGTTCAGCTCGATTGCCGCCCCGCCAAGGCAGTAGCTCTTGATCTTTTTCGTGTTGATGTAAGTAACTGCCATATTTCTGCCGAGTTTTCCTTCTTTTGACATGGCATTATCGTATTTTGCAACCTCGTCCAACTCAACTGCATGGATCGCTCCCAGCCAGAACTGGAAATACTTTGCTGCTGTCTCATTCTGAATCTGAAGATAATGATAGACCGAATCTTCCTCACATTTGATCTTGCGTTCAGCCAAACGCTTTGTATTGACCAGCTCCACATAACGATGTCCGGAGCGGTCCATAACCTGATTGGCAACATCAAAGGCCTGCGGCGAGACCAGGATCGCATAGCGGTGCACACCAAGAAAAGCTTCGATCGCATCACGCCATGCTTCATCTTTCAGTTCCGATACATATTCACACGCCATGCGGGCTTCTTCATCGATGCCCTGTTTTTTCAGTTCTTTGTTGATCTCCCGGATCAGCTGCGTCTGTTCCTGCACATGCGAATAATCCGCTTTGTTGCGGTCACAGTTTTCAACGATCTTGCTCTGTTCACTGCGTTCCAGCTGTACTTCTTTGAGCTCGCGATCCAGATAAGCCCTGTTTCGCACAATGCTGTCACGTTTTTTACGGATTTCCGCTCTCAGTGCATCGATGGCTTCCTGTTTCTCAGAATTGGAAAGATCGACTGCCGTCAGTTTGCCAAGCGTTTCAAAATGAGAAACCTCGCATTCCATTTTGTTCAGTTCTTCTGCCACATGCAGCAGACGTTTCCGGAACTGCTCCAGCTCTTCCCTTTCACTCTTCCGCTTCTCCAGCTGTTTCTCGAAAGCAGTGATCTGCTGTCTGGAATTGTCGATCGCTTTAGAAACATTCAGTTCCCGCAGTGCGGCTTTTGCTTCCATATAATAACGGTCAAGTGCATCGATCTCCGTGCTCAGTTCTTTGATTGTTTTAATCTGTGCTTCTACTTCAATGCTGTTTTTGCGGATCATTTCTTCTGCCATGCAGCGTTTTTCTTTCCAGGAAAGCATATTTCGATATTTTAATTTAATATCATCCACTTTCAGCTGCATGACACGCTCATCGTATTCTGCATAATCCTTCAGGATCGCATCCAGATCACCGATCTCTTCTTCGATCAGCTCCAAACGGCTGTTGATCTGCTCAATATTTTTCTTGGCATCTTTTAATTTTTCAAAATTGACATCGTGTTCTTCCAGAACCGATTCCCGGATAAATTCCTGGATCTTTGCCGCCGGATTGTATGCCATGATATTTCGAAGTTTTCTCTGATAACGAAACACTTCCTGATACGGAAGCTTCAGTCCGACCATCTGCATAAACAATGCCACTCCATCCTGTTTCTTGCGGAGTTTGACATTGTAACGTTTCTGAAATCCGGACGCATCGTACGGTTTTAAGGCAGAACCGTCTTCATAGACATAGGAAATATCCGACAGACGTTTGTCTTCCATCGCATACCAGTACGTGCCGCGGATATCCGTCACAGCTGTCTCGATGATCACGCCGAGCACAAAGGATTTTTCGTTGATCTGGTCATAATATTCCAGTGCGATGTGGGTATACACAACCGGGATCTTCTCCGCCGGTCTTGCATACACGCCGGCACTTGCATCGACCAGACAGCGTGTATACGAGATCAGATTTCGCTTGCCCACGCCTGTATTATATCCGCTTGTCGCCTTATTAAACTGCGTATCACCGGTGTAGGCATATTTGATGGCATCGAGGATCGTCGATTTTCCGCACTCATTTTCTCCGGAGATCAGGGTGAGATTTTCTGCAACCGGAACGACCGTGTTGGTAAATCCATACCAGTTGATCAGCTGTACATTGCGTAAAACTATTTTACTCATCGCTCTCCTCACTTTCTGCCTCTTCCAGGTCTGCCATGTCCGCTGCCTCGAAATCTCCCTGTTCCACAAATTCTGCCATCACCTGTTTCAACTGTCCGATATCCAGACAGAACTGCAAAGAAGGATAGAGACGCACAGCCCCGTCCTCTTTTGTGATATCGTCACTGTAATCGATCAGGCAGAACCTGCGGAAGGTCGCATATGCCTTTTTAAACTCAACCGGCGTCAGCTCAATATCATAAAGCCTGCATTTGTCGATAATCTCACCGACCGTCACATAGACTGCCTCTTCATATCCCATCCGTTCCAGAAATAAAAGCCACAATACCAGCAGCAGCTTCATGTGCCTCTGGTCAAAATGATAAAGGTTCAATCGTTTCAGCCCAACCGTTTCTTTATCATCATCATTTGGCTGCAGCATCGCCACACCCATCTGTTCTTCCACAACCACTTTGTAGCCGATCACTGCCAGATACTGGTTCATGTCGTAGCGGTTAGATTCGGAAGCCACAAACTGATAGAGCTTTTCTTCTTTGTCTTTTACAAGAAATGTCGTATCCAGAAGCCGCCGCACACAGCGTTTGAACAGATACGCATCCTCGTCGCTCATATTGCTTATAAAACTTAAATCCTGCATATAAATTTACCTCATTGTATTTGTAAAGCGGACATTCACAATCCGCTTCTCTGCGTTCAAAAAAATGCCCTGTAAATATTTTCGTACCCTGTGATCCACAATTCTGACATCTTTATTTTCTCGAGATCACCACATTGCTGATATCGGCAATTTTCGTGCTCACTTTTTCGTCCTTGATACGAACTTCGTATGGAAATTCTGCATTTTTCGCATAAAGCATCGCCGCTGCAATCATCAGTGCCTCTTCTTTTGTCTGCACACCCTTTTCTTTCAGCTCCATGCTCACATCCAATCCAAGTGCCTCATCCAGATATGCTCCGACACGGACCGGAGCATATCGGTTCGGTGCACTGCGGAACAGATTCTCCGTCCGTTTCTGCATCTCTTCTTCCGACATCGCATTGGTGTTTAATGCGATATTCTGACCTTCGTTGCGGATACGCCGATTCTGCTCGAATGATTTGTAACCAACGTATTTCTGGTTGATAACACGAGTGCATTTTTCCACTTTTTCCATCGCCGCATCCTGCTCTTCTTTTGAAATCCTGGAAACACGGTCCAGGAAATCGCCGAGAAGATTCTCCAGTCTGACACGGCTGCTCGCCATCTGCATGATTCTTGTATTTGCCAGATTATAATAACTGTTGATGCGAGTATCAATCAGTTCCATATTTTCTTCGTATTCCACACTCAGGAAATACTGGAGTTCCGCCATGTAACGGTCCACACGGGAAATTGCCTGCTCTTTCGGGCAACGCAGACGTTTTCCACATTCTTCGACCATTTTCTCATACATATCCCCATAACGCAGATCCTCGATCCGGTCACGGATGAAAGAAAGCTGGGTCGGGATCAGTCCGTTGTTTTTTACGAAGAAATATTCACTGAAGAACCGGTCCAACATTTCATTTTTCATAATGAACTGCCCGAAACTGTTCATGTCCTGAAATTCGATGACTGTTTTCATGATATCCGATATGCTGTCTTTTAAATCAGCCAGCTCATTGCGAAGCTCGGTTTCATTTTCCATCATCGGCACCAGAATGTTTGAGTACGGACGTTCTTTTCGCACCGAGCCTTCTTCCGATGCGGATTTCATGATCTCATACATTGAGAGAATGCGGTTTGACATCGTACCTTCATTTTTCTTTTCAGTCAGTTTATCCAGAAAATCAATCACTCTTCGGCAATCCGTCGAAAGATTTACAACATATTCTCCGCTGCGTCCGATCTGCCGTGGCTTGATCCATCCACATTCACGGAAAATGGCCAGAATCTCAGCCGCCTGAAGCTGCACCGCCTCATTCTCATCACCCGCTTCTTCGATCAGTCGCTGAATCTCTTCGTTTTTCAGATATAGCGTGATACTGTCCTTTGCATCCGACTCGTAGAGAACCGGAAGTTCCTTCGAACGGTCGATCAAAATCCGGATACAGTCATAATAAATCCTGCGGTACTTGAACGTAAGCGGTTTAAAAAACGACTCGTTCTTTATGTAATCAAAAAAATTCATAGTTTATTTATCTCCTAAGCTGCTGCGGCATTTGCATTGATCTGGTCGATCACTTTCCGAATTCCCATCCATACGTTCAGATCCGTAAAAATGTCCACGACACTTCCTTGATCCGTAAATGGTGCCTCCTGAAGCACCGACAGATCTTTCATCATGCCATTTTGCACAATGTATTCCACGATCTGATTTACGAAATAAATCTGCCTGCTGTCCAGGCTGTTTTCATCCAGATATTCTGAAAATGCTTCTTTTGCAGCGTTCATATCCAAGCCGACAATTTCACGGACAAATTCTCCGAGCGGCTTCTGTCCGTACTCCGTCTCATACTCTTCTTTTGTCCCCAGTTCTCCCCAGAGGATTTCTTCCAGAAGCTGTACATCCGCCGCTGTCAGCGGCTGATTATTCTTCAGCCTGGCAATCGCCTCATTATCCTGATGCCTGCGGACATAATATTCTGCTTTCGCTTTATAATTTTTCAGGTCATCATTTTCCAGCTCCGACTCTTTCCATTCCATCGCCAGAAGTTCATCCGCAAAATCGGTATCATACCGCTTTCCTTCTTTTTCTTTGATATATTTGATCAGTTCCCGCAGATTTTCACGGATATGTTCAAATTCATCCACACCGGCCGTCTCCAGATAATCCGTGTGCAGGATCTGATTCAGCAGTTTTTCCTGTGCTTTGATCTGCGGAATATTGGCAACACCTGCCACCGCACGCACCTTTTTCAGAAGATCCTTTCTCGCTTTTCCATATTTATTTCCCATCAGATAAGCAAGCTCAATCCCATAAAGCAGTGCGTCAAAACGAACGGCGGACGCCTCTTCCTGATCCGGCATGATCAGCGGTGCAACCTCCTCCTGAACGGTCAGCGTATCCTCGTAACGGATATTCTGATAATTCTCCGGATTGGAATAATATTCCACATATTTCAAATGCTGACGCACCGCAAAATTATCCCGGCTCAGTTCCTGTACTTTTCCCTGCATACTCTCAACCAGGTTTTTGCGATAGGCGATCAGTCTTTCTGTCTGATATTGTAAATCCTGCAATTTATACGAAATCTGAAATTTCAGGTTAAAAATCGCACTCTGCAAAGGCAGCCGGACTGCTGTCTCTTTTCCCTTCTGCATCCGGAAAAACTCGAAATTCCCACAAAAATCAAAAATATAGAATTTCTGCTTATCCTCACCATCCAAAAGTCCCGGGCAAAGCCTTGTCCCCCGCCCGATCATCTGCCAGAATTTTGCCTTGCTCATTACCTTTTTAAAAAAGACCAGATTTAAAATTTCCGGCACATCGATTCCCGTATCCAGCATATCAACGGAAATGGCGATCTGCGGCAGTTTATCCGGCTCCGAAAACTGATCGATCAGGCTCTGGGAATGGCTGATACGATTATCGATCACTTTTGCATAACCCGGCAGATGTGAATATTCTTTATTGAACACCTCAAATATTTTTTCCGCATGAGCATGATTTTTCGCAAAAATAATCGTCTTGCCGAGCTTTTCTCCGTAGTCTGTATGGATTCCATGTGTCATCAGAATGTCCAGCACCTGTCTGATCGTATCGTCATTGAAAATCCAGGTATTCAGTGCTGAGGACTGGATCCGCTCCACAACCTGTCCGTTTTCATCCACAAAGGTGTTCTCGTATGCTTCTTTATCTTCGTCCGAAAGCTCATCGTACGCAATGCCCTCTTCCAGAAATTTCAGCTTTGTTTCCACCGAAAGGAAATCCACTAGATAACCGTCTTTTACCGCCTGTGCCAGCTCATAACCGTAAGTCGGCACGCCCTTCTCCAGCTCAAAAATGCTGTAGGTATTTTTATCGATCTCATCTTTCGGCGTCGCAGTAAGACCAACAAGCGGTGCATCAAAATATGTGAAAATATCTTTGTATTTATTGTAGATCGAACGATGTGCCTCATCACAGATCACAAGGTCAAAATGGCCGCTCGTAAATAATTTTCCGTCTTCGTCCCGTGTGGCATCAATGCAGTTGATCATCGTCTGATAAGTTGAAAAAATACAGTGTGCATGTAGATTGCTTTTCTCCTCACACAGATTTGCCACCGAAAGATCCGGCAGCATATTGACAAAGCTTCGTTTTGCCTGTGTGACAAGGGAAGTGCGATCCGCAAGAAACAAAATATTTTTCACCCAGCCGTTTTGCAGAAGCACATCGCAAAGTGCAATGACTGTTCTTGTCTTTCCCGATCCAGTCGCCATGACAAGCAGTGCTTTTCTTCTGTTCTTTTTATCAAAGCTCTCGCATACTGCCTTGATCGCCTCTTCCTGATAATACCTTCCGGCGATTTTTTTATCAATCCGGACACTGCCAAGATCGCCCCGCATGGTTTTTAAATTAAACCATTTTTCGAGATCTCTTCTGGAATAAATGCAGGAAACCTGCCGCTCCGGATACTGTCCGTCCACAATCCTCGTCTCAAATCCGTTCGTAAGGAAAATGACCGGTCTGCGTCCATACTGCCGCTCCAGAGAATCCGCATATAACTCTGCCTGCTGCCGTCCGCTCGCCACATCTGCACAGGTCTTTTTCGCCTCGATCACCGCCAGCGGCCGGTGTGCATCGTCATAAAGCACATAATCCGCAAAACCGCTGCCTGATTTATTTGGCATGCCATAGACTTCGACTTCATTCAGCCAGTTCTTTCCTTCCATCCATCCGGCATCAATCAGCATCGTATCGATATATTGTTTGCGGGTTGCATACTCCGACAGCTCCAGCGGCTTCGGAACATACGTCTGCTTCTGCTCCTCACGCCTGGAAGTCAGTTCTGCCTTCAATGCTTTATTTTCTGCGATCAAAGCCTCCAGATCAATATCCGGAAAGGCTGTCTCCGCTGCCAGAATCTCCTGATTTTGCTCCAGAAGACCTGCATCAAACTGCCCCTCCTGATAATCATCCGCATAACAATAAGCTAGAAAATCCAGAAATATATAAAGATTCTCAAGGCACAGCTTCGCCTGATCCAGCGTCAGCTTTCTTCCCGTATGTGCCACCTGATTTGCCACCCTGCGAATAAAATCCATTCTCCGCAAAATGTCTGCATCCACAATTCCTTTAAACTCTTCCGTATTCAGCAGGCTGACCAGCTTGTCCTGATATGGCATCACCAGCATATCGTCAACCGAATACATCCATTTGACGGCAAATTCCATCGCCCGCCGGCAGTTCATCACGCTCGCCTCCGGATCGATCATCAGGATCTTTTCCGCTGCCACTGCAACATCTGCAAACGCCGCAAACTGCGGGATATCCTTCAGAAAATCAAAGTTCGTCACGCAGTCACCCCCTCTTGTTGTATTTTCGTGAAATGTCTTCTGATATTTTAACACGAAGTGGTTTTTCTCACAAGAAAGTTATGAGAGGAATCCTGCAAAGTTATGAGAGGAATCCTGCAAATCCGGTAAATTCTGCTTGAAAACACATATTTCACCAAAGAATAACAGATCCGGTTCCTGTTCACAAAAGAAAAACATTGTACAAATGGCAGCTTTCTATTACAATGATATTAACTTATGAGCTTACCGTTTTGAAAATACATACGCTAAAGGAGGAACGCTTATGATTTTATGCTGTAAACACTGCGGAAATTGCAGAGAAAGCAATCATCTTGCAGAAAACTGCGATTATTGTGGAAATGAAATGGTCCAACTGTTATCAGACGAAGAGTTAAGCCATATTGATCCCAAAGAATTACCTCAGATCATCGAAGCGATGCGTGCAGGTTATCGATATGGCAATCCGGATTATGACGAAAAATTGTGGGACAGTCGTACAAAAAAAGAAGAAATACAACGGGCAGAAAACGAAAAAAAGGATCTGGATTATCGTGAAAAAACCCACATGGTAACAACCGGATTTCAGTTTGAAGGTTATGAAATCGTATCTTACCTGGGGATTGTCGCCGGCGAAGTAGTTCTTGGCACCGGATTTCTTTCAGAATTTACTTCTTCGTTTGCTGATTTCTTTGGCGTGCAGTCCGGAATGTTCGAAGAAAAACTTGAGACGGCAAGGCACGCTGCCATGGATAAACTGATCAAAAAATCAGCTGCATTGGGTGGAAATGCAGTCATTGGCATTGACATTGACTACAATATGTTTTCCAATAATGTAATCGGAGTCATTGCAAACGGGACATCTGTTGTAATCAGAAAGATCTGATGAATCGCTTATAATAGCCGCTTAAGATTCTGCTGATAATTTGACACAAAAGTCGTTTTGTGCTATGATACAGACAGTTCATATTTAAATACAAAAAGGTGCTACCATGACGGTTCGCCTGATGTTTATTAGGTTAAAAATAACCGCTTAGTTTGCAGACTGGGGCGGTTATTTTTTTTCGGTCTTATTGCTATTCGCACCAATCGTATAGCCAAGACCAAAACTGGTTAAGCAGAGACTAATTACTGCAATCAAGTCACCGATTGTTAGCATAAGCGAGTTCCTCCATACATATTTTCTGATTAAGTAATCTATGTAATCGAAGCTATAAACTCTCCGTAAAAAGCAAACCGCCATTCACGTCAATTGTGAAGTAGCACCTTGGGTATTAATACCCATGTGCATTATATCAATCCTTCTCTTTTCTTTCAAGCTATTTGTTGCTTTATTTTGCAAAACGTTGCTTTTATTGTGTGAATTTTTATATATTTACATATTATATTGCATTTTTTATCATATGAACATATGAGCAAACTTTGTATTATTTTGATTTGTCGACGGATGCAACAAAGTCTGCGAATTGGTTTTGAAGTTCTATTGGAGGTACAAATACATTCAATTTTCTTATTCTCTCCATTCCTAAAGCAGCCTTTGCTGTATCTGCGGAATTCTTTACAATGTATGCATTTAACAACATTAACATATACATGAAATATATTGAATTATATCTTTCCGAATCAGGACGTATCTTGGCAACATTGGGAGCTAAATGATATTTGTACTCATTATCTATAATTGCAACATCACCAATATTTGCTCCTACGTAAGTCATTACAACATCTCCTGGAGCAAGCTGAGATCTTGGTAATGAGTCAGAAACTTCATTTGAAATAAAAGAAAGTTCCTTACGATTCAGCTTACCATTCTTTACATTCTGAGCCTTAACCATAACTACATCACCAGAGTCTTCATAGTTAATATACTGAGTGTATTCAAATCCTGCTAACTTAGTAACAAAACAATCATCACCGATTAATGCTTTCTTCCACCCCATACTATTGATTACTGGATCTCCAAACAATTCGACAAATCGGGATTTGACAAGAGTGTCTAATTGTTCTAATTCCTGTTTTCTGTCATCTAAAATCTTTTTAATTTTATCAAACAAATCCGCTATTTCAGACTGCTCTTCTTTATCAGGAACTGGCACGATCACATTTCGCACCATTTCACTATTCAAATTGTTCACCACTCCACCAACGGCCATAGACTTTAATTTTTTATAGGTAGTTTTCGAACTTAAATAATAATACAAAAAACGCTTATCAAATAATGCATTTTCATCTCTTAACACAAGCCAACCATCATGGATGCATCCATCTATTTTCAGTATATATGGTCGCCCAAAGCTCATAGAATTAGATAATAAAAAATCTCCCGGCTTTACATATCTCGATTTCTTCATACCTTCTACAATAATTTTTTGAGCAGTCTCAGTTATATACATGGAATCTGAAGTATCACCTATCTTTATCCAATTAATTCCACTTTCATTATCCGTAATATACTTATCAATTGGTCGTGGTGAAGCACCACGTTCAACAATACATACTTCTCCAATTTTTTTATATTTCCATAATTTTTCCATCTATAATCATCCCCATAACCCCACATTTACCTTGCAGTTTCATCTGCACTGCAAATATGAATTTTCTCGTCTTTTACCTTAAACAAAGGTATCTCTGTTTTACTGTTTCTTGTTTCCATGTACATATTTCTCTCAGAATAACATTTTTCAGTTTCTTGTGCAAGCCGTTTCCTTTGATTTGTTACAGTTTCTTATTATTTATGTTGTCTTTTTAATATTTTTCATTTTCTATTGATTCAAAAAGAGTTATATGTTAGTATGATAGCAAAGCATATTTTCTTAACGTTCTTGGCATCATGCCGTCTATTAATCTATTTCACATTTCGAAAATTCATGCTTTTCTTTCAAATTAATAAAAAAGCAGGAGTTTCAAATGTTGAGCGATTAGCAGACTGCATATTCACCACACTTTTGTATACTCCTGCCAAAGGAGCTACTTCTATGGTGCAAAATGAAATGCTGAAAGCAAACCGGATGTACAAAGACACTGTATTCCGTATGCTGTTCTCTGACAGAAAAAATTTATTGTCTCTTTATAACGCAATCAGCGGTTCACATTATGATGATCCGGATAAACTTGAGATTGTGACACTGGAAAATGCCATTTATATGGGTATGAAAAATGACCTGGCTTTTATCGTTGATACCGACTTATTTCTGTATGAACATCAGTCTACTTACAATCCAAATATGCCGCTGCGTGATTTATTCTATATTTCCAGCGAATACCAGAAATTAGTGGATCACAAATCTCTCTATTCTTCTGTATTACAGAAAATACCGGCACCGCAATTCATTGTATTTTACAATGGTCTGGAAAAGAAAAAGGACTACTGGGTAAATCATTTATCCGAAGCTTTCGAAAACCAATCCGGTGATCCAAAGCTGGAACTGGAAGTTCTGACACTGAATATCAATGAGGGGCATAATAAAGAACTGATAGAACAATGCCAAACTTTAAAGAAATATGCACAGATTTAAAAAAATATACATAACCATTCAGCACAGGTCGAAGCACTTGCTGCTGAGACCGTAAGAACATGATTCAGGTGTGCAAAAATCCCATTGCGAAGCAATTTCGGATGGATTTTTGCATTGTAACTGTGAAAGTATTGAACAGTTACTAAATCTTGTACGCAAATACACGAAAGATTTTGAATTAAACGAAGCGGTTGAACTGGCTGTCAATGAATGTATACATGACAACATTCTTTCCGACTTTCTTCGTGCAAACAAAGCAGAGGTGATCTCCATGAGTATATTTGAATATGATAAAGAACTGGAAGAACGCAAACTCCGTAAGGCGGAATATGAGGCTGGGGTAGCTGATGGTATCAAAACAGCTACCGAAAATATTAAAAGGGAAGATGCTCTTTCCTTAGTTGATCTTGGCTTGTCTGTTGAGCAAATTGCTACTGCTTTAAAAATTGATTTAAAAACCATTCAAAAATGGATTGAGCAAAACCCACAAAGTTAATTTTACACTCGTGGGATTTGCTCTGTTGATATTCTATATTTTAGCTGTGTGGAGCGTGAAAATCACTTTGCTACACAGTAATCTCAATCTGGTTGTCTTCGATTCCCACTACGCAGCTCTCGTAATATCCGTCTCCGGTTATCCGTGGACCGCTGATGATTTCATAGCCATCTTCTTTTAATTTTGCTGTCAACTCATCTACTTTTTCTTTGCTTCCGATGCTGAATGCAATGTGAATATATCCGGTCTGTGTCGGGGCTTTCGGAGAATCCTGCATCTGCGGCTTATTCATAATTTCCAGTCTTGCCCCATCGTCAAAGGAAAGGAAGTAAGAGCGAAAGTCTGTTTTCGGATTGTGATAACCAGCGTTTGCTCTGGCATTCAGATAGGTTTCAAAAAATGTTTTTGTTTTTTCGAGATCTTTTACATACATTGCGATATGTTCTATTTTCATGCCATCTCATCTCCTAACATTTTTTCAAGTTCTGCCATGCTCTCCTGTACTTCTTTTTCCAGTGCCCGTAAATTTGCCATAATCTCAAATGTTGGCGGATATTCTACCGGAATGTATTCTATTTCTTTGTATTTGTTGATGGAAAGGTCATAGGCATTGTCTACGATTTCCTGTTTTTCTACGAAGAAAGACTGGTCGGTTCGTTTACGGTCATTTTCTGCTTCCGGATTTTTAAATCTTGCGATGATATCCGGAATATCGTTTTCTTTGACTTCGGAACGTTTGTCATCCAGGCTGCGTCCGTCTGCTTTCATATCATAGAACCACACTTTGTCTGTTCCGCCATGCCCGGTTTTCGTAAAGATCAGGATCGCTGTAGAAACTCCGGCATATGGTTTGAACACACCGGATGGCATGGAAATCACTGCTTCCAGTCGCTGTTCTTCCACGATTGCTTTCCGGATATCTTTATGGGCTTTGGACGAACCGAAAAGTACGCCATCCGGTACGATGCACGCACATCTTCCGCCTGTTTTCAACATTCTTACAAACAGTGTCAGAAAAAGGAGTTCTGTCTTTTTGGTTTTGCAGACTTTCAGAAGATCTGCCGATACAATATCATAATCCAGGCTTCCTTTGAATGGTGGATTTGCCAGGATCAGGCTGTATTTTTCTTTATCTTCGTTCTGGTCGGAAAGACTGTCTCGATATTCGATATTCGGATTGCTGACACCGTGTGTCATCATGTTCATTGCTCCGATACGCAGCATCGTTCTGTCCATATCGTAGCCGTGGAACATATGATTCATATAGTGTTCTTTGTTTTTTGCATTAAACAGAACTTCTGCTTTTTTCTTCTTTCGAAGGTATTCACTGGACTCTACCAGGAATCCGGAGGTACCGCAGGCCGGGTCGCAGATCAGATCATCGGCTTTTGGATCCATCATTTCTACCATCATTTTTATAATATGACGCGGTGTACGAAACTGTCCGTTTACACCGGCAGTTGCCAGTTTTGAAAGCAGATACTCGTAAATATCTCCCCGAACATCTTCACTTCTTAACTGCTCCATTTTTTCGTAGATTTCATCCATGGCAGTCACGATCTTATCCAGCATGACCGGTGTCGGCACTTTAAAGATCGCATCTCCCATATATTTTGCATAGGCACTCTCTTTATCTCCATGAAGATTTTTGATAAACGGGAACACATTTTCCTGCATATTTGCATACATTTTCTGAGCCGGAAAATCGTGAAATACGCTCCACTTGAGCTGATTCCCCGGAACTTTTCTGTCTCCGATTGTTACGTTTTCTTCAAATATGCTTTTATATGGCAGACCAAGCATAATGCTTTCTTTCATATGTACGTTATCTGAATCATCCAGATCGCGGATAAACATAAGATAAGTCATCTGTTCGATCACATCGAGCGGATTTGTCAGTCCGCCTGTCCAGAAAATTTCCCATAAACCGTCTACTTTATTTTTTAATTCCCCTGTAACCATATTTTTTGTTTTCCTTCCTTTTCATTCTATATATTGTCAAGCGGATATTCGCAATCCGCTTTGCTACTTGCTCATAACATTTAAGGCTCCGTCCGGAAAATTTCGTTTAAATTATCTACCTGATAATTATACGGTTTTCGTCTATTTTTCGCAACAAGCGAATATTCTTTTGACAAGCTTCCGTTTCTCTGCATATAATAAATGCACAGAGTTAGTTATAACTAACTTCATAAAACTACAGGTACTGCTATATGATACCTGCAACAAGATTCTGAGGGAATCTGCTCACTGTTCTGCAAAAATGGGCATATTCTTTTAAAGAAGTGGAAAAGGGGAAGTATTTTATGATACAGAAACACAAAAAGCAGCCACTAAATTTTCTTAAGTACATTGGTCCGGGACTTCTGGTCACGGTCGGTTTTATCGATCCCGGGAACTGGGCTTCGAACATTGCCGCCGGTTCTGGGTATGGCTATCAGCTTCTGTGGATGGTCACGCTCTCCACGATCATGCTGATCCTTCTGCAGCATAATGCCGCCCATCTCGGCATTGTTACCGGACTTTGTCTTTCGGAGGCTGCCAGCACATACATCAACCGAATTCTCAAGAACATCATTCTGTCTACGGCAATGCTTGCTTCGATTGCCACAGCTATGGCGGAAATCCTGGGCGGTGCAATCGCTCTGCAGATGCTTTTTTCAATCCCGATCAAACCAGGCAGTCTGCTGATTCTCGTGATCGTTTTGTTCTGTACGTTTACCAATGCCTACCGGCGGATTGAAAAATTGATCATTCTTTTTGTCTCGCTGATCGGATTTTCATTTTTATTTGAGATCTGCATCGCAGGAATCGACTGGAAACAGGCTGCCATCGGCTGGATAAAGCCTTCGTTTCCTGCTCACTCCATGCCGGTCATCATGAGTGTGCTCGGTGCGGTTGTGATGCCGCACAATCTGTTTCTGCATTCTGAAATCATTCAGAGCCGCCAGTGGTCTCTTGCGGATGATGCTGTAATCCAGAGGCAGCTGAAATATGAATTCCGTGACACGCTGTTTTCCATGATCATTGGCTGGGCGATCAACAGTGCCATGATCCTGATGGCGGCAGCAAGTTTTTATCAGAATGGAAATGGAACGACTGTTGACGATCTTGCAGTCACCGGTTCTATGCTCGCTCCTCTGCTTGGGAATATGGCATCACTGGTCTTTGCAGTCGCTTTGCTGCTCTCCGGGATTTCTTCGAGTATCACAGCCGGAATGGCAGGCGGTACGATTTTTTCTGGTATTTTTAACAAGCCTTATGATACTTCCAGTAAAGAAACAAAACTGGGGATTCTGGTGACAATGGTTCCGGCTGCTGTGATCATTTTGTTTATTTCTTCGCCGTTCCAGGGACTCATCTATTCACAGATGCTGCTTGCCGTTCAACTCCCGATTACGATCTTCACACAGATCTGTCTGACTTCTTCTAAAAGGGTAATGGGCAGATATGCAAACAGCAGACGCCTGAATATCGTTCTGTGGATTACCGCTCTGACCGTAACTTTTTTAAATATCGGGCTTTTTATAACAGCTTTTTAGTATTTTATTATTGTAGCCTCGCCTAAATTATGTTAATATTTGGTTTATAGTGTCATTTTGAGTCGCTGACACTGCACTGTGTTAAAGTCTCAACTGACAAACACTCCGTACAAAGACTGCTTCGACTGCTCTTCCGTACGGAACGTTAATCATAAACCGGATGTTTCATTTTCCGCATATGTGAATGACAACATCAAACTGCAGAAACTTAGGGAGGATTTAAGATGGATGTAACACAGATTCTAATGTTGATCACAATCCTGGTCTACCTGGCTGCGATGGTAGGTATCGGTGCGGTTCTGGCAAAACAGAATCAGACCACAGATGACTTCTATCTCGGCGGACGTACACTGGGACCGCTCGTCACCGCCATGAGTGCCGAGGCCTCTGACATGAGCAGCTGGCTGCTGATGGGACTGCCTGGCGTTGCTTACCTGTCCGGTACGGCTGATGCAGCGTGGACTGCAATCGGACTGGCAATCGGAACTTATGTAAACTGGCTTGTTGTTGCCAAGAGACTTCGTAATTATACGCATGTCTGCGGAAATTCTACGACACTGCCTCTGTTCTTTTCCAACCGTTACAGAGATAACAAACGTATTCTTTCCGTGATTGCAGCATTGCTGATCATCATTTTCTTTGTACCTTATACGGCTTCCGGATTTGCAGCCTGCGGTAAGCTGTTTGCAAACCTGTTCGGAATGGATTATCTGCCGGCAATGCTGATCAGTGCGATCGTTATCGTAGCTTACACCACACTGGGCGGATTCCTCGCAGCAAGTACGACAGACTTTGTCCAGAGTATTGTTATGACGATCGCGATCGTTGTTGTATTTGGTTTTGGTATCAGCAAAGTCGGCAGTTTCAGTGCCGTTATGGACAATGCAAAATCCATGGCCGGATACTTCAGCCTGACGCACACGCACGATGTCGCTACCGGAACAGCTTCTCCTTACAGCCTGCTGCAGATTTTCTCTACACTGGCATGGGGACTTGGATATTTCGGTATGCCTCACGTACTGCTTCGTTTTATGGCGATCGGTGATGCAAACAAACTGAAACTCTCCAGAAGAGTTGCAACCGTCTGGGTTGTGATCTCCATGGCTGTTTCCGTATTTATCGGTGTGATTGGAAATGCTATGACAAAAGCCGGTGTCCTGCCAACTTTAAAAGATCCGGAAACCATCATTCTGGTTGTTGCAGATCTGATCTCCAAACATGGTGTTCTGGCAACGATCATTGCCGGACTGATCCTCGCCGGTATCCTGGCAGCTACCATGTCAACTGCGGACTCTCAGCTGCTCGCTGCTTCTTCCAGTGCTTCTCAAAACATTCTGAAAGAAGTATTTATGAAAGACATGAGCGAAAAGACCGGTATACTGATCGCACGTATCACCGTTCTTGTTATCGCACTGATCGGTGTATTTATCGCACGTAACCCGGACAGTTCTGTTTTCCAGATCGTATCCTTTGCATGGGCAGGCTTTGGTGCTTCCTTTGGACCGCTTGTTCTGCTGGCACTGTTCTGGAAACGCTCCACATTCCAGGGTGCTCTCTGCGGAATGGTCAGCGGCGGCGTTATGGTATTTGTATGGAAATTCCTGATCCGTCCGATGGGCGGTGCACTTGGTATTTACGAACTGCTTCCTGCATTCCTTCTTGGTCTTGCAGTAAACGTAATCGTAAGTCTCCTGACACCGGCTCCTTCCAGAGAAGTTCAGGATGAGTTCGATAAAGTAGCTTCTATGAAGTAAAAGAATGTAAAAAACAAAATCCTGAAAACACAATAGGATGCCAGAGTCAAAAGACCTGTATTTCATGGAGTTTTTCCATTTAATACAGGTCTTTCTTTTTCAACGCGTGTTGTCTTTTTACTGTCTTTTCTGAATCGAATATCCCAGTTTTTCGATCAGTTTCAGTGTCTCGAAAGCAGTATTTCGATCATACTCTTTTTCACTCTCCGGCAGCTCCTCATATGGAACCAAAAGCGGTGTTGTCTTTTTCTGCGGATCTTTTTCTGCTCCGTAAACCCAGCCTTCTTTCATTCTTCCAACTGCCCATACATCGTGCACGTTGGATGCGATCTGCTCTGTCAGTGCCAGCAGTTCTTCCGGTAAGATCACATCGGAAGTATCTACCGGTTTTGGATCATATTTTTTGTCAGTCATAGTTTGTCCCCTCTCTTTTTCTGCTTTACAGCAGTTTCCTGTTCTGAATGTTTGTCTGATCAGAAGACTTTCTCTTCCATGATCTTCTTTAACGTTTCCCCGATGCTGCGGATTTCTGCTTCTTCTGATATGGTCCGGATATGCAGCTGTTCGCCGCGGCTTCGCTGCATTGTATTGTTATCCTGTGTCACATCGTTTTTCTTCGCATAAGTATTGCCAAGCAGAACTTTTGTCGTTCCGATACCAAACTGATCTGCGATACTGTGCAGTTTATGATAAAAATCAAGTTTTAATTCCACGACTGCTTTACATTCCACGATAATACTGCGAAATCCTTTGGTCAGCACCAGATCCAGCTCATTTTTTACACCGCCAAACTCCCAGCAGAATTCATAACCGCTGGCAACGTCATCGAAATAGCCGGTTTTCAAAACATCATAATATGCATAGATTTCCAGGATCTCCCCGGCTGTTGTCAGCACTTTTTTGATTCTCGGCGAAGAATAGACAAAGCTTACTATGCCGGAACCTAGTTCACTTTCCTGCACTTCACGGACAAATCCTGCCTCTTCCAGTTTTTTCAGCAGCTTGTAAGAATACTCTTTTCCTTTTCCGCCGTCGCCTGACGGATCCAAATCCGCATTTCTGACGGTCAGATCTTCATAGGTCACCTTCACAAAGGTATCCTGATTCTTTTTATATTTTCGAACATCCACCTGATAATATGGAAGCAGGAACTGTGGCTGGAAAAAGATTCTTCTGATCTGTTCTTCGTATTCCTTATTTGCCTCGATCTCCAGTTTACAGGTATCGCTTGTGTGTTTCCTGATTTCTGAATGCTCCGTTACAATTTCATACTCTTCCAGTTTTTTCAGAACTCTTTTTGCCGTAGAAAACGTGTACTCCGGAAGGAAGACGATAAATTTTATATACTCCGGATTCTGTGATCTGCTCACGGCAATCTTCGCCAGTGCCTCCCTCTCTTCTTCGTACTTGCCAAGTGCCATGCAAAGGCGGTTCCAGTTTGCCACGCCATAACCGAAATTTTTATCATACAAATAAGATCCCGTATAAATACTCCAGAGTTTTTCATAATCATCGGCAAACTCTGGAAGATAAAAACGGTTGTCGGCTGCGTTCATCAGTGCGAACATATCTTGGATCCGGATAAAGGATTTGTCCTCCACATACCGCAGATGATCACATCCGACACAGCTTTTGAATTTTTTATTTCTCCAGTCAAATTCAAAATACGGTATTTTCTGCTCCAGGAGCTTCCTGGTAAAGACGGCATTTCCATATGGTGATGAAAACAGTTGATTTCCTCCGTCAAAAAGATCGATCTTCTGCCTGCTTAAATATTCTTCCAGCTTTTCTGCGGCATCTGTCTCATCCTGCACATAAAAGATTTCTCCCTCTTCAAACCACGCCTGATCTTTATTCTTTTTATATTTATTCTGGAAATCCTTCAGTTTGATCTGAAGAAGGTCACATTCTTCATCCGGAATTTCCCGTTTGCAGGCAATGATCATTTTGATCGCACAATGGACTTTTCGTTTGCCAAAATACGTCTGTACGGCATCCAGTTTCCTGGTCAGCAGATCCACGGACGAATCCTCGTTATAATAATACAGGAAATGGATTTCTCTCGGGCTTAATACCGTAGCCGCTGCCACATTTGCAAATACGGCTTCATTTCGGCCATTCTGATATTTTCCGTCTTCAAAGACAACTGCCATAACCGGTGTGTAACGATACGTCAGGATAAATGGGATTTTTCGAACCAGAACCTCATCATTTTCTTTATAATTGCGGTACATATCACACTCGATGATCGGGAAAAGTTCATGCGTGATCACCTTCAGACGTTCTTTGATCTTTACTTTTTTCTCTTCCGGAAGATCCCTTATCCCTTCCTCCAGCAATTTTTTGTAATAATCATACTGGCAGCTGTAATTTTCCACACCATTTAAAATATTTTTCAGTGCATATTCAAACTGTTTAAAGGCACGTACCCCTTCTTTGCAGTCGTCCGGGATCAGACCGCGGATCAGCTGAAGATCTGTATTTCCATTTAAACTGTCTTTTCGAAGTTCATCCGCATACTTTTTAAAGCAGCGATGTAGAGCAACAGACATATGATCCAGCTCATCCAGCCCCGGATCAATCTCTCCCTGGTTCCATTTTCGGTGCTGATTTTCTTCATATTCTTTTGCACTGAGCGGTGAAGTTTCGGAACCACGGACAATACATGGATGCGTCCGGTTTTCAGTATCTTTGACGCTTCCTCTTGAAATACATTCCTCCAGTTTCAGATTGCCGTCTGCATCTCTTGGTGCTCTCCATCCATCTGTCACTTTTTCCATAATCCATCTTCGATGCTCCAGATCTACCAGACGGTCAAAGATTTTTCTCGCCCGCAAAACCTGTTCTTTCTGCTCATCTGTTTCCGGCTCCAGATCCAGTTTTTCAAGGATTTCTTTCGAAAATGCTTCTGCCGCTTTCATCGGATCCTGTTCAAAAATCCCGGCACTGTGCAGTTTGTAACGTATGGAAAGAGCGTAGGCAATAGAGGAATTCCGGTTATAACATTCTTCTGCACTTTGTCCTTCAAAAAACTTTTTCCGCTCTTCGGTCATATCAAAGTTCATGGTCGATTCCCAGGAAATGTGTGCATTAAATGCCATATCTTCCAGATGCCGGTCAATCTCTGTCATATCCAGATTCTCCCCGATATATACCGGATACGGCCTCTGCGGTGTTTTTTTCTTTCGCTTTCCCCGCGTTTCACTGATGTAGCACACCGGGCAGGCATCCTGTACTTCTTCTGCATAAAGCTCTGCAACCAACTGGTTCCGTTTATTATTTCCAAGATCGATAAAAATATACTGGTAACACTTTCCCTGTGCTTTTGCTTTTTCTGTCAGATTATGGATAATCTCCGCATTTTGAGCGGCTGATTCGTTAAATTTCAGCTTTTCATTCCTGCCATCCGGTGTCTCGGTAATATCCTGAAATTCCAAAGCTGCATAGGCACTCTCTTCTTTCCCTTCAAGCGAACCGTTCACATCGACAAAAGTACTTAATTCCGGTCGGAAAACAAGGTAGGATTCCTGATCTTTTTCCGCCTCTTCGGAAGCCACCGTGACGTGCAGATGCTTCTCTGACATTTGCCCGACCTGCATACATAAGTCTATAAATTTCTGCACATAAATCTCCGAACCGATTGCCAGAACATGGATATCTTTTGCATCTTCTCTGGCTGCCTCATAAAGCGGATGTTCATACAGAAGCTTCTGTATCGCTGCCGTCGGTTCTGCCAGATTTTTTTCTCTCGTTTTGACTCTTCCGCGAATCATGTTTTCCAGTCTGCTGATGGCATTATCCAGATCCTTTTTCAGTTCGGAACACGCCGTATATCTTTTTCGTGGATTTACCGCCAGACACTTTTGCAGGATTTTGCATATATCTGACATCAGTCTGGAATCGGCATTGATCTTAGAAGCCTGGAACAATTCAGAATGGCTGATCAGCTGCGTGATGTTTTTGTAATAACTGTTTTGATACAATCCTTTTGGGATCTCTTTGCAGATCACCAGTGCCTGGAACAGCATGGCTCCGATCGAATAAATATCTGAACGGTTATCTGCATTTCCCCGCATCACTTCCGGTGCACAATATCCCTCGGTCCCTGCCATCGTACCGAATTTACTGTTTATGGAACGCAGCGTATTGATATCAAACATCGATATACTGTCCGGTCGGATTTTAAAATCACTGTCATACTGAAGCAGAAAATTGGAAGGTTTTATATCAAGATGCATCAGTCCTGCCGTATGCAATGCTTTCATACAGTCCGTCAGCGAAGCGATCACCATCAGAATTTCTCTCAGATGTTCTTCCGGTCTTGTTCCCGAATTTTTTTTCATTTCTTCCAGATAGACATCAAATCCCTTGCCGGCAACGCCCGGTGACCAGATGTACACGGTCGCCCTTCTCTCATCCTGCTCGTTGCACCCATACAGGATTTCTCCATACTGAATGTAACTTTTCAGGACTTCATTCTGCGGGTTGTCTGCGATCACTTTTCTCAGCAGTCGATACGTGTCCAGATATTCCTGACACATCTCATCAAATTTGCGGATCGTTCCGGCACATGGAACCAGCTGTCCATTGGAAAGTCGCTCCAGTGAATAATACCATTCTTTTTTTCCGATCACCGCATCCACCGGATAAAACTCTTTCAGCTTTCCCGTCTCCGTTACATTATCTTTTGTCCTGATCGCCTCATAGCATACACTGGAACCTCCTTCACCTATGACTGATCGGATCGTATACTTTTCTGCTGCATTTCCATCCCGGACACCGGACAGAAAAAGCGATCCACTCAGATAATTTCTGCCTGTTTCTGTCATTTTTTCCTCCTCGTCACTCTTTTTCACGGACAAATGCGATATAACTGCAGTCATCCATATTTTTCGCATCCTGCAATTTTTGATTTAATTGTTCCAGATTTCGTTCTTTTAATGCTTCATAGATTTGCTCATCCGTGGTCATCTCCAGAAAACCATCTGATCCCAGGATCACACATTCCCCCAGGGCAATCCGCTTTGTTTCTATCTCCATAACCTGCTCTGCACCTTTTGTCGTTGTCAGACAGGTGTCTCCGTTTATTCTTCTTGGCTCCATCAGATATTGCAGTCTATGGTCTTTTTCAGAAATGGCTGCCCCGTCGCCGAGGTTGACCAGAACACTCTCTCCTGTCTTCTTTTCCATAAGTACCAGCAGAAAAGTACTTCCGTACTCCGTAAGATCTTCTTTTCCCTTGTGCTGCTCGATCCAGTAAAGAATCTGCTCCGTCAACAGATACGCTGCTTTTTTCTCCGGATATTTGAAAAACGTATTTCCTTCTGTCTCGATCACCCGGCTGACCGCCTCACATGCCAGCTTTGCACCCTCCATACCTTTCCGGCATCCGGTCGCCCCGTCTGCAAGCATGATCGCAAGAATTTTTCCGTTCTCCAGACTGCATATATAATCCTGATTTTCTTTTCCCAGCATCTGATGATACTGTCCTGTTTTTGTGAATCTGTAAACTTTCAATGTTCGTCCCCCTTTTATTTTCCACCATCAAAGTTTTTATTCTTTGATTATTCAAAGTATAAGCGTTCCTGATTGCGTTTTTAAAAGGGGGAGATTTTTACATTTCTTCGTCTTCCGGCTCCTGTCTTCTGAGCGTATAAAAATATAAAGTGACCATCACATAGATATCCAGAATATTTTTTTCATTCAGCGGCTGATAACGTGCCTCTATCAGAATTGGATTAATAGCGTTTTGATAATCCAGCAGAATTGCCGGAAAATCATTTAGCTTCTCATACTCTGTTTCACTATCCAGATTAATATCCAGATTAGAACAATAAACACTGAAATGCCAGGATAACAATTCGGATCTTGTGATCTTATGCTTCCTGAGCATCGCTTTTAAAAATAACGCTCGGTCCTCATCTGTAATATCATAATAGATCTTCTGACACTTTGTAAGAAATTTCTGCAGCATTTCGTCATCATAGGCACGTTTTCCTAATGAATAATATACTGTTCCTTTTTCTTTTCTTACAATATCATATCCCATATCCGAGAGCATTTTCAGTGCATCCAGGATCTGACTTCCTTCAGACACGATGCCAAGTTTTTCAAGTCTTGTCTGCAGCATACTCTTGGAAAAATATTCCGGCGAATCTGCAAAGGCTATCAGTGATTGTTTATTTGTCCGCTCCTGCGGACGTGCCAGGATATGCAGAACACTGAGAACACGATCTCTCCATACTCTCTGAAATGGATCTGTCGTTCTGTTTAAACGTTCTTCTATCTTTTTCAGAATGGAAAGTATTTCTGTTTTGTTCGGAAAGTTCTTTTCAAATTCCAGACTGATATCCCATTGAAAAACAACATCATCAAAAGCTCTGTTTTGATCCGAAAGAAATTCTTCTTTCATCTGATCTTCTAATTTTTCTCTTTCTTTTTTTGAACTCTTTTCCATTTCCAGAAACTGTTTGATATCATTGTAGTCCCATTTCTGCTCCCAATAAGCCAGATCAAGCTGTTCTATGATCTCAATCATAGACTTTTTCGCCGTTCTTTCTTCTGATTCGATCTGTATTCTCTGCGGATTTTTCTTATTTTCCGGTATGACAATATAATTTTTCACAATATATTCCGGGACTTCATCCGGCGTTTTATTCAGCAGACCAGTTAAAAAGTGATCACGGTAAACTGCTGTATACTCCTGAGATTTTTTTCTCCATTCTTCTGACGGATCTTCCTTTTTCTGCACGTTCTTTGCAAGCTTCATACATTTCGCTATCGCATCTTCTGCCGCATCGATTTTTTCACCGGGACACATAGCCAGATCATCACGACAGAGATAATATAAATAAATTGCTTCTGCAAAATTTTTATAATTGATTCCTTCCCCTGTCGGCTCTTTTTCGATCTGGGTTTTTTTGCTTTCATCTACATAAATTCCTTCCAGCGTACGCAGCAGATTATCACAGTAAAAATCCTGGAACAGGTTTTTGGCAAGATTTTTCTCATCCGGGCACTCTTTTCCCTCCAGCGGCAGTGTCATGCCAAACATAAAAGCAAAATAATAAAGGTAAACTTTGGTTTTACCGGTCACTCTGAAATTACCTTCTGCGAGATCATTGCACATAGCAAGCAACTCCTGATCCACCCCCGATTTCTCCGCTTTTTCTGTTTTTGCTTTTAATTTATCTTTTCTCGCCTGTGTATACAATTCTGCGGCAGTTCCTTCTCTTCCGTTTTTTAAAGTACGCGGGACTTTTTTTAACTGTACTTTAAATTCTTTTTCAATCTGGCTGATCAGTTCTTTCTGTTCCTCCACTTCTTTTTCTTCAATCTTATCCTCTTTCATAGCTTTCACGGCAGCCAGTACTTTATCCGAATCTGACAGACCTGTGCAGGCAATATCATGGTTTTCCAGCCATTTCGCCAGCATCGCCGCTGTAGTCTCCTGAAGTTCCAGTTCTGCAAAGTTCAGTTCTGCATTATCACGATACTTTACCATGCGGTCTGCAATCAGTGAAAGTATTTCTCCCTGGCTAAGGACGACTTTTTTCTCACCTTCAAAAATGGAATCATCCAGTTTTTCTCTGTGCTTTTTAAGACCTGCAACATGAAAACTTTTAAAGTTTTCCCCCGAACCATCCAGAAATTTTTTCAGGATCGCCAGTCTGACCGTATCATTTTCATATTCCGGTGCCAGACAGCGAACGATCCGCTCCATAACATTTGAGGTTTTCGGAAATTCAGAATACATTTCGACAAAGATCTGCAGCAGTTCCTTTTTCATCTCTTCTCTTGTCGGGATCTTCTCCAGCAATGTTTCGTCCTCAATCACCTGATTCTGATCAATTTTTCTGGCCTTGCACATTCTCTCAAGATCCTTCCAGCGAAACTGTTTTGCATCGGCCGGTGCCTGGATATATTCGTTCCTTGCCTCTGTGATATCTTCTCTGCTGTAATAGCTCTGCAGTTTTTCTGTTCTGGTATCAAAAATCTTTTTCAGGTTCTGAGTATACTCAAATTTTGCCTCCATGGTAGTTCCTCCTTCATTTTTCGCTCTGTTTTTTCCTGTTTTTTATTATAACACACCCCTCCTTCCTGCACCATATTTTTACAGTCTTTTGGCTTTTATTCTTCCAGATATTCTGCGATTCTTTCCATGTAATCATCCGCGGCAGACGCAGCATAACTCCTTGCGTCAATCTCACACTGCTGCGTGTAATAAGTAAAGTAATTTTCGGTTCCGCTTGTATAATTTTCAAATTCTTTGCTGTATAAAAGAGCCTTCCGATAGATCTGAAGATCCTTCTCTCTTTCGTCTGCATGATGATATGCATCTACGATTCTGTGCTGATAAGCATGATAAACCTCGTGACAGCAGGCAGTAAGAACCTCTTTTGCCGGACCTCCACTCAGGAAATCTTCATTTATGTAAAGCGTATGCGTTTCATCCAGGTAACTTGCCAGCGTCGTATCCAGCAGCTCTTTTGCTTCCACCGTCAGTTTGTTCGGGATCCCAAGATAACGCCCTTCGATGTTTGTTACCGTCTGCAATACATCCATCTTTTCCTCATCCGTCAGTATTTTCCACTCCTCTTCCTGAAGTCTGGTCAGCGTTTCGATATTGCCTGCGATGGTCTGCTCCTGCTGCTCACCTGCAAACCTTGTCTGGATCAGGGAACGCAGGGCAGATACGCCCGGCTGCCAGTTCTTCATCACCAGCACAGCGATCATAAGCATTATCATCGCCAGGGCAGCCATCTCCAGCATATCGGTATACAGCATATAAAATCTGGTCATACTGCCTCTTTTTTTCCGGGGGCTTTTCTTTTCCAGCTTAATATAATGTGCAAAAATAAAAATCGTTTCAACCACGCAGAGACAGCCAATCAGCCGCAAAACAGTATGGATAAAGGCTGAATATGCCCACATCGTATAAAGGCCATAGGCAAGCATCAGGGAAGCTGCAACTGTTTCTTCGGTTCTGCGATATTCAAAAAACAGATATCTTGCAGCAAATGCACACACAATCACAAATGCCCAGAGCACGACCTTGGATTCCATAGCAGAAAAAATTCCCATAGGGCGAAAAAGGAATACCCGGTAACAGCTCATGGAAAGGATTGCCCCGATCGCATACTTCTCCATAAATTCTTCTTTTCCAAGTGTACTTCTGTCTTTTATTTTCTCTTCAGACATAAAAAATCCCCCTTTCTCTGATAAAACCAGCTTATCATTTCTGCTTTTACCAGAAGAAAGGGGGAAAATGTTATTTAAGAATTATCTTTTTATAAAATATTCTTCATACCATACCAGGAAGGTATAGATCGTCCATACTTTTCTCCAGTTATCGGAATTGCCTCCTACATAGTCATCGAAAATCGCATTGATCGCATCTACATCAAAGAATTTCTCTGCGATCTCACTGTGGAACAGACGCTGTACATCCTGATTGTATCTTGCATCTGCCATCCAGATACGGATCGGCACGATAAATCCAAGCTTCTTACGGAATGCGATCTCATCCGGAAGTACCTTTGCTGCTGCGGTACGGAATGCCACTTTGTTCTGCTCTTCGTTGACTTTGAAACGGGACGGCATTCTCGATGCAATATCAAAGATCCTGCGGTCTGTCAGCGGCATGCGGATCTCCAGTCCTGCTGCGGTACTCATCTTATCTACATTCAGATAGATATCGCCTTCCAGCCAGATCTGGATATCGACATCGGACATCTTTGTGAGCGGATCGAGGCCTTCGGTCTCTTTGTAGATCTCATGGGTCAGATTGATCGGGAGAACTTCCGGATTGTAGTGTTTAAGGATTTTCTTCTTTTCATCTTCTTTCATGATGTTTGTGTTGCCGACATAGAATGTCTTCAGATTTTCGCCGTAACGTTCTGCATTGCGGTACATATTGTAGCCGCCGAAGAATTCATCCGCACCTTCTCCGGAATAGCAGATCTTTGTGTGTTCTGCGGTCGCATTGCAGGCAATGGTAAATACGATCGCGGAGGCATCGCCAAGAGGCTGCTCCATGTTGTACATAACATACGGTACGATATCAAAATACTGCTGTGGTGTGATCTTGCAGACCGAATGTTCTCTTCCGAGAAGTTCTGCTGTCTTTTTGGCAAGGCGTGACTCGTCAAAACGTTCTTCGTCATAACCGCAGGAATCGGAGATCTTTGCATCCGACATTGCCAGCACATAGGAAGAATCCACACCACTTGACAGGAAAGATTCTACGGTTTCGTCCTCTGTCTTTACTTCCGGCATGATGGATTTCAGCGTAGAATGGATCTCATCTGCCCAGTCTTCCAGAGATTTGCTCTCGTCCGGCTGAAACTTTGGAGTCCAGTATCTGTGAATTTCCACTTTTCCATCCTTCCAGATCAGATAACGTCCCGGCATCAGCTTTTTCAGACCTTTGAAGAACGTATCCTCACCGGCCACATAGGTCAGGCTCATGTAGATCTGGAGCATCTCTTCGTTCAGCTCTTTTTTGAATCCCGGCTGTCCGATGATGTCACGGATCATCGTGCCGTACAAAAGTTCGCCGTCTTCTGTCTGATAATAATAGAACGGCTTGGTTCCGAACTGATCTCTTAAGCAGAACAGTTTTTTCTCTTCTTCATCCCACAGGGCAAAAGCAAACATACCATAGATATGGTCTGCCATCTCGCCTCCCCATTTCTGGTATGCTTTCGTCAGGATCTCCTGCTCTTTTTCTGCTCTTGGCAGAGCCGGATCAACCTCCAGCTCTGCACAGAGTTCCTTCCAGTTGCGAATATGTCCTCGATAAGTTTTTACAGTGATCATTTGTGCTTCCTCTCTTCTATGATTCATTGAAATTTTCCTGTTTTCGACATTTTTTATCATAATTCTTTCACATTTTATCACACTGGATGGGTGATTGTAAATTTAAAGTTACCTGGATTTCCGCTATCTTTCCAGCTTTGTCAGCATGAACTGCTCCTCGTCTTCATTTAAGGCATCTCCGCTTAACAGTTTCATTGCAACGGTGCGGGATTTATCCTGTCTCAGGATGATCAGTGTCGAATAGAAATCTTCCAGATTCCGGATCAGTTCATATGCCTCTTTCAAGATTTTTTCATCGATACCGGAGCTTTTTTCACGCTGATCACAGAGCCATCCAAGAGCAAGAATACAACAGGTCAGCTCGTCCGCTGAAAGTTTTCCGGCAGAGATCACATGACACATCTTTCCAACGATCTTCCCTCTTTCTGCCGCCGAGAGAATATTCTCCTGATCTGCCTCATTTTTCAGTGCAACACCGATGGCATAGGAACTGAACTGGATATTACTTCCGTACCCGTTCACGCTCTTTCTGACGTCCTCCTCAAACTCTTCTTTCAGCCACGCAATCTCTGTCTTTGTTTTTGCATGTGTGTAGAGGCAGGCCTGTAGATATCGGGAACATTTGTGCAGCGATGAGAGTTTTTGGAGCTGTTCTTTATCTGCACAGATACTCATGGCATGGATTGCCTGAATGTTGGTAGAAACTCGCGGACCGCTGCCCATGGAAAATCCCCGAAGATCCGTTCCGAGCTGATTTATGCATATGGCTGCCAGTTTGCGTTTCTGTGGATCACTCCAGGAATCCCCCAGCTTTCTTGCGATCACAAACATTCTCTGTCTTGCTTCTTCGGACGAAACACTCCGTAATGCTTCCAGAATGACCGGTGCAAATTCTTCCAGATTTCCCGCATTGCAGATGCTGAAAACAGCGGAAGCGATTCTTTTGGCACTCTTGCTCCGCATCTGTGTGTTTTTGGACTTTTCATAATTTTTACACAGCTGAATGATATTATTGATCTCTTCTTTGGGCTGTAATCTGCTTCCGGTCGGTGCTACGATTTTTGTTTTTACCTTCGAGTTCCCGCCATCTGCGATCACAATTTCTGCATATCCTTCTTCGATTTTCTGTGTACCTTCCCGGTCCTTACTTGTCCATGCTTTCATTGTGATGACTTTATTGCTTCCCATGTGGACTTTAAAGGCAACGTATGCACCGTCAGGATATTTCTGACGGAAGGAAATATTGCCGTTTGCAATAATACGGTAAGTGCCGTCAAGATTCCGGCTCTTGACCGGGATTGCAACTTTGTTCTGCCCTGCTTCGATCCGAAATCCGGTCATGACAGAAGAAGTATACGGCAGTTCCGCTCCGGTAGGGATGATCTCGTGGACTGCACCGTTTTTCACTCCAAGATACAGGCAGTCATTGAGGATATTATTTCCCCACTGGATCGGCATCTGAGTCCGGTTTTCCACTTTGGATGCCTCCTGACCCAAAAGCCGCATATCATCCTTCATCTCTTCGTATTTGTGCAGATAGTAATGATATACCGCCGCACCTCTGGCTACTGCCTGATCCGGATCCAGTGCCACGATCGGTTCAAATCCGAAAAATTCTTTCAGGCGATCGGTCACCATATAAAACTTTGACATTCCTCCGTTTACGATCACAGCATCTACTGTGACATCCGGAACACCAAGTTTTTCCGAAGCTTTTCGCAATACATCCAGGATCGGATAAATAATATTTCTGGTATCTGTTATCGTTTCGATCCTTTTGTAATCATCATAGCTTAACTCTGGTGCCATAAAAACGGACAGGATTTTTTCCACTTCTTCTTTTTTGAAAGTATCATCATAGGAATAGCCGATCCCTCCCATACTTCCGCCGGCCGAGAGACCGGTTTCTTCATCCGGATCATCCCATCCGGAAGTATAATCACTGCTGCACTGCTCATTCAGATCCAGCTTCAGCGTTTCGCCGTACACTCGCAGCTGCGACATAATGGCCTTTTCTTCTTTTCGAAGTTTTGCAACAGCCTCCGGATGACCTTCATAACTCTTCAGATATCTTGCATACATTGCTTTTGCAAGCTCTTCGTCAAAGTCATCACCGCCAAGCAGCGTATAACGGTTTGTCGCAATCTCATCCACCTTTAACACGCTGCTGTTTTCTTGGCGTCGTCTTATTTCGTGTATGGTGATATCCAGCGTACCTCCGCCAAGATCAAAGACAAGCACTCGCTTTTTCTCTCTCAGATCCAGGATCCGGTCTGGAATTTCCCCGTTGTGGATCTGATTGATCAGGTCATAGATCACGGCATTTGGTTCGGATAATAAAACCGGTCTTTCGCTTCCATCTTCATTTTTTACTTTGATGCCCGCCATCTCTGCCGCATCTTTTGTTGCCTTGCACATGGCAGAGTCAAAATTGGCCGGTACGGTAATGACTGCATCGGTGATATTACAGCGGTATACTTTTGAGGCTTCTTTTAACAGGTGTTTCAGGATCTGTGCGGAGATCTCTGCCGGTGTTTTGTCCGGGATATCCGGGGCCAGTCCTTCTGCCTGTGGTCTTCCCATCTGGCTTTTGATCGATTTTGCAACCAGATGCGGACGCAGCGGATACTGCATTTTTGCAAAATCTCCGACCAGCGGAGCATAATTTCTTTCCTGCCGGTAATACACGCAGGACGAAAGGGTCGGTTTTTTGGTTGTGGTAAGTTTCGCTTCCCCGGAAACAGCATTGTACATATCCACTGCCCGCGATATATCTACCACCTTGCTCACGATATCTCCATTTGGTTTTTCATTGATGGTTGCCAGAACAGAATTTGTTGTTCCCAGGTCAATTCCAACACACAAATCATTATGTTCTTCCATTCGAAACGTACTCATCATTTTTCCTCCTTTACCTTCGGTCTTGAAATCTGCAATTCTTTATCTTTGTATACCCACCCCGGCGATACCACCCGAACCTTCTTTTTCTCTTTCGGATCTGCAAAAGGCGAGCCTTCGTAATTGTAAAATTCAATATCTGCCGCAACGACTTCACAGACCATACCGATCCGCATCATTGGTTCAATGTGGTTGTCACGCACAAACTGAATCAGCTTTTTCACCATGATCAGAAGTCCATTGATCTCTATTGGCAGTTCATAATTATCTTTTCGAAGCTGATCGACTCCTTTTCGGACCACCAGAAGCTCATCTAGGATACAGCCGTATTTTTCGGAATTTAACTTTGCAAAAAATTCTGCGAGCTCTTTCACTTTACTGCTCTCCAGCTGTTCTTCAAATTCATCCTGCAGATCCTGGAGCATGATGTTGGTTCTCTCCAGTGATTTTTCCAGAGATGCAACTCTTCGCAGTGCCTGTTCATACGACAGTTTTTTTCCGGCGTCCTGGGATTCTGTCTTTTTTCTGCCGTCTTTCGCCTGCGGAAAATCATATGTCTCACCGACCACATCCGAAATGTCATAAAACAGATATCTTGCCAGTGTATTTCCCAGTAGATGCAGACTGCCTGTGTCATCAAAAGCATCGATTTCCGGATACTTTTTATAGATCATAATATTGGCGATCCGTTCCTGCGAATCATGCTTTTTGCCGTTTTTCAAAGCCGGTTCTCTGCGTGTTTTTTCAAACTTCTGATACTGCTCTGCTTTTCCCTGCATGGCTCCCGCAAAAAATGCAGAGATGCGGTCTGCCCACAAAAACAGCTCTTTTCGCTCACGCGGATTTGCCATTCTCCGACCTCGTAATATCTGGATCACTTCATTTCCGGTCATATCATAGCCGTACCTGTGGTTCATCCGAACAGCGATCCCAGTAGGATCCACATCAAAATCCTCGCAGATCAGAGAAAATATCCTGTTTTCCCTAACGATCTCTTCTTTTACCTGACTTCCTCTTTTGATCTTTCGCAGCATTGCTTCATGCATCCCATCCATGATCTCTTTTACTTTTGGGTCTTTTGTGTTTATCATACCTTCCTCTTTTCTGCCATTTTCGGCTGTTGTAGATTTGAATTGCTTTGTTCTAAAGTTTGTAGATTTCTCCTTCTTCTGCGAAAATGAACTGCGTCCTGCTCTCGCCGTCAGACATCATCTCCTGTTCGATCGTATGTTCAAATACCGAATGTTCTTTTTCGCAGTGAATGACAACGGCCTGTCTGGGATTTATTTTTCTTAAAAACAGCTTCATTTCTTCAAAATCCTCATGCAGAGAGAAATCCACTTTGACGGTCTGGTACTGCCATTCCCACCTCCTGTTTCGGCAGGAAGTAAGATAAATATGCGGTTCTTCCGGTTTTGTCATCCCCATGATCTTGTTATATTGATTTAAAATTGGCACGGAAAGCCGTTCCATTTTCTGCACCATGTTCATAACGGACGGATCCAGATAGATGGGCACTCCGGATACATTCCAGTCGTTCAGTATTTTCAGAAATTCCACCCCTTTGCTGAGCTGTGGTATCTGACACAAAACAGATCGGCCGTCTTTTTTCACCGCCCGCAGAATATAATCGGTCTGTTTAAAAGCGGCTTCTGGATTTTTCCTGTAATCCGGGTGCTTTGCATGAAGTCCGCACAGGATCACGGTATCTATGTTTTCTTCCGGGATCGTACAGCCCTGCGTCAGTGCCGTATCGTTCAGAGAATAATCCCCGGTATACAAAATCTTTCTCCTTCCGATCTGAAACAGCATCATCATTGCCCCTGGAATGTGCCCCGCCGGATAAAAAGTAACCTTATAGCTTCCAAAATCCATGGTCTTCATAAAACTAACCGGAGTGATCCGGTCAAACAGACTTTTTGCTGCCAGCCTCTCTTTCTCATTCTGTACGTTATTTCCGATAAACATCCGGTCATAGAGCTGATATTCTGCCAGTGTCTTTGTAATCTCTGTCATACAGACATTGGCATAGGTACTTTGTTTCATCAGCCTCAGTAGATATCCCACATGATCTGCATGGGCATGCGAAATAAAAATCTGACTGATCTGATTCATGGACTGCAAAAACGGAGAAGTAAGCAGACTGTGGAACTTTGGTTCAAATTCCATTCCCTCTTTCATTCCCGTTCCTGCATCCAGGATCACCTTCGTATCGCCAATCTGCAGATAGTAACAGCTCGCCCCCACGCTTTGTCCTCCTCCCAGAGGAATAAATGTAATATCCCGACTCATACACACCTCTCATTCTCAGACAGTTTTTGTAAATACAGCGATTTTTGACCCTCCTCTCACCTTATTTACCTATAGGCGTTTGCGAAACGCCACAACACCGCATAAATACGGCATTTTTTGTTACCTAAAAACAAATAACTCCTCACTGGACATGGTATAATAGAGTTGACTAAAAACTATAAACCTACATCCAAGAAAGGAGTTATTCTGATACTTATGATACCATATAAACAGCTTTCTTTGGCAGATATTTTTTCAGATTGCCATGAAAAATTTGAAAATGACAAACCTGCTTTTCTTTCTCTATTAGAAACACATATCGATATTGATGAGTTAATTCCGATTTCTTTTAGAAATCATTTCTATGCATCGACAGGCAGAACCCGTAAATACTCCCAAGTATGCTAACAGGATCATCAAGCAGCTTAAGGCATATGCGAAAGCTCAGGGCTTTGATAAATCCTATGATCCTTATAAAGCTGCCTATGGTTCCATGCCTTCTCATGCTTCTGCTAATCCTGAGATTAAGCAGCTTTATATCAATGGGCATTTTTGCTATGTCTTCAAGTTCGGTATTGTCACCAACGGACTTGGCATCATCCGCCACATATCTTTTTATAATAAAAACTTTATGGTTTCACATCCTAATATCGTTGTCGAAAGGGATATCAACCACATCAAAGACAATCTCTGTCTTGCAGGACGCCGAACCCAAAATGAGAAGACTCTGCATGCTGATCTGATTCTTGCCGGTATCACCCAACTTATTACTGTTGTTCTCGCAGATAAGATCAATCACCACGAATATATTCGAAGCTTAAAGCCTCTCATAGCATAGGACTTACCAACTTAATAAGACCTATGGCTTATTTAAGTGTGCCTAAAATATTTCGTCATTTAACGTTTCTGCATTTATCATCTCCATTTATTGTGGATAACTGCTATCATATTTCAAATTTGAGTTTCGCAATTACCTATATTTATCTATATTGTCTTAAAAACAGGTTGTTATTTTGAAGGGGGGAGTTTTTTCTTTATAAGAAAAAATAACCGAAAGTGAGAATCTGTAAACTTCTCACTTCCGATTATTTTCCGTATGTTTAAAGGTAAGATAGGTTATGTTTTTATTTCTGCACCCGCTCGATATACTGCAGGATCAGCTCTGCCGCATCTTCCAGCGGGATTTTTGTCGTATTGATCATCAGATCATAATTCTGGGGATCTCCCCAGGTCCGATCCGTATAGTAATTATAGTAACGTCTCCTGGTCTTATCTTCCAGCTCCATTTCTTTCAGCGTCATATCACCGTAGAAATCATGACTTCTTTTTTTGCGAAATTCATCCGATGCGTAGATAAAAATATGATAACAGTCTTTCTGATCTGCCAGCACCGCATCTGCACATCTTCCAAGGAAAATTCCTCCGGATAACTGTGCAAGTTTCCGGATCAGTGTCGCCTGCTCCTACTTTTGTTCCGATCGAACCGCCTGCAAAGATCAGGCTTTTCTGGCGGACATGTGTTTTCCACTGCCCAAATTCTACAACATCTCCGATCATACCGAAGACAACCGCATTAAGCGGTGCAAGTCCGACTGCCCTTGCCAGACAGCTCATAACGGTCCACGGCAGGCTGTACGGATTGAGGAAAAACAAAAGCTGTCCTCCGAGTGCAATGCAGCTTCCTGCAAGTGCGATATTTCTTTTTCCGAATTTCCGAATCAGCGGTGCACAGAGGAATATACAGACTACCATTGTAAGAATTTCTGCAAGATACAGTGCACTGTAAAGCCAGGTATCGTTTTTGAAGATGTATTTGCAATAATATGGAAGAATCGTTCCGGATACGCTGAAAAAGACACTTTGGAACATCCACAGCAGAAGTACTGCCCAGAAATACTGGTTTATCACCAGAAGTTTCAGTCCTTTTCCAACCGGTACTTTCTCTGCCTTTTCTTTTCCTGCGATCACTACGGTCTCTTTGCAGTTGATAAAGCAGATCAGCAGCAGGATCAGTGCGATCACTGCCCATATCATCATAGTTTTTACCAATGCTGCCTGATCGTTTCCAAACAGTTTAACAAGCGGTGTCATGCAGGTAACTGCGATGATCTTGCCCAGCGGAGAAAGCCCCATCCTCACTACGCTGAGCATATCTCTTTCGGAAGATACACGGGTCATCATCACCGAAAGACTGCCGTACGGGAGATTGATCTCTGTGTAGCACACGGTTGTACAGAAGTTATAAGTTACAAAAATATAGACTGACTAAACCATTCCCATCGTATGCGGCACAGTAAATAAAAGAATGGCCGATAATGCATACGGTACGCTCATCCAGAGAATCCATGGCCTTGATTTTCCCCATCTGGAATTTGTTTTTTCTACAATGATTCCCATGACCATGTCCGACGCTCCGTCAAAGACTCTGGATAAGAGCATGATCAGACCAACAGTTGCCAGATTTTCACTGCCAAGATCAATGCCGACAATCATTGTTGTTTCTTTTACTTGCTCAATCTTCTTATTTTGTGTAGAATTCATTTGTAGATACCTTCCTTATTCTGTTCATTTGCTAACTGGCCGGTCAGCAATGACAGTTTAACTTAGGTATCTATTTTTGTAAAATCATTTACTTTCTACACTTTGAATTATACAGGAAGCTATACATATACAATCATAGGCATTGGTTATCTGTCTTGATTGTTTATGTAAAAA
>OGOH01000309.1_pt1 | contig 39267 bp, 34 predicted proteins | sample 1552571 | NCBI WGS metagenome assembly OGOH01 (sample SAMEA2580170, study PRJEB22360) | human gut metagenome | biome: human gut; feature: human-associated habitat; material: faeces | place: Denmark | collected 2008/2010
CGGAAGAACAAATTTGCAACTGCGCCGTAGTTCCATCACATAACGCTAATGGCATTAAAGTAAAATTTTTCAAAAAAGAACCTGAAATCAAAATCGGCGCTGCTTTGCAAATTTTTCTGGAGAAAGAGAATGTCCCCCTTCTTCCGTCGCATCAAGAAAACTTATATTTATACCTGTTATTTATTGGCAAGCCCCCGCATAAGTTTCTTCCGGCAATGAAAGAACGCCGGAAGCAGGAAACAATCCGCAAACAGCCATGCCAGCGGACTGGCAAAACATGCAGCCGTAAATCCGAAGATCGGTACAAAGATCAGACCGATCAATGCGCGGGCAATCATCTCAAATACACCGGCAAATACAGCAAAGCCGGAAAAGCCCATTCCCTGGATAAGAAAACGAACAATATTGACCAGCGACAGAAGCATATAAAAGCAGGTGTTGGTGATCAGAAATTGTCTGGCCTGTGCGACAACCTGTGTGATATTGGCACTGTCCGAAGGAGCTATAAACAGATAGATCAGTGGACGTGCAAGGAAAATGATGACAACAAGGATCGCTGCGGAGTAAACTGCGGCAAGAATGATGGCAGATTTCATACCGCTTGCCAGACGATCGTATTTTCCGGCGCCAACGTTCTGTCCGCCGTAAGTTGCCATCGTAGAACCGAGTGCGTCAAATGGGCATACCATAAACATCGAAATACGGCTGCCGGCCGTCATGGCTGCCACGGCGCCTGAACCTAAGGTGTTGACAGCAGTCTGCAGAATGACGCTTCCGATGGCGGTAATGGAATACTGCAGACCCATAGGAAGTCCCATAATCAGAAGATTTCTTACATAGGAAGCATCCAGTACCCAGTCGGAGCGCTTCAGGTGCAGAATGTCAAATTTTCGGATGATCACGAAAAGACACAGCACACCGGAAACCGCCTGCGATAAAACGGTAGCAAATGCGGCACCAAAAACTCCCCAGTGCAGACAGATGATAAAGAACAGATCCAGTCCGATATTTAAGACAGCCGCAACGATCAGAAAAATGACCGGCGTGATGGAGTCCCCCAGAGAACGCAGGTAGGAGGAGAGTATATTATAAAGGATGGTGGCTGGTATGCCGGCAAAAATAACAACAATATAATTGTAGGACAGGTCGATAATATCGGAAGGTGTCTGCATCAGCACCAGAATCTGCCGACAGAAAATGACGGTCAGTGCCGTGAGAACACCGCCGATGAGAACCGACAGAATGGCGGAATTACCGACATATTTGCGCACGCCGTCATAGTCGCGCGCACCGAACCGCTGGGCAACCGGCAGACCGAAACCGTTGCAGATTCCCTGACAGAATCCTATGATCAGAAAATTGATACTTCCGGTTGCCCCAACTGCAGCAAGTGCCGTCACGCCGAGATAGCGGCCGACGATGATGGTGTCCATGAGACTGTAAAACTGTTGAAACAGCATACCGAACAGAAGCGGTACGGCGAAACCGAGAATCAGTTTCATAGGGGAACCGCTGGTCAATTCTTTTGTTGTACTTCTTGCCATAATGATTTACTCCTTTTATATTTTAAACAAAACTGCAAATGCTAGGATATTTTATCACGATTGTGTAAAACTGCAAGAGGAAAAAATGCTGAAATTTCATTTTTTTTGCGTTTTTTTTGCCGCGTCAATTCTTTACATTTGAGGAAGAATGCGGTAGAGTGGTAAGTGACTGTAATATTGTACATATAAAGGAGATTAAAGTTGAAAAACTGGGAAAAAAATATACGTAAGGTTGTTCCCTATACACCGGGAGAGCAGCCAAAGAAATCACAGATCATCAAGTTAAATACCAATGAAAATCCATATCCGCCGGCACCGGGGGTAAAGGAAGCACTGGAACATTTTCATACGGATGATCTGCGGCTGTATCCGGATCCGGTTGTGACAAATCTGGTGGATGGGATTGCACAATTCTATCAGGTAGACCCTTTACAGGTATTTGTCGGTGTCGGATCGGATGATGTGCTTGCAATGCTGTTTATGACCTTCTTTAATTCAAAGAAGCCGATTCTGTTTCCGGATATTACCTATTCCTTTTATGACGTGTGGGCAGAAATGCTTCGCATTCCGTATACACAGATTCCGCTGGATGATGCATTCCGCCTGAATCCTTCAGACTATAAATGTGAAAATGGTGGAATCGTATTCCCAAATCCGAATGCGCCGACCGGGGAACTTCTTCCAGTATCTGCCATCGAGGAGATCATTCAGGCAAATCCGGATGTGATTGTGATCGTGGATGAGGCATATATTGACTTTGGAGGAGAGAGTGCCCTGCCTCTGATTGATAAATACGATAATGTAATTGTGGTACAGACATTTTCCAAGTCACGTTCTCTGGCGGGGTCGAGGATTGGCTTTGCCATCAGTAATCCGACACTGATTAAATATTTAAATGATGTGAAGTATTCCTTCAATTCATACACGATGGATCGTATCACCATTGCGTTGGGAACGGCATCTATCCGTGACCGGGCATATTTTGAGCAGACGACAGAGAAAATCATAAAGACAAGAGAGTGGACCAAAGAGCAGCTTCGGGCACTCGGGTTCGTATTTGGTGATTCCAAAAGCAACTTTATTTTTGCCATGCATCCGGATGTTTCCGGTGTGGAACTGTTTGAAGCACTGAAGAAAAACGATATTTATGTGCGGCATTTTGGCAAGCCGGCACGGATCAACGAATATCTGCGTATCACAATCGGTACGGATGAGCAGATGCATAAACTGATCGATTTTCTGAAAAAATATTTAAATAAATAAAGCGAGGATTTTTTATGTTGACAAAATACTTGTGGGTATTTTTTGTTTCCATGGTACCACTGGTGGAACTGCGCGGTTCCATTATTATTTCGCAGGGACTGCAGCTGCCGGTACTTTCTTCTTATATTGTGGCAATTATCGGAAATATGCTGCCGGTGCCGGTGATTTATCTGTTTGCACGGAAAGTTCTGGTATGGGGAGCGGATAAACCGGTGATTGGAAAGTTTTTTTCCTGGTGTCTGGAGAAGGGAGAAAAGGGCGGAAAGAAATTACAGGAAAAAGCAGGCCGGGGGTTGTTTATCGCACTGCTCCTGTTTGTAGGAATTCCGCTTCCGGGAACCGGTGCATGGACAGGAACACTGGCGGCCAGTATTCTGGACATGGATTTTAAATCAACAATTATCGCCGTCATGCTCGGGGTTCTGCTGGCAGGAATTATTATGATGGTGCTCAGTGTGGCAGGATTCGGCATGTTTTTGAAATAACCAAGGAAGTAATTAATCAATGAAAGACAAGAAAAAAACCAAGACGATTCCGCGTCAGGTGCGCTGGGATAAGCTTGATAATACAGCACATCTTTTCCCGTCCATTGCGGGGGAGAGTATGACAAACGTGTACCGGATCAGTGTGACCTTAAAAGAAGAGGTTCAGGTGGAATTTCTGCAGCGGGCGCTGGACATGATTCTGCCGAAATTCGATGGGTTTAATCTTCGGATGCGCACAGGCGTATTCTGGTATTATTTTGAAGAGAACGGAAAAAAGGCGCCGAAAGTCACGGAAGAGGCGATGTTTCCATGCCGGTTTATCCGGCAGAACAAAAACTGCAATTATCTGTTCCGTGTGACCTATTATAAGTCAAGAATCAATCTCGAAGTGTTTCATGTACTGACCGATGGCATGGGAGGCATTAATTTCCTCCGGGAGCTGACGTATCAGTATCTGCGTCTGGTGCATCCGGAACTGGCGGAAAAAGAAGGAAACAAACTGAGCGGAGATACCTCTCTCAGCAGGGAGGACAGCTTTGTCCGCAATTACCGCAGCAGCAAGCCAAGCGGATTTAATAAAGAAAAAGCATATCTGATCAAAGAAGATAAACTTCCGGCCGGAGAATTTGGTGTCATGCATGGGCGGATGCCGGTCTCACAGCTGAAAAAGGTAGCACATGGCTATCATGCATCTTTGAATGAATATTTTATTGCAGTCTTTGTATGGAGTGTGTATAAAGAACTGTTACACGGGATGCCGGGAGGAAAACCGATCCGAATCGCAGTGCCGGTCAATCTGCGGCCGTATTTTGATTCGGATACGACAAAAAACTTTTTTGTTATGGTATCTGCAGAATTCCGTCCACAGAAAGAGTCCTACACGTTTGAGGAAGTACTTGCATGCATACAAAGCAGCCTGCACTCCCAGATCAATAAGGAACATTTAGAGGATCTGTTTTCTTACAGTGTATCCAATCAGAGGAACCTGCTTATGCGTCCGGTGCCGCTATTTTTGAAAAATATTGCCATGCGTATCGTATATGAAAAATCCGCAGTGGCAAATACGACAACGATCACAAACATCGGTAATATCAAGATCAAAGATATTTACCAGCCCTATATAGAAGGTTTTTCGGCTTTTATAGCCATGTCAAAAGGGCAGTATCTGAAAGGAACGATCTGTTCTTACCAGGATACGCTGGTATTTACATTCAGTTCCATCTTTTCCGAGGCTCTGGTACAGAAGGCATTTTTCCGCAAGATTGCGGCGGATGGTGTGGATGTGGAGATTGAGACGAACGGAGTATATTATGAATAAATGCAAAAAATGTAATGTTGTCATATTGGACGATACGGACCGCTGTCCGCTCTGTAAACATGTGCTGGAGTCGGACGGGATACCGGGAGAGAGCCGGTATCCGGATGCCATTGCAACGGCGCGTAAATTTCGGTTTGTGGAGAATCTGGTACTGTTTATCTCCATTGTGGCGGAGTGTCTGCTGATTGCCATCAATTTTCAGGTGGACAGGGAAGTGGCATGGAGCCTTGTAATTGGTATCATTCTTTTATATGGAAATGTGGTGCTTCGCATGGCAATTCTGGGAAAATCCGGATATCTGGCCAAAACCGTCTGTCTGGTACTTCTTGCCATTGTAATGCTTCTTGGAATTGATTATCTGACCGGATACCGGCGCTGGTCGTTAGACTATGTGCTTCCGGGGGGAATCATTGCCATTGATCTGGCGTTGTTTATCCTGATTCTGATAAACCGGAGAAACTGGCAGAGTTATATGATGTCGGAACTGCTGACGATATTGCTGAGCATTGTACCGGTGGTATTGCTGCAGATGAGAATCATTCATTTTCCATATCTGGCATGGGGGTCCCTCGGGGTATCGGTATTTTTATTCCTTGGAACACTGATTCTTGGTGATCAGCGTGCACGAACCGAACTGAAACGGAGATTTCATATATGATAGAAAGCGAAGCGAGTGTAAAAGGACGTGTGGTGGCAGAAATGCTGTCACATTTTACCAATGATTTGAAAATCGGAAAAAAAATAAAGAGCGGAGAGCTGCGCAAGCGGATGATAGAGCCGCCATGGATTCCACCGGCAATGTTTAACCTGACAGGAATCAATATGGATCATTTTACGATGAAACTTTTGTCGTTAAAGGAAAATCCAAACACGGATTACGTGATTCTGCAGTTACACGGCGGTGGTTATACGGGAGCTGTGCGCAATGCGTATTATGTGTTTGCAGGATTATATAACGAGCTGAGCCATGGATGCAATGTGCTTACTCCGGATTATCGTGTGGCCCCGGAGAATCCATATCCGGCGGCACTTGAAGATGCATTGGCATCATACCGCTGGCTGCTTTCCAAGGGATATTATGGAGAACAGATTATCCTTGCCGGAGATTCGGCAGGCGGTGGACTGGCGATGGCACTCTGTATGTATTTGCGGGATCATAATATGCCGGTACCGGGAGGAATCATAGCCATGTCTCCGTGGACGGATCTGACGGCCAGCGGGGAGTCTTATGAGACCAATTATGAGAAAGATCCACTGTTTGGAAATACGAAGGAGAGTCTGATTTACCAGAATGATTATCCGGGGGAACATGACCGGATGGACCCGTATATTTCTCCGCTGTTTGGGGATTTCCGGGGATTTCCGCCAATGCTCATACAGGTTGGATCGATTGAGATGCTTCTGAGTGATTCGGTTTCGGTAGCGGCAAAGGCAAGGGAGCAGGGGGTAAAAGTGCGCCTGTCTGTTTATGAAGGGATGTTTCATGTGTTCCAGATGGCATATCTGAATATTCCAGAATCAAAGAAGGCATGGGCAGAAGCCGGCAAATTCATTGATGTGCTGCGCACGGACAGCAGACTGTAAAAATTATTACAAAAATGGCGCGGAATTTTTTCACATATTGCATAAACGCCTAGATACGTCTACATTTCCATGGAGTAAGCCTCCACATGATGTAGAAATGTGGGTTGACAATAACACAAGATGTAGTGTAGTCTTGTATTTGTTAATGAAAATATACAAGATATAGGGAGTAATCTCTATATCTTATATTTTGTGTAAACAATCGTTTATAAAGATAGACTTTGAGAGGAAGATGGAACATGAAAATTATTAAGAGAAGCGGAGTCGAAGTATTTTTTGATTCGAATAAGATCGTTGCGGCTGTACAGAAAGCGAATGCATCGGTAATCGATTATGAAAAACTCAGCGATGAGCAGATTCAGGAGATTGCCGATAATGTGGAAGTGGCATGTGAAAACATGAAACGATCTGCCAGCGTGGAGGAAATCCAGGATATGGTAGAGAACCAGCTGATGAACCAGCATGCATTTACGGTTGCCCGTAATTATATTACATACCGTTATAAGAGAGCGCTTGTGCGTAAATCCAATTCTACTGATGAACAGATTCTGTCCCTCTTAGAGTGTAACAATGAGGAAGTAAAACAGGAAAATTCCAATAAAAATCCTACTGTAAACAGTGTACAGAGAGATTATATGGCGGGAGAAGTCAGCAAGGATATCACGAAGAGATTCCTGTTGCCGGAAGATATTGTGGAAGCACATGAAAAAGGACTGATTCATTTCCATGATGCAGATTATTTTGCGCAGCACATGCATAACTGCTGTCTGGTGAACTTAGAGGACATGCTGCAGAATGGTACTGTAATCAGCGAGACCGGAATTGACCGTCCGAGAAGTTTTTCCACGGCCTGCAATATAGCAACACAGGCGATTGCGCAGATTGCAAGTTCGCAGTATGGAGGACAGAGTATTTCACTGTCCCATCTGGCACCGTTCGTACAGGTGAGCCGTGAAAAATTCCGGATACAGGTCCGGACAGAGTTTGAAAAGATCGGGCTGGATCTGGATGAGGAGAAAATCAATAAAGTAGCAGAGATGCGTGTAAGAGAAGAGATCAACCGTGGTGTGCAGATGATCCAGTATCAGGTGATCACGCTTATGACCACAAACGGTCAGGCTCCGTTTATCACGGTGTTTATGTATCTCGACGAAGTGCCGGAGGGACAGACCAGAGATGACCTGGCAGCGATCATTGAGGAGATGCTGCATCAGAGAATCAAGGGAGTAAAGAACGAAAAAGGAGTATTTATTACCCCGGCTTTCCCGAAACTGATTTATGTACTCGAAGAAGATAATATCCATGAGACTTCCAAGTATTTTTATCTGACACGCCTGGCTGCACAGTGTACGGCAAAGCGCATGGTTCCGGATTATATTTCCGAAAAGAAGATGAAAGAACTGAAAGTGGACAAGAACGGGGAAGGACACTGCTATCCATGTATGGGATGCCGCAGTTTTCTTACTCCGTATATTGACCCGGAAACCGGAAAACCGAAATATTACGGACGTTTTAACCAGGGAGTTGTGACGATCAATCTGGTGGATGTGGCATGTTCTTCCGGAAAAGATGAGAAAAAATTCTGGAAGATTCTCGATGAGCGTCTAAAACTGTGCTACCGGGCACTGATGTGCAGACATAAGAGACTTCTTGGCACACCGAGTGATGTGGCTCCGATTCTGTGGCAGAACGGAGCGCTTGCCCGTCTGAAAAAGGGAGAGACGATCGACAAACTTTTATTTGGCGGTTATTCCACCATCTCTTTGGGATATGCGGGATTGTGCGAGTGTACCCGTTATATGACAGGTGTTTCCCATACGGAGCCGGAGACCGGAACACCATTTGCACTGCGTGTCATGCAGCGTCTGAATGATGCCTGTGCAGAGTGGAAAGAAAAGGAAAATATGGATTTCAGTCTGTACGGTACGCCGCTGGAATCCACCACCTATAAATTTGCAAAGTGTCTGCAGAAGCGTTTTGGTATCATAGAGGGCGTAACAGATAAAAATTATATTACGAACAGTTATCATGTGCATGTGACGGAAAATATCAATGCTTTTGATAAACTGAAGTTTGAGTCACAGTTCCAGAAGCTGTCTCCGGGTGGTGCAATCAGCTATGTGGAAGTACCAAATATGCAGGATAATATTGATGCCGTGATTGCCGTCATGAAATACATTTACGATAATATTATGTACGCGGAGCTCAACACGAAGAGTGATTACTGTATGGAATGTGGCTATGACGGTGAGATCAAAATTGTTGAGGAAAAGGACAGCGGAAAACTCGTCTGGGAGTGTCCGAACTGCGGAAACCGTGATCAGGATAAGATGAGTGTTGCACGTCGTACGTGCGGGTATATCGGAACACAGTTCTGGAATCAGGGACGTACACAGGAAATCAAAGAAAGAGTATTACATTTATAAAACATGGAAGAAAACAAACGGAAACAATATGCCCATTTGTATGAACACCATGAGGTAGAAGATCCACAACCCCGGGAAGAGAAAGAAAAACCCATCGGGCCGAGTGGCAGAAACCGCCATCGGCCGATGGTGGAAAAGGTATGCAGACGCATCGCCTTTTCTTTCCTGGCCATGGCGGTTGTTCTGTTACTTGCATTGAATTATTTTCAGATCAAAGAGGCAAAAAAGGAAGCGGTTTTGGAATATATCCGCAAAGAAAAGCAGCAAATGAAAAATCGTGAGACAGAAAAGACGGACCAGCTTGCAATCTTAGACCAATATGATATATTATATAGTATGTATCCGGATCTGGTTGGATGGATCAAAGTTGACGGGACACCAATCGATTATCCGGTGATGCAGGATCATACAGGCGGGGAATATTATCTGAAACACAATTTTGAAGGAAAAGATGATAATAAGGGAAACCCGTTTGTTTCCGCAGATGCCAGCATTGATCCGATGGATCAGAATATTGTGATCTTTGGGCACAACGTAAGTGATGGAAGCCAGTTTGGAGATCTGGATGCCTATCTGGATAAGAAATTTTACAAAAAGCATCCGGTGATTACTTTTGATACGATTTATGAAACTGGACAATATCAGATTGTTGCGGTGGTAAAGACACATGTAAAGGAAAAAGACGAATCCGGATTCCGTTATTACTGGTTTCGGAATTATAAAAACCGGAAAGAGTTTCAGAATCTGCTGGATTTTGTGGAAGAGAACCGTGTGTATGATACAGGGGAGCATCTTATCTATGGAGATACCACAATTATGCTCTCTACCTGTGAATACACGGTAAACAATGGGAGACTCGTAGTCATAGCAAAAAGGATATAGGGCAGAAGATGAAAAAATTAGGGATGATGAAAACGATACTGATGATGGGATGTGCGCTGGCGTTGCTTTTTGCAGCCGTTCCGCAGCCGGTTATGGCAGCGAACAGCCAGATGAATCTGACGGTTGGAACAACCAATGATGCAAAAGCCGGGGATACGGTAACGGTACGTCTGGTCGGAAGCAATAATCCGGGACTTTCGACATTTGCAGCAAGACTGGCATATGACGATTCTGATCTGGAATATGTAGGAACCACATGGGCAAATACGATTTCTTCGGATTCGGGAAATATTGAGCTGGTTTCCCCGGTTACGGAAAATAATCAGCAGGCACTTAATCTTTCGGCAATTTTAAATAAGACTTATTCCCAGAATGAAACCATTGCCACGGTTACCTTTAAGGCGAAAAATGCATATACAACGATGCCGGTTACCCTGACAGTGCGTGAAGTGACGGATGCAAGTTACAATCCGGTTACGGTTACAACGGTTGTGGATGCTTCTGCAGGACAGACACAGAGCCAGTCACAGTCCCAGAGTCAGTCGTACAGTCAGGATGACACAGAGTATACAGATGATATAGATGATACAGACGATACGGACGATACGGACGATACCGATTCGTACGATGATACAGACGATACGCAGGATTCCCAGAGCAGCAGCGGGAATACACACAAAACTTCATCGAACAAAAAGAATAACAGTGGAAATACATCAAAAAACGGAAACCGGACAGATGCAACACCAAAGACAGGTGCGGTTGATCTGCGGATGGTATTTGGAGCAGCAGTAATTGTTTTTTTACTGGCAGCAGCAGGCTGCATCCGTTTCCTGAATAAAAAGAAAGAGTAAATTATGAATTATGCTGGAATTAAGTATTGTGACATCGCAAACGGTCTCGGCTGTCGGACGGTACTGTTTGTATCCGGATGCCGCAATGCATGTAAGGGCTGTTTTCAGCCACAGACATGGGATTTTACCTATGGAGAATGTTTCGATGAGCAGGTACAGCAAAAGGTGCTTGATTCACTGAAACCGGAGTATATAGAGGGAATGACCCTGTTGGGAGGAGAGCCGTTTGAGGAAGAAAATCAGGAGGCTCTTCTTCCTTTTATGAAAAAAGTAAAAAGTTTGTATCCGGATAAGAATGTCTGGGCATTTACCGGATATATATATGATAAAGACCTGATTTTGGGAGGCAGAAAACATACGAAAGACACGGATGACCTGCTTTCCCTGATCGATGTACTGGTGGACGGTCCATTTATTGAGGAACAGAAGGATATTACGCTCAAGTTCCGGGGATCGGTCAATCAGCGCATTCTTGACTTGAAAAAAACCATGGAAAGTGGCAAAATAGTTAAGTTGATGGAATAGTTATGAAAACGAGGATGGATACATATGAAAAAGCATATTAATGCATTGTTGGGATTTGTCTGTTATACAATCGGTGTGATTGCAGCAGCATATTACGGGTTGTGGAAGATGCTTGTGCTTCCGCTTCATACTCTGGCAGTTTCTTTTCTGGCAGGGGACCTGAATGTCACACTGCTTGCGGTATGTGTTGTCAAAATACTTTTTTCAACAACGATGGCAGGATTGATCTGGTGCATTGGCTATATAGCCTATAATCACTTTAAAGGCACACAGGATCCGGACTGGGAAACTATGGAGAAAGAGTACATGGCAGAAAAAGAAGAGAAAGAGAGGCAGGCATCGTGATTTTACGGGTTCCGGAATATTATGAGAAATTTTCCTGCATTGCATCCCGCTGCAAGGACAGTTGCTGTGCAGGCTGGGAAATTGACATTGATGAGGATTCCTATGCATATTACAACAGTGTGGAAGGCAAATTTGGCAAAAGACTCAAAGAAAGTATGTATGAGGCCGATCCGGATGATGATGGCGGTGGATACCGTTTTAAGCTGAAAGGGAAGAAACGCTGTGCCATGCTCAATGACCATAATCTCTGTGATCTTTATACAGCACTTGGGGAAGAGGCTCTGTGTGAAGTGTGTACAGAATATCCGCGTTTTTCCCTGATTTACGGAGATGTGGAGCAGAAAGCACTGAGTCTTTCCTGCGAGGAAGTCGGACGGATTCTGTTTGAGCGGACAGAACCGGAAAAGCTGGTGGATATAGAGCTGCCCGGAAATTGCGATGACGGTGAGGATGATCCGGCATATGTTGCATTCATGGAATGGGTGCAGCAGGAGTCGGTGAATATTCTGCAGAATCGTACCCATAATATTCCGGAGCGCATGAGAGAGTTTCTGGCGTGGTGTGACCGTGTACAGACCGTGATCAATTATGCACAGGCAAAAGAGGATATGTCGGTACTGGCAGACTGGAGATACGAAGATGCCGGTCATGAACTTCGGGAGTGGGAGCAGAAAAATATTGAGGGAAAAGAGAAGCCGGTTCGTGCACTTTCTTATGAAGATTTCGAGGAACGTTTTGCGGTTTTTGCCGATATGGAAGAGCTGGATGAGGAATGGGTTCACACCAAGGAAGAATTCGAAAAGCTGTATCACGAAGATACCTATGAGGCATTTCTGACAGAATATATGCGATCATCGGATTATTCGGAACTTGGCTATGAACATCTTCTGGTTTATTTTGTGTATCGTTATCTGATGAATTCAATATATGATTATGATATTTTATCCTATGCCAAAATGATTGTGATGGCAACCCTTGTGGTAAGAGATATGGATGCGGCACGTTTTTACAGAAACGGTGGCAAATTCACAATGTCTGACCGTATTGACGTAGCGCGTATTTTCTCAAAGGAAGTGGAACATTCCGAAGGAAATGCACAGGATCTGAAAGAAATGTGTATGATGGAAGAAATTGCGAAAGTGGATGCACTTTGCAGACAGATTTAAACGTTTATAACAGAGATAAAACAGGCATCTGGCGAACCCCGGATGCCTGTTTTGTATTATGCTTTATTTGTCTAACAGATCGGTATAGAAATCTGCGTAATCCTTGCGGTTGTCCTTGCAAAAATCAATGGCAGCAGATGGATGCTGGTTCAGACGTCCGGTCAGCAGATACGGAATATCATATCCCCATACGGCACCGGTTTCTTTGAGCGGCAGCATATAGTCTTCTAAGAACCGGAGTACCGGGAATACATTGTATTTCGGATTTTTCAGAAAACTCAGAAGCAGTTCCATGGCACAGTTTCCGGCACCCCGTCCCATGGACATCATGGTAGCATCTAAAAGACTGACACCGTGGGAGAGTGCTTCGATCGTGTTGGCAAAGGCAAGCTGCTGGTTATTGTGTGCATGCATACCGATGTATTTGCCGTATTTTTCTCCAAGTTCGGTGTATTTATCTGCAATCGCACGGATCTGTTCCGGGTAAAGAGCACCGTAACTGTCCACGATATAAATGCCATCGGCGCTGCTTTGACCGACCATTTCAAGTGCCTGGTCAATATCGGATTCTTTGGCATTGGAGATTGCCATGATATTACAGGTTACCTCGTAGCCCTTTGCCTTGGCATCTTCAATCATTTCGATTGCAGCAGGCATCTGGTGCACGTAAGTTGCCACACGAACCATGTCAATTACACTGTCTTTTTTGTCAATGATATCTTTTTTGTAATCGCAGCGTCCGACATCTGCCATGACGGAAATCTTCATATCGGAGTTGTTGTCACCAACGATCTCACGGATGGATTCTTCATCACAGAACTTCCACTTGCCGAATTTATTTACGTCAAACAGCTCCTTGGAAGCTTTATAACCAAACTCCATATAGTCAACGCCGGCCTTTACATTGGTGCGGTAGAGTGCGTTGATAAAGTCATCGGAGAACATAAAGTTGTTTACGAGTCCTCCGTCACGAATGGTTGCGTCCAATACACGAATATCGGAACGTGCTGTCATTAAGTCTCCTTTTTGAGCCATTTTTGTTTCCTCCTTGTGGTTCTTTGAATCTTTTACACTTTAACGCTTTGACGCGTGTGAGTATATAATAACACAATTCGATAAAAATGCAAGCAAAAACTTTACTTTTTTCCAGTCTCCTAATATAATTAAATCGGGTGAAAGCCCGAAGGAGGATAAAATGATATACTTATTAGGAACATATGAACACGCACTGGTTGCTTTTATCGGTGTTTTATTTGCTTTTGCAGTGACCTGTATTGCAATTGCAAAATTAAACGGATATCTGCCGAAGGACATGGGAAGACAGTATGCACATGATGGAGCTCTTTCCGCAGGAAAACCAAGAGGTGCGGGTATTATTTTTGTGTTGACTTTTGTTGTTTCCGCATTGTTGTTTGGCAAAATGAATAAGGAAATTATCATTTATCTGGTGCTGATCGTCATCGAAATGTTCACCGGATTCTTTGATGATGCCGCAGAAAAACCATGGGGAGAGTATTTAAAGGGAATTCTGGATCTGGCGGTGGCAGTCGTTGTAGCCATTTCCTATCTGCATTACAATTCCAGTGAGATCACCATTGCCATTACGGGAACGACCATCGTGATTCCACCGGTTGTATTTGCCATTCTGACCGTTATTCTGGTGTGGGTTTCCATCAATGTTACCAACTGTTCGGATGGTGTGGATGGATTGTCGGGAACACTGACCATTATCACGTTGATGAGTGTGTTTGTTCTTGACAATATTTTAAAAGTCAATGATTCTTTCAATTACTGTATTTTACTGTTTGCGGTATGTCTGCTGGGATATCTGTGGTATAACGCAACACCGAGCAAGCTTCTTATGGGAGATGCCGGATCACGTGCAATGGGTATTTTTATCGCCATTGCAGTATTGAAGATGCACAGCCCGTTTATGTACCTGCTGGTTGCTGCGGTACTTATCGCAGATGGTGGTCTTGGTCTGGTAAAGGTTTCACTGCTTCGGTTCTTAAAGATACATATTCTAAAGAATACCATCACACCGATCCACGACCATGTAAGAAAAAAGGGTGGGTGGTCCAATGCCCAGGTGGTATTTCGCTTTGCCATCATTCAGATTGTAATTTCACTTGCAGCAATTTATCTGGTTATGATTTAAGTTGTAGTTATAATTGGAGGCTTTATGCGTTTTGTTTCCATTGAAGATGCCAGACCGGGAATGTGTCTTGCGTATGATTTATATGATTCCATGGGACGTACCATGGTGGGAAGCGGCTGTGAACTGACGGCTTCCTATATCAATAAACTAAACGAATACGGATTTAGCGGTATCTATATCGAGGATGAACAGTCGAAAGATATCTACATCGAAGCAACAATACCGGAAAAACTGCGCCAGGAAGGGTTTAAATGTGTGCAGGAGAATGATATTGACCGTTGTGCCGAGATTGCACAACAGATTGTGGAGAATCTTTTGTCCAGGGAAAATGTGTGTCTGGATATGACGGATCTGCGCTCATACGATGATTACACATATGCACATTCGGTGAATGTTGCTGTGCTCTGCTGTGTGATCGGTATGGGGATGGGAATGAGTGAACGCGATCTGAATTATCTGGTTACAGCGGCTCTTTTGCATGATCTGGGAAAGCTTGCCATTCCAAAGGAAATACTAAACAAACCGGGCAGGCTGACACCGGATGAATACCAGCTGATGAAGACCCATTCGACCCGTTCGTACCAGCTGCTTTCGAAGCGCTGGAATATTTCGGCGCATATCAAGCAGACGGTACTTCTTCATCATGAAAATGTAGATGGAAGCGGATACCCACAGGGGCTGATGGGAGATGAACAGTCACTCTCCGTAAGAATTGTACATGTGGCGGATGTGTATGATGCGCTGACATCAAGACGTCCGTATAAGAAACCATATTCCCCTTATGAGGCGGTAGAGTATCTCATGGGAGCCTGTGGCATCATGTTTGACAAAAACGTTGTGGAAGTGTTTATGGAACGTGTCCCACTGTTTCCGAGAGGGACGGAGGTAAACCTGTCGGACGGACGTAAGGGACTGATCTATGAAAACAAAGGACCGCATAATCTGCGACCGGTTCTGAATATGCCGGATGGAACCAAACTGGATCTGATGGAAAATAAAAACTTAAATGTTACGATTCTTCCACCGGAATATCTTGATACGGTTTCTCCGGATTCGGAAGAGCCGGGAAGAAAGAAGATGGTTCAGGAAACTGCCAGAAAAAAAATCATGATCGTAGATGATATGAAGACCAATCTGGATGCCATGCGTGGAATTCTCGAGGATGAGTATACCGTCATTCTCTGTAAATGCGGAAAACAGGCATTGCATTATCTGGAACACAATGAGTTTCCGGATCTGATCATTATGGATGTTGATATGCCGGAAATGAACGGAATCGAGACTACCATGAGAGCAAACAAGCTCACAGGGGGCAGGATACCGGTTCTGTTTGTCACGGCCATGTGTGATGCGCATACGGTAATGACCTGTCGGAGACTGCATGCGGCAGGATATATTGTGCGGCCATATAAAGCCATTTATATCAAATCCGAAGTAGAGCGGATATTTAGTGGTTGGAGGTAAAACGGATATGGGACTGGTTTTCCATCTGATCTGTCTTTTTTTTACACTGTTTGTATTACAAAGTTATGTCAGCAGCGGGTTTCACGCAAGGGAACACCGGCTGCTGCCGTTGGTTTTAGGGCTGATTGCACTGAACAGTTTTTATCGCATTACCTATTATGTTACGGGAGAGGCAAAGACTCTTCGTATACTGACAGATTTACTAGCCATTCACATGCTGTATCTTATGATTCATTATGTGGGTGATTTTATGAAATTCCAGTTGAAACTCGGGACGGAAGTGATTTTGTTCTGCAGTCTGGTGCTGTTTAATTCCATGTTGATTATACGTGCTGCGCAGCGCGAGACGTATCAGGATGCGTTTCGGATTGCGCTGCTTTGTTATACGGGAATTCTTCTGGGGCTGGCTACTTATGTGAGAGTGAAAAGCGAGGTTTCTGTCTGGGAGGGACATGTAAATGATATGTTGTATCTTGGCATGGCACTTCCGGGAGTTGCAATGTTGTTTCGCGCAGTTACGCCGAAAGCGGAAGAATTTCTGGTGCCGGGAGCTTTTGAAATTTCCTGTCTGATTGTCTTTTATCTGATGATGACGGGAAGATTATCCAATGTGACGAACATTATCCGGGAAAACTTTTATAATATCAGTGATATCCCTACGTTTTTGTTTGACAACAGAATGCGTTACCGGGATGCCAATGCCAGTGCCAGACGATGGTTTCCGGAAATTGTGGGGGAACTGACGGACGATCCGCAGGAGTACCCTTTTTATACCAAAATGATGCGTTGGAGTAAAGACCCGGATCAGGATTATGTGGTTCAGTGGAAAGAAAGTTATTGCAGGTGTCAGCTGCATCCGGTCTGCAGTGAAAATGTGGTGAGAGGATATATTCTTACTCTGCTCGACATCACACAACAAAAGAAGGAAACGGTTCTGATGGAGGATCTGAAAAAGAAAGCAGAAGAACAGTCATTTTTAAAAAGCCGTTTTCTGGCATCGGTCAGTCATGATCTGCGCAGTCCGCTGCATGCGATTATCGGAGGTTCGGACATTTTAAAAAGGCAGAATCTTCCGGATGAGAGCAAAAACATTCTTGAATATATCCGTATCGCGGGAAATAATCTGCTTGAACAGGTGGATACCATCCTTGCATATTCGAAGCTGGAAGCAGGAATGTTGACGCTCAAAGACAAAACATACAATTTTTATGAGATGATCGAGGAACAGGCCCGTCTTTGTCTGCTGAATATCCGGGAAAAAGATATCGTATTTACCGTGAGGTTTCTGGACCGGTTTCCGGAGCAGGTAAGTGGGGACTATTTACGTGTGGCACAGATTTTTCAGAATATTTTATCGAATGCCTGCAAGTTTACGGAACAGGGAACGATCACGCTGTCACTCCACTGTAAGATGGAAGAAGGACAGGTATGGTTTGACGGCTGTGTGGAAGATACCGGTGTGGGAATGACAAAGGAAAAACTTGCACAGGTATTTGCGGAATATGTCTCGTTTTCCGAGGATATGGGGGTAGAGGGCTTTGGCCTGGGTCTGTCAATTGTCAGACAGCTCGTAGAAATGATGCATGGCTGGGTAAGAGCAGAGAGTGATCCGGGAAAAGGGACACGCGTATCTTTTGGGTTTTATCAGAAACAGGTTATGGCTGAGATATCAGAGCCGAGAAACATCGGACGGGAAATATTAAAAGAACAGAATGATCCGCAGGTCGAAGAAATACAGCCGAACTGGATTTATCCGCGGGCACGTGTCCTTCTGGTGGATGATATGGAAGCAAACAGGGTGATTTTTCAGGAACTTGCGGCTCCATGGAAGTTTATACTGGATCTGGCGGTGTCAGGAGAAGAAGCTGTACAGATGGTAAAAGAACGGGAATACCAGATGATCATTCTGGATCAGATGATGCCGGGAATGTCCGGATTTGAGACGGCGGATCAGATACAAAGATACAGTCATGCACCGCTTGTTCTTATGACAGCGGATATTTCTGACGAAGTGAGAAGCCGTTCCATCCGGCATGGATTTACCGATTTTATGCCGAAACCGATCCGGCTGCAGCGGATGAGGCAGGTTTTAGAAACCGGAATTCCGGTAAGATACAGGGAACTTCCGAATCCGGTCGATGCGTCAAAGAAGGCGAAAGCCACAGGGCAGAGGAACGCTACGGATATCCGTACGCTGGAATCTTATTGGAAAGAGGTGGAGGGTTTACTTCCGAAACTTCCGGAATATGTCCAGCGGGATCTGCATATGTTTCAGACAAAAGTTCATGGAATCAAAGGGATCAGCCGCCAGATTGGAAAAGAGGAGATTGCCCAGCAGGCAGAAATTATGGAGATGGCGGCAAAGACCGAAAACCGTGCCTTTATAAACCGGAATCTGCATATCTTCTTAGAGCAGCTGCGGGGGACGGTGAAAGAAATAAAACAGGAGACCAAAGATTTACCGGAGAGTGGTCACATACTTCGGCAGGGAAAACTCCCCATGATGGATGAAGAGCAGCGACGACTGTGCTGGAAAGGGTTAAAGTATGGATTTGATACCTATGATATTGCACAGATTGAGGAGAATATAAAGATACTTTCTGAACATGAATTACCGCCGGAAGAAAAAGAAAGGCTTCCCGTGGTAAGGGAAGCCTATGAAAATCTGGATTATGAAATCGGAAGCAAAGCCTGTATGTTTTAGACGCGGCGGCGCAATAACGCATAAAATTTTTCAATATGGAAAGGTTTTCCCTGAACCGCCTGGACTTTCAGGCGGTTTTCTTCATTGAAACCTACCAGAATGTTGTGATTGGCTTCTGCCAGGTAATCCATAATACCGTCAATATCGGATTTGGTATTTTTCGGACAGTTTACATACATATGTTTGTTTGCGGTAATATGCATGGTATAAGAGATGCTGAAATGATACCAGAGCATTTTGTGGAGCGTCGAATGTTTATAGATCCACAGAATCTCCTGAATAGGTACAATGGCATTTCCATATGGTGATGTCATGATAAAATAATGTTCGGTAATAAACATATCCTCCGTTGCCAGCTGTGGAAGTGTTGCAAGTTCTTCCTCGGCCTCGGCGAGAATCTGACCCGGATGTCCGAAGACGATCAGGTTCTGGCACGGTGGGGAAAGCACCGGGAACCGGATATAGACCATACAGACAAAAAGATACAGGACGGTATAAATCATGGAACCGAAATACGCGAAGAATAAAATGCGCGTCGTGGTTAAATGATAGTCAGGCTCACTGAAATAATACGAAGACAGCTGATTGCGGATACCGGTTTCGGTCCAGTTCAGGTCAGAGGAAAGCTGGGACAAAAGTGCCAGATAAGATTCTTTTCCTTTGACGATCCGGCCGGTGACGGTCAGACGGTCGATCGTAGGGAGTCCTTCCTCACATGTATGCGGGGTAAGGAGAATGATGCTGCAATTATTTTTCTGTGTGGTGTAATAATAATATCCGCGGGTCTGTCCATAGGTTTCACAGGTATATCCGCTGAATTTCAGATCCGTGAAGGTCATGCGCACATAACGGTGATGGTCCTTGTATGCATCCGCAATTTTGGTATTGTCGGAAAGCTGTGCAGGCCGCAGCATGGCACCCAGTGGAAATACGATCCAGAGAACTGCAAGCAAAACCAGATATATCATTGGAGAAAAAAGTCTTCTGCGATAGAAGGCCTGAATATTTTTGGAAATATAATGTTCGTAGTTGTCAGGCATGGAAAATCCTTTCTGTATTTCAACTTATGCATTCAGTATAAAGGTTTCGGGAAGAATAATCAACCTTGCTTTTGCCATAAAAACTTGCTAAACTATGATACAAAGCAGGAGGAAAAGAATGGACGCGTATACGAGTTTTGCGCAGGTTTACGACCTGTTTATGGATAATGTGCCCTATGATGAATGGTGTGCATATATTTGTGAGACATTAAAAAAGCATGGAATTGCAGACGGACCGGTGCTGGATCTGGGATGCGGAACCGGAGAACTGACCCGGAGACTGGCTGCCTGTGGGTATGATATGACCGGTGTGGATGTTTCTGTGGATATGCTGCAGAAAGCCATGGAAAAGCAGACAGATCCGCCGATTCTTTATCTGCTGCAGGAGATGCAGACACTCGAACTGGATGGATGTGTGCGGGCAGTCTGCTGTACCTGTGACTGTGTCAATTATGTGCTTGAGCCACAGGAACTTTCCGATGCATTCCGGCGGGTTGCCGCCTGTCTGGAAAGCGGTGGAGTATTTATCTTTGATATGAATACCGCCTATAAATACGAACAGCTTCTTGGAGATTACACATTTGCGGAGAGCAGGCAGGAAGGAAGTTTTATCTGGGAAAATTATTATGACGAAGAGACCAGAATCAATGAATATGACCTGACACTGTTTATCCCGGAAGCGGGAGAGCTGTACCGCCGATATGCGGAAACACACTATCAGAGAAATTATAAGGTGGAACAGATAGTGGATTTTCTGCAGCAGGCGGGACTGGTCTGTGAAGGAATGTATGATGATTACACCGACGCCGGGGTCAAAGCCGACAGTGAGCGTATCACATTTGTTACAAGAAAAGAATAAAGGAGAAATGATACATGGCAGATTATATTGTTAGAGCAACCGCAGCAGGTGTCGCAATCCGGGCATTTGCAATTACATCGAGGGATCTGGTGGAGACCGCCAGACAGGATCACAATACGTCCCCGATCATGACGGCAGCCCTGGGACGTCTGTTGTCCGGCGGTGCGATGATGGGAACAATGTTAAAAGGGGAAAAGGATCTTCTGACCCTGCAGATTCAGTGCAGCGGTCCGGCCAGGGGACTTACCGTTACTGCGGACGCCAATGGACATGTCAAGGGATTTGTCAATAATCCGATTGTGGAACTTCCGCCAAACAAAGACGGACATTTAAATGTAGGGGGCGCGCTGGATCTCGGTATTTTGAGCGTCATCAAAGATATGGGACTAAAAGAGCCATATGTGGGACAGTGTCAGCTGCAGACAGGAGAGATTGCAGAAGATTTAACCTATTATTTTGCAACTTCCGAGCAGATTCCGTCTGCGGTAGGATTGGGTGTGCTGATGAACAAAAACAACACGGTGCGTCAGGCCGGCGGATTTATTATTCAGCTTATGCCGTTTACGAGTGACGAGATCATTGAAAAACTGGAAAAGCGTATTGCAGAGATCGATTCTGTGACTATGATGCTGGAGCGAGGATTGACACCGGAAGGAATTCTCGAAGAAATTCTCGGAGATTTCGGGTTGGAAATCACCGACAAAATTCCGGCAGCATTTGTCTGTGACTGTTCTAAGGAGCGGGTATCGCGTGCACTTTCAACGCTCAGCAAAAAAGATCTCGATGACATCATCAATGATGGGGAGAGCATCGAGGTAAAGTGCCAGTTCTGTAACAAGGCATATGAATTTTCCGTAGAGGAATTAAAGGAGTTGAGAAAGTGAGACAGGGATTTGTAAAAGCAGCTGCAGTCACACCGAAAATTAAAGTGGCAGATACAAAATACAATGCAGAACTGATTCTGGATATGATGAAAGAAAGTACCCGGCAGGGAGCAAAGATTGTAGTTTTTCCGGAACTTTGTCTGACCGGCTATACCTGTCAGGATCTGTTTTTGCAGGAACGTCTGCTGCAGGGCGCAAAGGATGCGCTGATGAAATTAGTAAAAGAGAGTGCTTCACTGGACGCCATTTTTTTCGTGGGACTTCCCTTTGAAATCCTTGGAAAATTATACAATGTGGCGGCAGTGTTTTCCCATGGAGAAGTGCTTGGACTTGTACCGAAGAGTTATCTGCCGAATTACAATGAATTTTATGAGGCGAGACATTTCGTATCCGGAGCAGAGCTTGCGACAGAGGTGGTTCTGCCGGACGGAAGCAGTGTTCCTGCGGACCGGGATCTGCTTTTTGTCTGTGAGCAGATGCCGAAACTCAGAATCGGTGTGGAACTGTGTGAGGATCTGTGGACACCGAATCCGCCGAGTATCTCCCATGCACTGGCGGGGGCGTCTGTTCTGGTGAATTTGTCGGCTTCGAATGAACTGACCGGCAAAGACAGTTACCGCAGGGAACTGGTAAGTGGCCAGTCTGCACGTCTTCTTGCGGCATATATTTATGCGTCAGCGGGAGAGGGAGAGTCTACACAGGATCTGGTGTTCTCCGGGCACAACATCATTGCGGAAAACGGACAGATTCTTGCGGAATCCAAGCGTTTTGGACATGGCATCCTGTATTCGGAGATTGATGTGGAACGTCTCTGTGCACAGCGCCGCAGAATGACAACTTTTGTCACTGAGGATCAGACACATACCGAGATTCTGTTCTCTTTAAAAATAGAAGAAACAAAACTGACGCGGTTGATTGATCCGGCACCGTTTGTGCCAACAGACAGACAGAACAGGGAAAAGCGTTGTGATGAAATTCTGATGATTCAGGCAATGGGACTAAAAAAACGTCTGGAACATACCGGAGCCAATGCTGTGGTAGGTATTTCCGGAGGACTGGATTCGACGCTGGCACTGCTGGTGACCGTGCGTGCCTTTGATCTGTGCGGGCGGGATCATAAGGGAATTACGGCCGTCACCATGCCGGGATTCGGGACAACCGACCGCACATATGACAATGCTGTCAAACTGATTCAAAGCCTTGGGGCAGAATTTGTGGAAGTGGATATCTGTCAGGCGGTAAATGTGCATTTTTCGGATATCGGACAGGACCCTTCGGTGCATGATGTGACATATGAAAATTCCCAGGCGCGGGAACGCACGCAGATTCTGATGGACATTGCGAACAAAAAAAATGCGCTTGTGATCGGAACCGGAGATCTGTCGGAACTTGCACTGGGGTGGGCAACGTACAACGGAGATCATATGTCCATGTATGCCGTGAATGCTTCTGTGCCAAAGACACTGGTCCGGCATCTGGTGCGTTATTATGCGGATACCTGTGAGGACAAGCAGCTTTCCGATACACTGTATGATGTATTGGATACACCGGTTTCTCCGGAACTTCTGCCACCGGAAGACGGAAAAATTTCACAGAAGACCGAGGATCTGGTAGGACCGTATGAACTGCATGATTTCTTCCTGTATTACATGCTGCGTCAGGGATTCTCCCCTGCAAAAATTTACCGTCTGGCAAAAATCGCATTTGCTGGAACCTATGAAGCTGCATTTATTTTAAAATGGCTGAAAACGTTCTGCCGCAGATTTTTTGCGCAGCAGTTTAAACGTTCCTGCCTTCCGGACGGCCCGAAAGTCGGATCTGTTGCTGTTTCTCCGAGAGGAGATCTGCGTATGCCGAGTGATGCATGTGCAACATTGTGGATGGAGGAACTGAATACGCTTTCTTAGAAAAATACATTTTTTATTCGAATCTTAACCGCCATTATGCTATAATGAAACATATGGATGCAAGAGATAAGGAGAAAGAAGATTCGGATGAAAAAAACATTGTATATCATAAGAGATATAGCCATTACCGTCGGGATTCAGCTGGTGTGTTTTATGGTCTGTTTGTGGATACAAAACAGTACTGTGGAAAATGCGCTGATCCCGGCAGTATCTATTTTTGGAGTCTTTCTGACTTCTGTGATCACACCGGGGTATCTGTATGGTGTGGCAGCTGCAATTCTCAGCGTTCTTGAAGTGAATTTTGCTTTCACATTTCCATTTTTTCACTTTAATTTTTCCATACCGGAGAATATGGCATCGGCAGTGATCATTATACTGATGGCTTTGATTACCTGTGGGTTTACCACCAAAATAAAGTATAATAAAATTCTCGAAGCAGAGAGAGAAAAAGAAAAAATTCGTGCAGACATATTCCGTGCGGTTTCCCATGATCTTCGGACTCCGCTTACCACGATCTATGGCTCCAGCTCGGCGCTGCTTGATCCGGATAATGATTTTACGAAGGAACAGCGGACAAAGATGCTGCAGGACATCCAGCAGGATGCACAGTGGCTTTTCCGGATGGTTGAGAACCTGCTTTCGATCACAAAACTTGACAGTGGAAAAGTAAAAATCATTAAGACACCTACGGTTTTGGATGAGCTGATTGATTCGGTGATTTTAAAGTTTCATAAAAGATATCCGGATCAGGAGGTTGAAATTGATATTCCAGATGAATTTGTGGTAATTCCCATGGATGCCATCCTGATCCAGCAGGTGTTGATCAATATTTTAGAAAACGCGGTGCAGCATGCAAAGGGAATGGTGCACCTGGGACTGAAGGTATTTCTTGTGGCGGACAAAGCCGTATTTGAAGTACAGGATGATGGATGTGGAATTCCGGAAGAAAAATTAAAATCCGTTTTTTACGGGAGTCATGAGGCGTATGAGGTATCTTCCGATTGCAAACGGAGCAATGCAGGAATAGGACTGGCAGTGTGCGCAACAATTATCAAAGCGCACGGTGGAAAGATCAAGGCAGAAAATAAGAAAAATGGAGGTGCACTTTTCCGGTTTTATCTGGATATGGAGGAGAAGGAACAGGCATGAACGGAAATAAATATAAGATTTTAATTATTGAGGATGATGAACATATTAACAATCTGGTGGCTACACTTCTGGAGGCAAACGGATATCAGACATTATCGGCATATTCCTGCGAAGACGGAATGATGATGTATGCTTCTCACAGACCGGATCTCGTTGTTTTAGATCTGGGACTTCCGGATCAGGACGGAATGACTTTTTTAAAGCGGTTACGGAAAGATTCCCTGACGCCGGTGATTGTGCTTTCTGCCAGGTCAGATGAAAAAGATAAAGTGGAGGCTTTGGATATGGGAGCCAATGATTATGTTACAAAACCATTTGGCTCCAATGAATTTCTTGCGCGGATACGTTCTACGCTCCGCATGACAACACATCGCATGCAAAACGGAATGTTTCCGGGTGGAAAATTTAAGGCCTCCGGTCTGACCATTGATTACGATGCAAGAAGAGTTTTCTTGCATAAAAAAGAAGTGAAGCTGACACAGACAGAGTACAATATCATTGCAGCATTGTCGGAACATGCGGGAAAGGTTATGACATACTCAGCCATTATCAAAGAGATCTGGGGGTATAACGATGAGGGCAGCATCAAAAAACTGCAGGTCAATATGGTAAATATCCGTAAGAAGCTGGGAGCCAGACCGGGAGAAAAAAATTATATTGTAAATGAACTGGGCGTAGGGTATCGCATGTGCGAGGCGGATGAGGAAACCTTATAGTTGTAATTTAGAGGAGATAGATAATACAAAAAGAGGAAAAACGTTTTTTTCGTTTTTCCTCTTTGATTTTTTGCTTTGTTTATTTTATTATGTAAAATAAATTATAAGAGCTGAATACCATGTTCCTCGCAGGCTGCAATTGTTTCTTCCGGCCAGAGAGAACTCTGCACTTCGCCGATATGAGCTTTGCGAAGGAAGAACATACAGATACGGGACTGACCAATTCCTCCGCCGATGGTATAAGGAAGTGTTCCATCGATGATGGATTTCTGGAATGGCAGATCCTTGCGTTCCGGACAGCCGGCTTTGTCAAGCTGGGAAATCAGTGCAGTTTTGTCTACACGGATACCCATCGAAGATAATTCCAGTGCAATATCAAGAACCGGATAATAAACAAGAATATCTGCATTTAAAGCCCAGTCATCGTAATCCGGAGCACGTCCGTCGTGCGGTTCGCCGGACTCTAAGGTGTCACCGATCTGCATGATACATACAGCACCTTTTGCCTTGGTAATATAATACTCACGTTCCTTCGGTGTGTTGTCCGGGAACAGATCCTCCAGTTCCTGGGAGGTGATAAAGAAAATTTCCTTTGGAAGGATCAGATCAATGTAATCATACTGGATGGCCATATACTGTTCTGTTTTGCGAAGACACTTATATACGGTACGAACGGTCTCTTTTAAATAGTCCAGATTACGGTCTTCTTTATGAATGATTTTTTCCCAGTCCCACTGATCTACGAAAATAGAATGAATGTTGTCCGTACTTTCATCGCGGCGGATGGCATTCATATCCGTGTAGATGCCTTCTCCGACCTGAAATCCGTATTTTTTCAGGGCGTAACGTTTCCATTTTGCGAGAGAATGGACAACTTCGGCATTTTTATCGTCCTGCTCCTTAATACCGAAAGTAACCGGGCGCTCATAACCGTTTAAGTTATCATTAAGACCGGTTGCCGGGTCTACAAAAAGAGGAGCAGAAACACGTGTCAGATGCAGTCTCTGCGCCAGCAGTGCCTGAAAGAAATCTTTGACTGTCTTGATGGCAAGCTGTGTGTCATGAAGATTCAGTTCTGATTTGTATTGTTTTGGTAAAATAAGATTTTCCATGAGATCTCCTTTGTTATATTGTTACTCTGTGTTTCATTATAGCACATGAACTATGGAATTCAAGTCAAAAAGGTGTTAGAATTAGGATATGATTTTACAGAATGAAATGGAGAAAAGCAGATGAAAAAAGAAGATTTAACCGTTCCGGCAATTTTTGCGGAGGCGATAGGAATGATCCTTGGAATTGTCTATATCGGACTGCAGATCTATTATGGGATTGTCTATAAAGTTGCGCCATATAAATTTATCTGTAACATTGCAGGAGTTGTTCTGATCTATGTGGGACTCAGCCTGGTAAGCTGTCAGCCGGAAAAAATAAACCGGCTTCCGAAAGAGGTGTGTGTGGGAAAGGTGCGTAAATATTCCATCCGGATGATCCGGCTGGTAAAACTGGTGTTTATCATCGGTCTGATGGTTCCGTGTGTGGGAGATGTGATCGGGATCGAACTCAAGGACGCGTACAGTCTGCTGGTGATTGCCGCTATCCTTGTGATCACCGTGTTTTATGAGTACCGGATCATTCAGCTGCTTCGAAATGATCATCATGATCAGGGGCAGCCATAAGGCGCGCCGCTTTCTGATCGCGCCATTTCGTTCCCAGGCGGAATAAGGAAAAGCCCAAAACGAGAGAAACAATCGTAAAGAGAAAGATGATAATTCCCAGAAGATCCGTTTCTTTGAGATTGTTCAGTAGCGGTCCGATGATGGTTCCCCAGAAGTTGAACAGGATGTGGAAGAACATTGAGAAATAGATGCTTCCTCCTTTTTCACAGATCCATCCCAGTACAAGACCGAGAACAAATGCATAAATTCCCTGAATCCAGTTCATGTGAAAGATTCCGAAGAGAACCGCCTGCATCAGGTTGGCAGCCCAGAACGGAAGTGCCCGTCGGACCAGATGCATGGTGACGCCGCGGAAAACCAGTTCTTCACATACAGGACCGAGAATTACGGCATAGATAAACATGAACAGTCCGATGTCGGAGTCTAAGCCTGCGGTTTCCATGAGTTTTTCGTACTGGCTGAGCCAGTTCGGGAAAAGAAGAGATACCGCAGAAGTCAGATAACCGGAAAAGAACTGCATGCCGGGAATCAGAAGAATGATGGATAAAAACTGCAGAGGATGAAACGTGAGGGATGGTTTTGGAAGATAATTGCCCCCACAGGAGCGATAATACCATATTCCCATGAATACGATGCAGGTTACGGTATAAATCAGCATGATGCATGCATTAAACTCCGTATTGGTCAGAAGTGTTTCGATGGTATCGGCATCAAAGCCTGTGCTCTGGGAGGCCGGACACAGAAACAGAGCTGCGATTCCGAACATAAAAAAAGAAGCCAGTATCTGTGCAGCTGTTGTTGTTAAAATTGGCAGAAAGCCGGAAAAAAAATAACCGATCTTTTTCATATCATAGATTCTCCATTCGTTTTCGTGTTTGGTAAACTGTACTAAACATTATAGCATAACAATGGGGTAATGCAAGAAATCTGTTTACTTTAAAACTTTAATATGATAAAATACAGACATGATTTTTGGAAGGAAAGAGGGAGCATAATGAGCAAGAAACTTAAAACAGAGGCAGTAGATCATCTGTTTGATGCAATTTTATGTCTGCAGAACAGAGAGGAATGTTATACATTTTTTGAGGATGTGTGTACGGTCAATGAATTGCTTTCTTTATCACAGCGATTTGAAGTGGCGGGAATGCTGCGGGATCAGAAGACATACCTTGATATTGCGGAAAAGACGGGGGCGTCTACAGCGACGATCAGCCGTGTCAATCGTTCTCTGAACTATGGAAATGACGGATATGAGATGGTATTCAGCCGTCTGTCACAGAAACATCCGGAACAGGAATAGAAAAAAGGCACGGATGCGTATCTGCATCTGTGCCTGAAAATACAATCATCCGTTTGGATTAAACGGTGTCTTTTTTGGAGGATTCCTTTTTGGAATTCTCTTTTTTATTTGTTTTACTGTTTTGACTGTTGATATTGTCGATAACACTTTCGATAATCATCTTTTTGATGTATACGTCGTAGCTGAGCAGACAGATAAAACTGAAATTCTGCAGAAATTCCTGATCATTTTCCGGAAATTTCCGGAACGTCTCACGGGAGAGTGCATATTTTTTTCCGAGATCTTTTAATAATTTCTCGGACTCGGTGCTCTCTAAATTAAAAACCTCGTTATAGACATCTTCCATATTAAATCCGGCTTTGTTGCCAAAATAATGTTCCGTCAGGGGATTTAACAGGGACTGGATGTCGTTGATGCTGAGCAGATTCTTAAAATAGTAAATGAATAACAGGGTCAGCACATGCTCCTTGGAATATTTTTTCTTCTCCGGGGCAGGGAGCAGATTGTTTTTGGCATAATTGTTGATCATTGTTTTGGTCAGAATTTTATCATCTTCATAGCGTTTGCAGGCTTCTAACTGCTCGTCCATAAAGGTCGTGACCTGATCCATATATAAACCGATATTTGGAATGTCTTCCGTTTTGATGTAATCGATTGAAACCAGTTTCTTCTGCAGTGCAGCAAGAAATTCTTTTACTTCGTTGTCCATATTTTCACCTCATATCACATTATATAGTAATAAAAACTAGATGACAAGGCATTTTCATGCTTTTTTCAAAAAATAAAAGAATGTATGTTCTATTCGGACTATCTATGATATAATGAGACACACGAATAATGAATTATGGAAAGAGACGGAGAAACGATATGAGCTTATTAGATGCACTGAACGAACCACAGCGGCAGGCTGTGATGGCAACCGACGGACCGCTTCTGATTCTGGCAGGTGCCGGGTCCGGAAAAACCAGAGTACTGACACATCGTACGGCATATCTGATTGAGGAATGCGGGGTTAATCCCTACAATATCATGGCAATCACGTTTACCAATAAAGCGGCAGGGGAGATGCGGGAGCGTATTGACCAGATGGTGGGATATGGTTCGGAAAGTATCTGGGTGTGCACATTCCATTCCACCTGTGTGCGTATTTTGCGCAGATATATTGACAGGCTGGGGTTTGGGACCAATTTTACCATCTACGATTCCGATGATCAGAAGACTCTGATGAAGGATATCTGCAAACGTCTGGAAATCGATACGAAAATGTACAAAGAGAAAATGTTTCTTTCTGCTATTTCCTCCGCAAAAGATGAGCTGATCGATCCGATCGAATTTGAGACGCGCGCGGCAGGCGATTATGTGAAACGGAAACAGGCCCAGGTTTATCGGGAATATCAGCAGGCGTTAAAGCAGAATAATGCATTGGATTTTGATGATCTGATCATGAAAACCGTGGAACTGTTCAAACTGGACAAAGAGGTGCTTGCCTCGTATCAGGATCGTTTCCGCTATATTATGGTGGATGAGTATCAGGATACCAATACCGCACAGTTTGAACTGATCCGTCTGCTGGCTTTAAAATACCAGAATCTTTGTGTTGTAGGTGATGATGATCAGTCTATCTATAAGTTCCGGGGAGCGAATATCTACAATATTCTGAATTTTGAACATCATTTTCCGGATGCCACAGTGATCAAACTGGAGCAGAATTACCGGAGCACGCAAAATATTCTGGATGCAGCCAATGCTGTGATTGCCAACAATCAGGGGCGAAAGGAAAAGCGTCTGTGGACGGACAATGGAGCCGGGGACAAGATCACCTTTGAGCAGCTGGATACGGCGGCAGAGGAAGCGGATTTTGTGGCAAGGGATATTGCCCGGAGGGTACGCAAAGGAGAGTATCAGTATAAAGACTGTGCCATTCTCTATCGTACCAATGCACAGTCTCGTCTCTTTGAGGAACGTTTTATTACAGCAAATATTCCATATAAAATTTTTGGAGGCGTAAATTTCTACGCCCGTAAGGAAGTGAAGGATCTGCTGGCATATTTAAAGACCATCGACAATGGGCAGGATGATCTGGCGGTGCGGCGTATCATCAATATCCCAAAACGTGGAATTGGTGCGGCATCGATCAACAAAGTGGCATTGTATGCCCAGGAGCAGGAGATCAGTTTTTATGATGCGCTCTGTGTGGCAGAACAGGTACCGGGGCTGGGCAAAGCGGCAGCAAAGATCCGGCCGTTTGTGTTGTTTATCCAGTCTATGAAAGCAAAGGCAAAGCTGCTTTCCGTGGCAGATCTGCTGCAGGAAGTTATTGAAACGACCGGTTATGTCAGAGAACTCGAAGCAGAGGGAACGGATGAGGCAGAGGCAAGAATCGAAAATATTGACGAATTGATCAGCAAAGCTGTGGATTATGCGGAGGTGGAAGAAGCTCCGACCTTAAACGGCTTTCTGGAAAATGTCGCTCTGGTTGCGGATATTGACAGTTTTGACGAAAACAGTGACTATGTGGTACTTATGACTTTACATAGTGCGAAAGGACTTGAATTTCCGAATGTCTATCTGGCAGGACTTGAGGACGGACTGTTTCCGAGTTATATGTCTATTACGAGTGATAACTCCCAGGCCGAGATCGAGGAAGAACGGCGTCTGGCATATGTGGGAATTACCCGTGCAAAGAAAAATCTGACAATTACTTCCGCGCGTGTGCGCATGGTGCGGGGACAGACACAGTATGGAAAAGTATCCCGGTTTGTCAGGGAGATTCCACCGGAACTTCTTTCCAGAGAGATTTATGAGCCAAAACCAAAGGAAGAATCCATCGAACAGTCTGCATTTCAGAAAGCGCGTAAGGCATTCCGGACGGTGCCAAGCTATGGGGGAAGCGGATATGGAAAAGAGGTGGGAGAAGGATATGGATCGACTTTCCATTCTTCCAAAGCCACAAAACCGGTATATACAAAGGTGGAAAACCAGCGCGATTTTGGTTCCGCGGGTGGAACATTGTCCTATCAGGTGGGGGATCGTGTCCGCCACATTAAATTTGGCGATGGAGAAGTCATGGCAATTGTTTCCGGGGGCAGGGACTATGAAGTGACCGTGGATTTCGACAAAGCCGGAACAAAGAAGATGTTTGCAAGTTTTGCAAAATTAAAAAAGGTATGATAAAATTTTTATAAACGCAAATTTTTCATAGGAAAACAGGGAAAGATATGCTATAATGAATATAATTAAAAATGCAGGAAGGAGAAGTGCCATCATGAGTAAAGTAGAAGATATTTTAGCATCTACCAAAGTCGGGGATGTTTTGGATGCAGCAAAGCTTAATAAGTTTTTGAAGAAAAAGGAAGAAGAGGAGAAGAAACCTTCCAAGTTCGTGATTGTATTCGCCGTGATTGGAATCGTTGTCGCAGTTGCAGCAGCAATCTATGGAATTTATCGTTTCTTTACACCGGATTATCTGGATGATTTCGAGGACGATTTTGAAGATGAGTTCGACAATGACTTCTTCGAGGATGAGGATGAAGAGCCGGCTGCAGAGTCTAAGGATGCTTCCACAGACAAGACAGAGGACTAATCATTGCCGGAAGCGTGAGAACTTTCAGGCAGTTTGGGCGGTGCGCAGAAAAAGAAAACCGAACGAAGAAAGAAGGGACTGCAGTTGTGTAGTCCCTTTTTCCGTAAGAAAACAAGATTTAGAATGATGCATGAGGAGTATAAGGATGAAAAAAGGGCAGATTGCAGAAGGGAATGTAACAACCGTAGAATTCCCAAATAAAGGGATTGTGATGACCGACGAGGGAGAACGCGTCATCGTCAAGAATACCATTCCGGGACAGCGAGTTTCCTTTGCGGTAAATAAGGTACGAAAAGGAAAAGCAGAAGGACGGCTTTTGGAAACCGTGAAGAAATCACCACTGGAGACTGCAGATACCTGCCGGCATTTCGGACAGTGTGGAGGATGTACGTATCAGAGTCTGCCTTATGAAGAACAGTTAAAGATTAAGGAGAAACAGGTGCGCGGTATGATGGAGCAGGCGATCGGGGATGCCTGTGCTTATGAGTTTCTGCCAATCAGACACAGTCCGCGTGTGCTTGCTTACCGTAACAAAATGGAATTTTCATTTGGAGATGAATACAAGGACGGACCGCTGGCACTTGGAATGCACAAGCGCGGCAGTTTTTACGATATTGTAACGGTAGAGGACTGCCGGATCGTGGATGGCGATTTCCGTGCGATTCTCATGGCAACGCTCGCTTATTTCAGGGAGCAGGAAATCTTCTTCTATCACAGACTGCGTCATACCGGGTATCTGCGCCATCTTCTTGTGCGAAAGGCAGTAAAGACCGGAGAGATTTTAGTTGATCTGATCACTACGACGCAGGATTGGAGAAATGTACAGGAGCAGGAGCCGGACGAGCGTGCAAAGATAGAGGCTGCATTGCTGGAAAAGCAGGGCAGATGTCCACATGCCGGAACGGTAAACGAAGAAAAAGAAAAGCAGCTTTTAGCCGGATGGAAAGATGTACTTCTGGCACTTTCCCTGGAAGGAACCTTAAAAGGAGTACTCCACACAAAAAATGACAGCGTGGCGGATGTCGTAAAAAACGAAGGAACGGAAGTACTTTTCGGACAGGATTATTTTTATGAGGAGCTGTTGGGACTGCGTTTTCAGATTTCACCGTTTTCTTTTTTCCAGACAAACTCTCTCGGAGCAGAAGTGCTTTATTCCACAGCCCGCGAATTTATCCTCGGGGATAATCCGGACATGCTGGCAGACAAGACCGTTTATGATCTGTACAGCGGTACCGGTACGATCGCACAGATGCTCGCTCCGGTCTGCAAAAAAGTTGTGGGCGTGGAGATCATTGAGGAAGCGGTAGAGGCGGCAAAAGAGAATGCGGCACTCAATCATCTGGACAACTGTGAATTTTTGGCGGGTGACGTCTTAAAGGTGCTCGATACGATTGAGGAACGGCCGGATTATATTGTGCTTGATCCGCCAAGGGATGGTATTCATCCGAAGGCGCTGGAAAAGATTATCAATTATGGTGTGGATCATATGATTTATATTTCGTGTAAGCCGACGAGTCTGGCGCGGGATCTGGAGGTGCTGCTGGCGCGGGGGTATGTCGTGGATAAGGTGCAGTGCGTGGATATGTTTCCGAATACCGTGCATGTGGAAACGGTATGCCTTTTGTCCAAACTTCATGAAGCGAAGCATCATGTGAATGTGACTGTAGATATGGATGAGATGGATATTACTTCTGCTGAGAGCAAGGCTACATATGAGGAAATTAAGAAATATGTGGCTGAGCATAATGACGGGATGAAGGTGACGAATCTCTATATTGCACAGGTTAAGAAGAAGTGCGGCATTATTGAGAGGGAGAACTATAATAAACCGAAATCAGAAGATGAGATTCAACCACAGTGTCCGAAGGATAAGGAAAAGGCGATTGAGGATGCGTTGAGGTATTTTCAGATGAAATAAAAAAGAGAAATATCTACATTTTGTTTTGTATAGAGTGTCTTTTGTTGTAAAGGAGTAAAAAAGGCTGTTTAGAGATGATAAAGTCTCTAGATAGCGAGTGTGTATTAGAGTAGGAATAGATTTCTGATATTGTATATGATATGTCGGAGGGATAATAGTGAGAATAGCGACTTATAACATATGGAATTCCGCAATAGGTATGCCAGAACGAAAACAGCAATTGATAGAAGAAATAATTAAAATCAGTGCGGATATTATTTGCTTACAAGAAGTACCTAACAAAGCAGCGCATCAGGATTTAGTGGAAAGATGTAGGTATCAATTTGCTGTGTTTCATGAACATGCAAACGAGGAAGAAGGATTAAGTATTCTAAGTAGGTATTCAATTAAGAGTTTTGAATATGATCAAAATTGTATATTTGCTAAGATAGAAATTCAGAATAAGACTTTACTTTTAATTAATACTCATTTACCTTGGGATAGTGCAGTAAATCGAGAATTGGTTGTTTTAAATGTAATGGAAAAGATTGAAGGTATTTCATCTGACTATGTAATTTTTTTAGGTGATTTTAATTGTTCAGAAAGATCGGGTGTAAACCAGTTTTTATTAGGGGAACTGACCTTAAAAGGACGTGATTGCGGAAAAAATTGGTACGATTTAGCTGAGGCATATGCAGAACGCCATAATATAGCGACTGATAATACACTTGATATAAAATCTAATCCCAGATGGAAAGGATTAAAATCAATAGAAGTAAGTAGACGATATGACAGGATATTAGTTAGAAACACATATCCGATGGATCTTCCTATATTAGAAAAATGTGAGACATTTGGGAGAACTATTTCAGAAAAAAGTGGATATGCTGCGAGTGATCATTATGGAGTGTATGCGGATCTTTATTTTATTTGATTGTAAGGGAGTATAAGATGAATAGAAAAATTCCAGACAAAATATTAGAAATAGTCGGAAATCAATCTTCATATAGCAATAATGTGGGAATGTCTGATTCGGAAGTGCTGATTTATCCAGATTATGTATTAAAGATACAAGCTGAATCTGAGGAAACTAAAAATGAGAAAGATATTGTTGCATGGCTGGATGGACAGGTTCCGGTTCCTGGTATTCCGGTATATTACGTGGAAGATGGAACAGCGTATACGCTAATGACACGAATAACAGGAAAAATGCTATGTGATGAAGAATATCTAAATAATCCCAAACAGTTAATCAGATGTGTTGCAGAAGGCTTAAGAACGTTATGGAAAGTTGATGTAACGAAATGTCCATTTCGAACCAGCAGGTTGGAGGAACGATTGAAACAGGCCAGATGGAATGTAGAAAATAATCTTGTTGATATGGAAAATGTTGAAACTGAAACATTTGGAGAAGGCGGATTCAGAGATCCGGAAGAATTAATATGTTGGCTGGAGGTAAATCGCCCCAAAGAAGATATTGTTTTTACTCATGGAGATTTCTGCTTACCAAATGTGTTTGTTGAAAACAATAGGATTAGTGGATTTATCGATCTTGGCAAAATGGGACCTGCAGATAGATGGCAGGATATTGCCATTGCGTTAAGAAGTTTGAATCACAATTTTGCAGGACATTACAACGGAGGAAAGAAATATTTTGATTTTACACATCAAATGTTATTAGAGGAATTGGAACTGGATATGGATTATGACAAGTTCAGGTATTATATTTTGTTGGATGAGTTGTTTTGATTTCGAATATAACCCAAATTGGTTACGGAGACGAATTTATGAAGATAACTGAATTATGTATAAAATATGCTTTAGGCAAAATAATAGAAGAACCCAAGTTAGTAACAGGTGGTTTGATGCATAAAATGTACCATGTGAGTACAGACCAAGGAGAATATGCTATAAAATTGTTAAACCCTGACATCATGAAAAGACCAGAGGCATTAACTAATATGATTCATTCAGAATTGGTATCAAATGCGTTGGCAAATGTTATTCCTCTTATTGCGGCTAAAACATTTCAGGGAAAAAATATTATTGAGATGGATGGCTCTTTCTTTGTAGTATTTGATTGGTTGGATGGAAAATCCATTTTTGCTCCGGATATATCAGAATATCATTGTGAGCAGATTGGCCGAGTGTTAGGTAAGATTCACGCAACTCAGGTAAAGATTGATGCCATGGTTGAGAATCGTGATATTAGAGAAGCATATGATTGGAATCTGTTTATGGAGAAAGCAAAACTTTGTAATTCAGAGGCCCTTGAAGTATTACAAGAAAATATTGCAGATATCATGCGATGGGATAGGAATGTAGTCACTGGTTTGTATGAAGCATCTCAAAATCAAGTGATTAGTCACCGGGATTTAGATCCTAAAAATGTTATGTGGAAAAATGATGCACCATACATTATTGATTGGGAAGCGGCCGGATATGTTAATCCCTTTCAGGAATTGATTGAGGTACTAAATTACTGGATCTCTGATGAAACGGGTAAATATGGTAAAGCTAAGTTTGATGCTTTGATGCAAGCATATACAGAAAACAATAACATATACAATGTAAATTGGGATGTTATATTGAGTTGTAGCTTTGATGGAATGCTTGGGTGGCTGGAATATAATCTAAAGAGGGCGCTGGGAATGGAAGGTAGCGGTATAAATGACCAAGAAGAAGGAATCCAGCAAACCCAAGGAACGATTTATGAATTAAAAAAATATGAGAATCAAATAGAACAACTTAAGGTATGGTTAGATGAATTTGTTAGAGAAAAGTATACCCTATAAAAGCATTATCATGAGGTGTGACAGTATAAACAGAAATGCTTTTTCTGAAGCAGAAGAATGTTTTTCTATAGTAAAGTACAAGCCGGGAATGAAATCTGTCTGGATTGAGATACAGAAAGCGGCAGGACAATTTGAAGGTTATTCAGATGCTGATATTGCTGATTATTTTGAAAAAACTTTTTTGTATGATAGTAGTGAAATTGATGAAAGATGCTTTTTCCTCAAAGATAACGTTGAAGAAGCGTGTATTGGTACATGTTGTGCATGGTTTTCAAATAAAGGAAAAAGAATTGTTCCGGTACTTCATTGGCTTGCAGTTGTTCCAACGCATAGAAATAGGGGATGCGCTCGTATGTTGATTACATATGTATTAAAATATTTTGAGCAGAAATATGGAAATCAAGCAGTGTACTTACATACGCAACCTGAATCATATCAAGCCATAAAATTATACAATGATTTTGGCTTTAATATTACGCAAGAAGATAGTTATGGACATGCTGTGAATGAATATGAGGATGCTATGGAAATATTGAAGGAAGTTATGAATTCTGAAGCATATAAGAGGTTAAAAAATACAGCTGTTCAGTAAAAGGAGTAAATGTTAGCAACCATTTTTCATTATAAACCTATAGGGTTAGAGCGGTAAATAATGTCCGGAATGCTGCAGAAGAGATTGTGTTGAAAGAATTAGTGTATATTTAAAGCGTGGAAAGCTCCTTCGGGAGCTTTTCAGTGTTTGTAAGAGTTTATATAGAAAATGGGCTAAGAAGGTGGTATGATCAAAATAACAGATTAAAATTTATATTAAGAAATGAATTTAAAATTTTTAATTATGAAATAAAACGTAAGATAATTTCAGAGGTGAGAATAATGGATAGAATTGCATTAGTAATCGGTAATTCTGATTATTCAAATGTAGGAAAATTGAATAATCCTAAGAATGATGCTGACGATATTGCTAGTATTTTGAATAAATTAAATTTTGATGTTACAAAAATAATGGATGCAAATTTAATAGATATTCAAAAATCTGTTAATGATTTTTTACAGGCATTAGATGAATATGCTGTAGGGGTATTTTTTTATGCAGGGCATGGTATGCAAATCGACGGTAAAAATTTTATCGTTCCTATTGATTTAAAGTTAAGTGATAAAAGCAAGACAATGGTCTCTTGTTATTGTTTAAATTCGCTGTTAGAAGGTGCATCTTCATATAAGGGAAAAACATTAATATGTATATTGGATGCATGTCGAGATAATCCTTTTGCTATGGGGAGGGGATTTTTAACAGGCTTTGCGCCATTTAATAATCCACCTAAAGGTACTATGATTGCTTATTCTACAAGCGCTGACTGTAGTGCATTTGATGGACAATGTAGTAATGGATTATATACACAAGTTTTAAAAGATGCTATGCTTATTCCAAATTTGAAAATTGAAGAAATGTTTAAATTTGTTAGAAATAAAGTGTCAGAAATATCAATTAGCCAATACGGAGAAGAACAGCTTTCATGGGAATATTCTTCGTTAGTGGGAGACTTTTATTTTTCTGTTACGCCACAACCAGTCAATGAACAGGTTACTGATGAGAAAATATATGAATTCATATGTGCTCGTCGAAAATCTTATGAGAATGCTTCGGATAATATTTATGATATTGAATGTTTGCCATATATAGATGCCTATAATAAATATCATATACCAATTATTAAAATTTTGCGTGCATATTCAAGAGTAGATTATTCAAAAAGAGGATTTCAGTTTTCGGATGCTACTATAGATCAGTTAAACAGCAATTATTTGTCATCATGGGGATTTATACAGAAATATGGTAGATGGTATTATAAAAATCATTACGTTGAGATGGGAGATTTATTGCCATTGCCCGAGGAATTAGAACCTAAACAACCTATTAATGGAAAGGAATTGAAGATTGAAGCTTCATTGAGCTGGAAAATGAATGATGGAAAGATAAGATTTCAAGTATCTTCTAATATTCCAGAGGAAACCCCATTAATGTTTACATTACGTGGCAAAGAATATACAGCTCAATGTAAATCTGTAGCAGGTAATAGAATTTCAATAAGTGAATGGTTTAGTGACAGAGGTAATCCTATGAAAAATGGATTTTATACTATAGATGTGTCATGTCCGATATATAGTGTATTGCCAGAAAAGATAAAGAAAATATTTGGTGAACGTAATAGAAATATATGTGGACAATATGTTAAATTTGAACCAGTGGGAGGAAATACGATTCATTTTTCGTATGGATTAGTTCTTAAAAATAGTAAAGTTCAAGTTATTGATATGCAACAAAGAATCTCAGCATTATAATGAATGTGGTTTTATACAAGAAAACATGGCAGATTGTAACTGGTTAAAGTGAATTGGGCGTATGGAATTTTTAAATCCATACGCCTTTTAAACAAGAGAGTTGTAAGAGCATATTATCTACTCGATGATGATTATAATTCCATATCATATGACCTTTTCTTAGCTCTGGCAGGCTGATTTCGCCGCATCTCCTGTTTCCTCTGATATTCAAGTTCCTAGGCACGATGGGAAAAAACATCAGGATCTTCCACATTGAGATAATCTACCTCATTGGCGGCAATATCACGACGGTGATAGTCATAATATTTACCAAAAGTACCTTTGAGCTGCTCGATCAGCTTATCCCGGAAATCAGGACGTATCTGGATTCTGGTGTCCAGCAATTCTGTATACTGTTCAGGTT
>OGOH01000327.1_pt1 | contig 37958 bp, 28 predicted proteins | sample 1552571 | NCBI WGS metagenome assembly OGOH01 (sample SAMEA2580170, study PRJEB22360) | human gut metagenome | biome: human gut; feature: human-associated habitat; material: faeces | place: Denmark | collected 2008/2010
GGGCCAACGAAACCGCTTCACGCTCGGGCATCCAGGTCCGATCCGATATTGATGCCATCTGGCGTGTTATGCGCGCCTGTGTGGACCACGGATGCACCTCGGCGGAACCCACATTGCCCGGTGGCCTTGACGTACCCCGCCGCGCGCCGAAAATGTATCGGCGTCTCGCCTCGAATTCCGATGTGCTGCGCCGCGACAGCCGGCGCAAAGACGCCGTGCTCGAGTCTTCCGACGCCGCATGGGTGGATCTCTTTGCCTTGGCCGTCTCTGAGGAGAATGCCGGAGGCGGGCGCATCGTAACCGCTCCGACCAACGGTTCCGCCGGCATCATTCCCGCCGTGCTTCACTATTACTGGCATTTCGTGGACAACGCCAATGAACAGGGCGTGGTCACGTTTCTGCTGACCGCCGGTGCCATCGGATACCTGTTCAAACGCAACGCCTCAATTTCCGGTGCGGAAGTCGGTTGCCAGGGCGAAGTCGGCTCGGCCTGTTCGATGGCGGCGGCCGGACTTGCCGCAGTCGTGGGCGGCACGCCGGAACAGGTGGAGAATGCTGCTGAGATCGGCATCGAACACAACTTGGGTCTGACTTGCGATCCGGTGGGCGGATTGGTGCAGATTCCATGCATCGAGCGCAATGCCATGGCCGCCAACACCGCCATCAACGCCGTGCGTATGGCCATGCTCGGCGACGGCTCACACATCGTGACCCTTGATCAGGCCATCGAAACCATGAAGCAGACCGGTGAAGACATGATGGCCAAATACAAGGAGACCTCCAAGGGTGGACTTGCCGTCAATGTCGTCGAATGCTGATTGACATGTCCGGTATTCACCAGCATGATGACCGGAATTGACGTATACGGCCAGCGTGTCGTATCGCACAGGGATGAAGGACTACCGCCGATTCGCCGATGGTGCTAAGGTAGGGCGCATTGTGTCTTTGAAGGAGGACTAATGACAGATCAGATGCCTCAGGTGAACGCCGAATTTGGCACCACGCCCGTTATCGAGTTCCCGACGCCCGAAGCCCCGAAGGGCCTCAAGGTTGTGGAGCTGACCGAGGGAGACGGCCCGATCGTGCGTCGCGGCGACACCGTCACCGTTAACTATCACGGTGTGGTCTGGGGCAAAGACACCCCGTTCGATTCCAGCTTCGACCGTCACCAGCCGGCCAGCTTCGGCATCGGTGTTGGCCAGGTCATCAAGGGTTGGGACCAGACCGTTCCGGGTCACAACGTCGGTTCCCGCTTGGTGGTGTCCATTCCGCCGGAGTATGGCTATGGTTCCCGTGGCGTTCCGCAGGCCGGCATCGGCGGCGAAGACACCCTGGTGTTCGTGATTGACATCATCTCCACCCGCTGAAACTAAGCGGTATAGAGTAATTTCCAAGGTCAAGGAGGCAACATGGCCGAAGAAAAAACGCTTCTGCTGACGCAGGAAGCTTATGACAAGATGAAGGAAGAGCTCGCTTGGCGTGAAGGTGAGTATCGCGACGAAATCCTTTCCAAGGTTTCCGCGGCACGCGCCGAGGGCGATTTGAGCGAAAACGGCGGCTATCAGGCCGCTCGTGAGGCTCAGCGAGTAAATCAGGGACGCATCGAGGAACTGACCGTCAAGCTGCGCAACGCGAAGATTCTGACCGCACCCAAGGCCGGTGAAGTCGGCGACGGTTCTTTGGTGACGCTGGATGTCAACGGCCGTGAAATGGTCTACGTGCTTGGCACGCGTGACCTATCCATCGCCACGGACTACAGCATCATCAGCCCGGAATCCCCGATCGGCGCAGCCATCAACGGCGCTCACGAGGGAGACACGGTGTCGTACACGGCTCCGAACGGACGTGAGATTTCCGTGACCATCAAGGAAGCCAAGCCGCTTGCCTGAGTGGTGTTCGTCATAAGCCGAATCTAATATTCCAACGACATAAAGCGATATAACAAGGCTGGTTCATCGAATAAAATGATGAACCAGCCTTGTCATATATTTCGTCAAACTGCAATCAGATATGATCTGAACTTACGGCCATAGCTGCACGATCACCATGTAAATCGCCACCATGTGGCATGCGTAACCGGCGACGGTGCCGCAATGAAAAATCTCATGGAAGCCGAACACCTTCGGCCATGGATCAGGCTTACGTAGCGCGTATACGATGGCTCCGGCGATGTAGCAGGCGCCGCCTGCGGCCAACAGCACCACAACCGCCGGGCCGGCGTATGGTGAAATCCAGAACAATCCCATGAATGCCACGCCGGAAACGCCGAAAATAATATACACAATCACGTAAAGCCAGCGTGGGGCACTGATCCAGATCACGTGAATGATGAGCGCCACGGTAGTGCAGATCCACATGCCTGCGATGATTGAATTGCGCCAGAATGGTTCGAGTGCAAAGGAGACCGGCGTATAAGTTCCTGCGATTAGCAGGAAGATATTCATATGGTCGATGCGTCGTAGCGCGTCGGTAACGCGAGGTGACCAATCACCCAAATGGTAGCAGGCGGAATTGCCGAACAATACCAGCGAACACGTCATGAACACGGCGCAGGCCCACTTCAAACCGGTACCGTGTGCCAGACAGATTAGCACGATGCCGCCCGCCAACGCCAGAGGAGTGGCCACGGCATGAATCCAGCCACGCATCGCCGGCTTGGGACGACCATGCACGTCAAGACGAATCTTGCGTTCGATCTCCGCCGGAGTGATGCCTTCTATTTTTGCGGCACGAGCTTCGCCCTTGGCGATAGCCATTTTCGCCTTGCCGTCGGCCTTCTTGCGGATGTTCTCGGCCTTGTTGCGTGCCTTCACGCGAATTATATCGGCCTTGGCTTGAAGAGCCTGTTCGTGTGCTTCTGCGATGATCGCACGTTTTTCCTCGATCTGAGCTTCTGTGGGTTTCGCCATCTGCGTGCCTCCACTGTAAGTTACGGAACCGTAACCTACGTTACCGTAACTCATGGATATGTCAATATCCCTTTCCAATAATATGCGTCTAATATGCGCATGTGTCGTACAAAACCTCTGGCGTGATGCGTATGATGGAACGCATGGCTGATTTTTCACATATCTTGACGACCCGCCCTGATTTCGACGACGAAGATCGTGAATGGCTGCATCATCTGGTCGCCGACTGGCAGGTGATTGCCGACCTGAGTTTTGCCGACCTGCTGCTCATTTTGCAAAATGGCGAGGGCAAATACATTATCGCCGAGCAGTGTCGTCCATCCACGGTGATGAGCCTGAGAGCCGATGACGTCGTTGGCGATGTTGTTGATGAGGAGATGAGCGCTGAATTGGATGCCGCGATGGCTTCCGAGTCGGTGTTCCGTTCCACGGTGCTCCGCACGGTGGGTGGATCTACGGTATGCAATGTGTATGCGCCGGTGCGCCACAACGGCAAGACGCTGGGACTGGTGGTACGTGAGACGAACATGGCTACCCGAGAGTCGAATGGACGTTACGAATCCGAAAGCATCAGCGCGGGCAAGCAGCTGTATGAGATGATTCCGCGCGACCAGTTCCCGTACCGCAATCCGATCATGAACCAGCGTCATAATGCGCGTGTGGCGGACGGTTTCATCGTGCTTACCGTCGACGGCATCGTGCGATACGCTTCGCCAAACGCCATCAGCTGCTTCCGACGTTTGGGGTCGGTCAGCACCATGCAGGGGGAGTACCTGAGCGAAATCGGCACCAAACTGCTGCGTGAGAACGATCCCGTGTTGGAAACCCTGCCTCTGGTGCTCAGTGGCAAGGCTGCCGTCGATTCTGAACTTGACGCCAACAAGTCCGCAGTGTCCATGCGCTCGCTGCCGTTGATGGATGCCAATGGCCGTGTTGGCGCTGTCGTGCTATGCCGAGATGTGACCGAGCTTCGTCGTCGTGAAAAGGAACTTCAGACCAAGGATGCGACGATTTCCGAAATCCACCATCGCGTCAAGAACAATCTGCAGGCGGTTTCCGCATTGCTACGGCTGCAGGCACGTAAAACCAAGTCCGAAGAAGTCAAGAAAGAGCTGAAAGAGGCGCAGCGCCGTGTGCAGACCATCGCTATGGTCCATGAAGGCTTGAGCCAGACCGCCGATGAGATCGTGGACTACGACAAGGTCATTTCCAGTCTGTTGAAGATGGCTGTGGATCTGGCCACCATGCGCGACCAGCACATCGACATCGATTTCATCGGCCGATTCGGCATGATGCCGGCGCAGGATGCCACGCCGCTGTCTCTGGTGCTGACCGAGCTGATCACCAATTCCGTGGAACATGGTTTTGAAGGCCGGAAAGACGGGCACATCACGATTTCCGTGGGCCGTGGCGGCAACAACCTCAATGTCGTAGTTGAAGACGACGGCACCGGTTTGGCCAATGAGGAGCATGACGGCATGGCGCGTTCCTCCGGGTCAGGCCTAGGTACGCAGATCATCAGCACGTTCGTCAACAACGATTTCGGAGGTACGGTCCGTTGGGAACCTCGCCGCGGCGGCGGCACCCGAGTGGTGCTTGACATGAAGCTGCGTGCAGCATAAGGCCGATGAACGCGAAAGCGATTCGGAAGGCATAAGAAAGTCCGGTCGACTGTTAGAAGTCAACCGGACTTTCTTGTAAGCTGCTATTCGCAGAGCATATGCAAATGACGGATCTTCGAAAAACCCTTAGATCTGCATCTGCATGGCCTGGGAACGACGGGCTCGCATGGCACGACGCTTAAGCGCGCGGCGCTCATCCTCGCTCAGACCGCCCCAAACACCGTAATCCTGATTGGTGTCGAGAGCGCATTTCAGACACGCGTCAATCACCTTGCAGGTACGGCAAACGGCCTTGGCTTCTTCGATTTGCTGATAGGCGGCACCGGTGTTGCCGACCGGGAAAAACAGTTCCGGATCCTTATCCCGGCACGCGGCCTTGGCTCGCCAATCGAAAGCACTGCTCATGTAATCGCCTTCCTCTTGCCATAAGTGGCGTTCTATCCGTTATTTAGATAACCACGAATCGGATGATTTTTCAAGACTTTTTCGCAAAAGAAGCCAAGTTTTTTTAGAATCCTTGGAATTCCGCGCATTGCACGGGACATGCCCGTGCTTGTTGGATGAAGACCCCACGCCCGGCAATGGCATAGTCATCGACGCCGAAACCGTCGAGAACCGCGCTGGGAATCCCCATCATCACATCGGTGGCTCTCTCTCCGCAAGGAAACGCAACACGTGTGAGGCAACGTTCAAGTAGGGTGCTTTGCGGCTTTTCCACAGCTGCGATTACCGTGACGGACGGATCGGCGAGTGCGGTCTTGAGCTTATCGGCTTCGGGCATGGCTGCGAAAGGGGAGAGCAATTCGTCGGCGTCATCCACGAACCATATGGTGCGTTCGTGCTGCGGCGATGTTCTGCCGTCGTCGGTGGTCCATTCGCTGTTCGTCTTGCGTGTGAACCGGATGGTGCAGCGACCGGATTCATAGAGACGGCTGGCGCAGCAGAGCAGCAGATTGGTTTTGCCGCTTCCGCATGCGCCAATCACGGCGATGTTGCCGTGTCCTACGTCAAGGAATGCGGTGGAGATGAGTACACCGTCGTCGCTCAAAGCAAAAGGCACATGGTGCCATGCCTCTCGCTGTGGCGCCGTCAAATCGTCTTTGCCTGCATGTGGTGCGAGCGGCGCGGAGAACAAAGGGGAGGGATTGGTGGTGCCGCTGAATGCCGATGCGGTGTTGATGGCATGCACCAAGGAATCAATGTCATGGACCGCGCTGCAGCGGAAAGGAACAGTGCGTTGACCGTCATGACAGTAAGCGGCACCGGGGAAGGCCGGTGGAATCAAAGCTGCATCCTTGGTGCCGATCAGTTCATTCGATTGCATTTGGTCGGTGACGCGTAGGCAGATGCTCAGCGATATGTTGGCCTTCATATCGGCATGGACCTGACCCATGGGATTTTGCGTGCATACGATGAGATGCATACCCAAAGAGCGTCCGAGCGACGCCAATCGATTGAGTCGCTGCATATAGTCGGGTAGACGGTCGCGCAATGCATGGAATTCGTCAATGACCACCACGAGCCGTGCAGGGGGATGGGAAAGCTGGTCGAATCTGGAAACGCGTTCGGCACTTACCAAGGCCTCCCTGCGTGCCAATTCTTGTTCTATGGCGTTCAGCGCACGGACGGCATGGGCGAGGTCAAGATCGCAGACGTTGCCCACGGTATGCGGCAGACGCTCCAAAGCGTTGAAGGTCGATCCTCCTTTGAAATCCAGAAAGACGAAATGGAGGGTTTGAGGACTATGCCGAATCGCCAATGCCATGCACCAACTGATCAGCAGTTCGGATTTCCCCGAGCCTGTGGTCCCCGCGACCATGGCATGTGGTCCGGATGATGCCAGATCTATATGGAATATGCCATGTTCTGACATGCCGATGCCGTTCGTTGGGGAACGGACAAGCCAATTACGCACGATGGTGCGCCATATGAGCGGGTCGTTGTCCAGGCCATGCAGATGCTCAAAACTTATGGACGGCATGTCGGCGAAAAGCTGAGCATGGTCGATTTCGTTTCCGTTATGATGCGTTGGAACCGGCGAATCGCTTCCAGTAATGGTGTTGCTGTTCGTTTCTTCATGCCTGACGCGCATGATCATGGTGATGAGCATCAATGCGCTGCCGAGCAGACTCGGAGCGAGCATCGCCGCATAGAGCCAATGACGTTGCATACACATGACAATCAGCATGATGAGCTGCGCCAGCAAAGGCGCGCTCCAACTCAATACAGTGAGATGTTGTTCGCTTATACGGTGAGGGGCCTTTTTGTTCATACGGCCAGCATGGGCAAGAGCGGCGGCATGCCGCAAGCCAATATGAGGGTTGTGGTCGGAGGATGTGGGTTATCCACATCCTCCGGCGTGTCGTCAGTTTTGCTGTTCGGCCAGCGTGCCCACGGTTCCTGCGGAATGCGTGCCGTGTGAGAGTTCGGAGAAAAGCTGGATGTTCTTCGCGTCATTCAGCAGAACGCACGATCCGACCCCATCGACGTAATAGTCCGGATCGGTCCAATACACGCTTCCCGAAATGCCATCCTTGCCTGAGGCGCTTTTGAAAGCCAACGCCATCCGAAGCAGAGAGGAAGTCGATGCTTTCTCATCCACGGTTACGGAGCTCAACGCCGCTGCGGCGACCTTTTTGGTCTTGTTGAAATTCGTGAGCGTCTGTTTGGAAGCGCCCTTCTTGACGATGGCGTTGATCACCTGGCGCTGACGTGCGGCACGGCCGAAATCGCCTTGCACATCGGCATATCGCATACGGGAGAACGCCAAAGCGGTGTTGCCGTCCACGGTGTGGCATCCGGCGGTCCAGTTCATACCCGAATAAGGGTCATTCACATTCTGGTCGTAGCATAGGTCCACGCCTCCCAAGGCATCGACCACTTTGACGAGTCCGCCGAAGCGGACCATTGCCACATGGTTGATTTTCTGGCCGGTGATGTCCTCCACCTCGTTGACCAACTGTTTGCGGCTGTACAGCTGCGCCACGGCGTTGATCTTCATATAGCTCCCATCGATTTCCACCAGGGAATCGCGAGGAATGGAAATCAGCGAGGACGATCCTGTCTTCGGCTTGGTGAGTACAAGAATGGTGTCGGTTCTGAAACCTTCGACGTCGCCGGCGTCTCCGATGGTGCCCTCACGTTCGTCGGAGCCAAGAATAAGCCAGCTTTCGCCGGCGGTGTCCGCTTTGGATGTCAGCCAGGTCTGTTTGTTGAGCTGGTCATCGACCCAGTTCCAAGCGGAGAATACCCCTATTCCCAGTGCGAGAATCAGTACAAGGAAAATGGAAAGGACGATACGTCCGACGCGAGGTCTTCTTTTTGGCACGGAAGCCGTCGCTGGAGAGGATGGAACAGATCGGAGCGCCGTGGAGACGGAGGATGACCCCCGGAACTGCTGCGTTGGATTGGCCGTGCGGGTATGTTCTGGAGCGAAGGACACCGGAGATGATGAAGGGTTTCTTCTTGTCTCGCTCGTTGCCCGTGCCGCAGGCTGGAAGCTTTGCGGAACCGAGGAAGAAGGACGCGCCGTGCGTTTGGCCGGTTTTACAGATGATGCATGGTCAGAACGTTTCGCCGGTGCGAAACTCGCTGGCTGGCTCGGTGCGCTTTGCGAGCGGGAGGAATCCGTGGACGGCATGGTTTTTTTGCGTCCTGATGACGGAATGAAACTTGGTGGCACGCTCGTAGGCTCTTTTGCTCCTTTGCCTTCACTCATGGTTCCTCCAAAAAGATTCGTCCCTGCGTCATACGTTGAAAGGGGACGTGATTGCGTGGTCTACGTCAGTTCTTTGCCGGAACGGCACATACGGTCGCATTAAGGTATCGATCCGCAAGGCCGATATACTGGCCCGTGGTCGCGTCATGAATGGAGCCGTCATCCGGGTCGACGGTGCCGCCAGTGCTTGGATCGACCAACGTGCCGTCGGATTTGGTGATCAGTCCCGTGACGGGATCGGGAGTCTCGGCAGTGGTGTCCGACTGGTTGCTGTCGGTCGTGCCGGAATCGTCGGAGCTGGCTGAATTATCTGAACTGGTGTCGGAGGAGTCGCCCGAGTTTGAATCGGCGGTATCGAAAATCGGCTTGCCCGCTCGCATCTTCTCCCAGAGATTGTCGGCTTCGTCGGTCCAGACGGAACGGTTGGGGTCGGACGGTGCTGGGACCACGGGGACGGTCTGGGTCTGCAGGTTGGTCATGGTGAAATTCTTCAGGCTCATGGCAAGTCCCGCCAAAGCCGCGGTATCAGCCATGCCTTGGGATATGTTGAGCGATTTCAGCGCGGATTTCGCCAGCTGGTACAGCTGCGCGGTGTCAGTGAACAGATTCTTGCTGAGCGCCTCGCTCATCAGCTGCTTGATGAGATACTGCTGACGTGTGGTACGCGAGGTGTCGGATCCGTCTCCTATGCCGTGACGGATCCGGGCGTACTGCGTCGCCGCAACGCCGTCAAGATGGTGCATGCCCTTGTCGAGATTGAGTCCGGTGTACGGGTCGTTGACGTTCTGCGGAATGCACAGGTCCACGCCGCCGACTGAATCAATCATCTTGACCAGGCCGGCGAAGTCCACGACGATGAAGTTCTGAATATTCAACCCGGTGAGACTGTTCACGGCGTTCAGCGTGCAGCTGGCTGCCGAGGAGAGATCTCCGCCGGTTTTGTAGGCACCTGCGAAGATGGAATTGAACATGACGTTATACTGTGCGGGAATCGTGCCCTTCGACGTTTCGCACTGAGGCACGTCCACCAGGGAATCTCGTGGAATGGAGACCAGGTTGATTTCCTTGCGGTCGGCGGAGATCTGCACAATCATGGCGGTGTCGGCCTGATGGTTGCCGATGACGTCATCGAAACTGCCTCCGATGGCTTGGTTCTCCGCGCCGTCACGGGAATCCTGTCCGATCAGCACGAACTCGATCGGCTTGCCGGAGTTCGGATCGATGATGGATGCGTCCGTATTCAGGGAACCCTGGCCGATCACGTCGACCGAATTGTTCTTGATGATGCCATTGACGTCCATCCAAGTAGCGGCAGCTGCAGTGCCGACGAACACCAGAGTCGCGGCGATTGCCGCGGCGACTGCGGTCCTGACGTGATGCTGCACGCGATATCCCAGGCTGTGACGTGGTTTCGCATCCTGAAGACCATTGATGTTAGGAAGCTTATTGCCGGTTGATGACGTTGCCACGGTGTTGCCTTCCTGATTGAGATGCGCGTTTGACGCAATGCTTTTGAACCTACCACTATCCAAATGGGCAATTATAGGGTTAATGGCCGATTTTCACCGATTCTGCGACTGTAGACCCCAGATTGGGCTGAACTTTAGCATGGATTTTCTGGAATATAGGCATTGACACGGGGAAACTTGACAAAATTACATTGCGTGTGTGTAATTCGAAGCGGTGTGAAAGTATGCGCATAAAAGGTGCGCACACAATTATGGGAGGACTCATGTGGGGCGTGACTGATGAGTCTTCTGAGAATCCGCTTGCTGAACTGTGGGGTTTGTTCAAGCGGGATGATGACGTGTCTTGGCAGCACAAAGCGCTGTGCTCGCAGACCGATCCCGAAGCATTCTTCCCGGAAAAAGGCGGTTCCACCAGGGATGCGAAGAGGGTTTGCGCCCAGTGTGAAGTCCGTGAACAGTGCCTGGAATGGGCCATCGACCATGATGAGCGTTTCGGTATCTGGGGCGGTATGAGCGAGCGTGAGCGTCGTCGCTACAAAAAAGAGCACAAGGAACGGGCTTGAAGGCATGGTGCGTCCCGTGCGTACACTTAAATTATGAATTCTAACGCCAGCAGCGATATCCAGACAATCGTGACCGATGTGCTGAACAGCAGACCGTATACGCATCGGCAGGACGTCGATATGTCCGTGGCTGCGGTGATCACCGCGCAGCATGACCTTCGATTCCTCGCTTCTACCGTTGGAGCGGTGCTTGCGCAGCGCATGCTTCCAGGAATGATCGTTATCGCCGATTGCACGGGGCAGATCGAGCAGCCCATGCAGATGACCTTCGATGTCATTCACTCATCACAGGATGTGCTTACGGAAGTGCCGGAAGCCAAAACGGTGAGGGTCATTCTGGTGGGAGTGAAGCAGGCGGCGTCCTTCATGGACGCTGTAACGCGTGCGATGGATCAGATCGGCATTGATGCCGGCATCCGCGCGTTGTGGACCTTGCATGACGATTCGCGGCCGGCGGATGACCGGTGCTTCGAGACGTTGCTGGATGCGTGGAGAAACACGCCGACAGCCGCGCTGCTCGGTGCCAAGCAGTTGGATTGGCAGGCGAAGAACCTGCACAATGTGGGTTTGTATGCCGGGCACCATGATGTCGTTTCCTTGGTGGTCGACGGCGAGCCTGACCAGGAGCAATATGACGGGCGTCAGGATGTGCTGTCGGTCTCCCTATCGGGCGCGTTGGTGCCGTTGGCTACGTTGCGTGCGTTCGAAGGGGCTGACCCCTGGTTCGGCACCTTCGCGGAATCCACGGACCTGTGCCGCCGCATATGTCTTGGCGGTGGGCGTGTCGTAGTGGTTCCCCAGGCTCGCATCGCCCACAGAAGAGCCCGATTCGAAGGAATCCGTTCCAAGAACGGGCGCCCTGTGGAAGACGAGGACGGTCGCATCGATCCGTATCTTGCCGTACGCGAGGCGAATGCCAAATACGCGTACACTGACATGCACCGTTCATGGTGGCCGTTGCTTTGGCTGTGGTCCATCATCCAGTCGTTGGGATTGGCCGTGCTTTGCTTGGCGCGCAAACAGCCGTATCATGCATGCTGCGAGCTGGCGATGCCGTGGCGTGCGCTGCTGCGTCTGCGGGGTGCTTGGCGCGCCCATGCGCGGTTGCGCAGGCAAAGCAAGGTCACGCTTAAATCGCTATCCACGCTGTCTGCGAATCATCGGCAGGTCAGGGAATGGCTCGACCGTCGCCGTGCGTTGCGCGACCAGAGGGATGTCGTGCTGCTCAGTCCTCTTGAGAAGGACCATCTGCGTAAACGGTTGCTGCGTAGATGGGGATTGGCCTTCGGCGCGGCGCTGATTGCCGGCATATGGATAGTCGTGCTGTATTGGGACGTGCTTCGTTCCGTATGTTCGGGTGCGTCGATGTATTCCGCACAGCTGTTGCCCACGGGCGCGAGCTTCACCCAGTTGCTTCATACCGCGACCACGTCATGGTCGTATGCCTCAGGCACGGGCATCAGTGCGCCTAACGCGCCATGGCTGTTGGTGCTTGCGCTGGCGTCGGTGCTCACTGGTGGACATGTTGCCGGAGCTGTCGGACTGATGTTCTTCCTTGCAGCCCCGCTCATGGTGTTTTCCTTCTGGGCGCTGGCCGGCATCTTCACCCGCTCGGATGCGGTGCGCTGCGTGGTCGCGTTGGCGTGGTTCGCGTTGGCGTTGTCCATGGGACTTTATGATGACGCGGATGCCACGATGCTGACGGTCATGGTGTTTCTTCCGGCCGCTTTCGCCTTCTCGTTCCGTGCGGTCGGCATGTATCGGACGGAGGATCTGGTCAATCCCCACGCGTCGGTCCAGGCGGCGGCGGTTGCGGCGCTGTGTTTCATTCCGGTCGTCGCCGCGCAGCCGCAGTTGTTGCTGCCGCTGATGCTCACCTTCCTGGGATTCCTGCTGTTCGTCCGCTCCCATAAGCCCGCGTTGCTTCTGATTCCGCTTCCGGCGGCGTTCGTATGCGCGCCGACGTTGGTCAATGCCGTTCGTTTCGCTTCCGACGGTACATGGCGTCAGCTGTTCGGCAGCGTCATGCTGCCCTCCTCCGCGCATGATGGCAAACCGGTCGTCGCGAATCTGTCCGATCTGTTGCTGCGGGTGTTCGGCATCGGCGCCGACGGTGGCGCATGGCGGTATGTGGCGGTTTCCATACTGGCGTTGATCGTATTGCTGGCCGCGGTGTCATTGGTGTTGCCTTTCGTGCTGCGCGTGTCCCGTATGATGTGGGTCGCCGTGTTCGCGGGATTGGCGACGGCCTTGCTGTCCGCGGCGATTGCGGTGGCCGTCGATGTGGATGGTCCGGTCTCCGGTTCCATGCTTCCGGGAACCACATATGCGATGATGGGCTTGCTCGCCTGCATCTGCATGATGTCGGGCGGCGCGGTTCGACGTTTCGTCATGCTGAGACAGCATGAGAAGACCGGCGCCGTCGAAATCGAAGGACGCGGCTCGAAGGCAGTGTCGATTGCCTCGCATGTGGGTCGTGCCGTATTGGTTTGCCTGCTGGCCGTCTCCGTCGTGGCCTGTGCGGGATTCAACTATGTCGAATGCGATCACAGCCAGGTAAAGACCAGCGATGCTGGACTGCCGATGGTGGCGACCGATTTCCTTGGGCAGGATGATGCACGTCGCGTGCTTGCCTTGCGTGCCGATAGCGCCGAATCGGTCAGCTACAGTGTGATGCGTACCGGTCGTGGCGACTTGATTGACAGCTCTCCCGCGCAACGCGTCGAAGTGGTTTCGGGACGTTCCGACGGGTCCAGCAGAACCATTGCGCAGGATTGCGCCCAGTTGCTGGCCAATGCCGATTCCGATGCCATCAACGAGCTTGGCAAGTTGGGTTTCGGCGGCATTTACGTTATCAAGCAGAACGGCGACAAAGCGCAGCGAGAGGCCTCGAACCAGCTCAATTCGAACATTGGAGCCTCCGACGGGACACAGAATGTCGTCAGTCTGGATAATGGCACGTATTATCGTTTGACGGTTCAGGATCTATCCAAGCAGCATATCGATCGAAGCGGGCTTGATAAGGCCGGCTCAAGTGTGTGGCGTCGTTCATGGCTGTGGTGCATGGGCGTCGTTCTTGTAGCGTATTGCCTGGTGGCGCTTCCGCGCATTCGTCGTCAGGGTCTGGAGGAAGCATGAGCAGACATTCTCGTCCCAATACGCCTTTGCGTATTGCGCTTGCCGTAATCTCGGTGTTGCTCATCGTGGTCCTGATGGCCGTGACGCTCATATACCGGCCATCATGGCTGCATGCGGACACGCCCACGGTGGAACGCTCCTCGGTGGGTCGTACCGTCAGCCCCCGGCAGCGGCAGACGTACTGCCCGTCTCGCATGACCATTGCCGATACCGATGCCTATGGAGATAGCGAATACCAGGCATCCAACGGCAATATCGCGTCTTCCGCGAGATACGCCGCCTTCGGTTCGGTGTTCCATTCATCCGTCGCCTCGATGGGAGCCGACATGACGGCATCCGTGTCGATGCTGGACAAAAAAGACGACTCGTCCGATGACATCTTTGTGGCTTCCGGCAATGTCGATGACGGCTCCCGATTGCAAGACACGCGTCTGCTGACGGCTTCGAACGGTACCGGCGCGGTTTCCTCAGTGATGTCATGGGCCACGGACGGTGATTTGAAGGGCGTATCAGCAGCCTCCTGCGTCGTGCCGGCGCTGAAACAGGCGTTCCTGCTTTCCGGTACGAAGACCGGCTTGACGCAACAGCTTGTTGTGGCCAATCCCTCCGCCAAGGACACATCGGTGACCATCAGAATCTGGGGCTCCGACAAATCCGGCGCGCTGGCGCTCTCCACCGGATCGACGCTGACCGTGGCCTCAGGCAAGGAAACGGTACTGAATCTTTCCGCAGCTGCTTCCGGCCAAGACGCGCTGTATGCCACGGTGACTGGAACGGACACTCCTGTGGCCGCAATCGTCCGCACCGTCTCCATGGACGGATTGACCTCAAAGGGATCGGATTACGCGCTTCCGAATAACGCTTTCGCGAAATCTCTGGCCCTCTACGGCTTGAATGGCGGAGACCATGCGACACTGTACCTGTATACGTCCCGCAAAACGGATGTCACCGTATCCTGGATCGACTCCAAGGGGGTACAGCAGACCAATCAGCAGGAGCTGAAGGCGAACCGCGCGTCCGCCATCGATCTTGGAGACGTTCCAAAATCCGCTACCGGCATCGCCATAGCCGCTTCCGAACCGGTGTCTGCCACGGCGAAGATTTCAGACGATGGCCCCGATGGGCAGTCCGATTTCGCCCTAGTCAATGCGTCCGCTCCGGCGAAGATCTCCGCCATCGCGGTTCCTGACCAATCCACCGCGACGGTAGGCTTCGTCAACACCGCGGATGGGGATCGGACCGCGATCGTGACGGCTTACGACACGGACGGCAAACAAGTGGACAGGCGTGAAATCGCCATCCGTCCCTCGGCCTCGACGTCGGTGCGCATCGCCGATATTAATGATGGCGATGTCGCCGCCATCCGTTTGAAGGATCCCGCCCAAGCCGTGGTCTGGAATCTTCGTGTCGGACAGAAAGATGTGTCCGGTGCGAAACTCGCCGGACTTGCCATCATCGGCGCCGTCGATTTGAAGGAGGCCAGAGAGCAGGTCTGGGCGAATCAGGATATGACTGTTGTCCGTTGAAAGTCACATGCCCCAATCAGGATCTATTTCTTCCGGACGGCGTCCGTAGATTTCCGCCAGACGTGAGACCACCTCGTCCCTGATTGCGAATTGCAGGTCCATACGGTTACGGGCATGCGATTGCAGCGGCATGCGGTACAGCACGATACGGGGTGGAATGCCGTGCCCGGCGGGAAATGACTGCGATCCAAGATGCGGAACGTCCTCCCAAGGCGCGGGATCGGATGGCGGAACATCCTCCACAGCGAATTGGACCGGAGCTATGAGCTCAGGCCATGCCCCGTTGAGTCTGCGGATTTGCGCCACCAGCATATCGTCGAACATACCGCTTCTGGTACGGTACCGGGGCAGTCTGGTACCAAACATGGGCGTACGCGTGCCACGTCCATGGCGGTTGCGGTATATCGGGGTCTCCCAAGGCATCTGTTGCATGGTTTCTACCTTATCAGGGCTTATTCGAAACATGCGATACCATGGTATGGGCTGCTCGACAAGGGGAGAAATGATCATGGCGGATATTTCCGTACCTTATTGGAACATCGTTGATGTCAACATGCTGTGCGAAGGCGCGCGGCTGATTGGGTTTGACCTCGACAACACGTTGGCGCGGTCCAAGAAACCTATGAAAGCGGACATGGCCGAATGCTTCTCTGCATTGACATCATTGATTGACGTCGCGGTGATCACCGGCGGCAAATACTCGTTGCTGCAAAGTCAGGTGGTGGACAGGCTGTCCGACCATGCCGACAAGTCGAAACTTCACCTCATGCCGACCAGCGGAACCCGCTACTACCGGTGGGACGGGCAACGGTGGGGGAAAGTGTTCTCCCACGATCTAAGCGACGAGGACCGTGCCAAGGCGAAGGAATCGCTGGAACGGAATGCTCGTGAGCAGGGCATTTGGGCCACTCATGTCTGGGGCGAGCGCATCGAGGACAGAGGCAGTCAGATCACCTTTTCCGCATTGGGGCAGCTTGCCCCCGTCGAGGCCAAGGAGGCTTGGGACCCCACCAACGAGAAGAAGAACCGATTGGCCTGTGCGGTTGCTGCCGAACTACCGAATCTTGAAGTAAGACCTGGAGGCTCCAGCAGTGTTGATATCTCGCAGCGTGGCGTCGATAAGTCGTTCGCCGTCCGTGAACTCGCGGATATTCTCGATATCGAGGTCGGTCAGATCGTGTTCATCGGAGACCGGATGGAACCCGACGGCAATGATTATCCCGCGGCGAAGGCCGGCACAAGGGCTGTCAAAGTGAACGGTCCCGCGGATACCGTGAAATTATGCGGCGAGATCATTGCCAGATTGTCCCGATGACGGAGCCGGTGTGAATCTGATGGCGGGCTCATTCGCGCATATGGCGAATCTGTTGTTCCCACGAGGCTGTGCGGGATGCGACAAGCCTGATGACGTGTTGTGCGATGCCTGTCTTGCGTCATTCGACTGCGAACTGTCCCAGCCATTGGAAACGGCTGAGATGGGTCGATGGTTCGCGTGCGGATGGTATCGGGGTGCCGCCAGGCAGTCGATTCTGGCATGGAAAGACCACGGAGACGAGGAATGCGACCGTCCGTTCTCGGATGCGTTGTGCAGGCTTGCGGAACGCGCCGGTGTGATTGACGCCATGGATGGCGTTCGTGAGATCTGCGATACCATACTGGTCGTTCCCGCGCCGTCGTCGATTGCTTCCATGCGTCAGCGCGGACGACGGCACATGATGCCGCTGGCAAAACGGTTGTCGGCGTTTCTACGGTGCCGGACAGGTTTCCGCGTACAGGTATGCGATGCGTTGACGAACAAAGGAATCAAAGGCAAATCCGTCGAGACCAAGGGCACGGAACAGAGGGCGCAACGCCTTAAGGGGCATGTCATGGTTCGTCCGGGCGTCACCCTTCAAAACAAGGCGGTGATTCTGGTGGATGACATCGTCACCTCTGGAGCCACCATGCGTCGTTGTGTTGACGCTCTAACTTCACAGGGAGCTTTGGTCATTACCGTGCTGGCGTTGGCACACACTCCGGCCGGCAGACCTTTGGCGGCGTAAATCGTCACTCGTCATCGGAAATGTGATATTTCGGCAAAGTGATTTCGAAATCGGCGCCGCGCGGATCATCCACCACTCGTACCGTGCCGCCATGCAACTGCGCCGCCCATCGGGCGATTGACAGTCCAAGACCGGTTCCTCCCGATTCGGTACCTGGTCCCGTCTTGCCTTTGACGAATCGACGGAAGATATCGGACCGCGCTTCTTGGGGAATCTGCGAGCCGAAGTTGACGACATTCGTCACAATCGTGCCGAAATCCTTGTTTTCATGCGCTTCGATGAGCACCGCGGTATTGTCTGCGGAGTGTTTGAGCGCATTGGCGATGATATTGGTGAACAACTGGCGCAGACGATCCTGATCGCCTTCCATTTCGATGTTGTCGGGCACGTGGATTTCGATATTGTGGGCATGCCCGGCATCGGCGATTTCCAACGGTTCCACGGTTTCGTCGATGAAATCCGCGAAATTGAATTTATCGATCTGCAGGCTCGCCGCACCGGCTTCCATGCGGGACAAATCAAGCAGAAACGCGATCAGATCCGACAAACGGTGCGTTTGGTTGAGAATGCTTTCCAGATTCGATGGGGTCGGTTCCACAACGCCGTCGGCCATGTTCTCGACCATGGCCTGCAACGCGGATACAGGCGTACGCAGCTCGTGGCTCACATTGGCTACCATGTCCCGTCTCATCTGGTCGGCATGCTGCAGTTCCTCCGCCATCTCATTGAAAGACAAAGCCAGCTGTCCGACTTCGTCGCGGCTGTTGGCATCGACATGCACCCGGACGGTGTAGTCGCCGTCCGCCATAGCCTCCGCGGCATCCCGCATCTCGCGCAGGGGAGAGGTGAGTCCTCTAGAGAAGAAATAGGTGATGCCCAAAGCCACGGCAAGTGTGATCGGCATGGCTATCCACAGGCTCAATCCGACTTTGAGCAGGAACCAAGCCATGATGAATGCGATGATGGTGGAAATGGTGATCAGCACGCTCAATTCCATTTTGAGCGAAGAGAACAAACCAATAGGGCGTTCGGTATCCAACGGATTGACCGAACGCCCTGGTTTTGAATCAGTGGTACGCATACCACCAAATCTTAGCGCATCATACTATTCTTCCGGCGGTTCGAACGCGTAGCCTACGCCATGCACGGTTCGAATGGTCTTCGAACCCAGCTTGTGACGTAGCGCCTTGACATGCGAATCCACAGTACGGGTGCCGGACGCATCCACCCAATCCCACACTTCCTCGAGCAGCTTCTCGCGAGTGAGCACGGACTTCGGCTTGCGGGCCAAAGTGGCCAGCAAATCAAATTCCGTTGGGGTCAAATGCACCTGCTCCCCATTGACGGTGACGATACGCTGGGCCGGATCGATGACCAGAGAGCCGAAATCAAGCAGTTTCTCGTTTTCGGAGTTCTTGGCGATGACCTTCGCCCTGTCCACACGACGAAGTAGCGCCTTGCACCGGGCGATGAGCTCGCGCATGGAGAACGGCTTGGTCATGTAATCGTCGGCTCCGGCACCAAGACCGATGACCTTGTCGGCCTCGTCGTCTCGCGCCGTCAGAATCAGCACAGGCACAGGACGTTCAGCCACGATGCGCTTGGTGGCCTCAAGACCATCCATCACGGGCAGCATGATATCCATGATGACCAGATCCGGACGGAGCGTGGAAGCGGCCTGGACGGCGCTGGCGCCGTCGGAAGCCACGCGCGCGGTCCAACCCTCCGCAGTGATGCGCTGCGCGATGGCGGTGGCCAAGGTCGGTTCATCTTCGACCACCAGAACGGTACGTGGAATTACTGTGGATTGTGCTGATGAATTGAGCATAGCGTTCCGCCTTTCTCAGAGTTCCGGCTTCAAGAATACTGCTCCCAGTGCCGGAACGGTGATTTTCGCGGACCAATCACGGGAATGATACTCACCCTTGACCGCCTTGAAGGTGCCGTTGTGAATATCGGAACCGCCGTACTTCTTATCGTCCGTGGTCAGCACTTCGGTCCACTTGCCGCCCTTGGTGAGCGGAACCTGGTAATCCTCCCATGCCTCGCCCGAGAAGTTCACGACAACGACCATCTGCTCGCCATCCTTGCCGATACGCACGAAGCTGAGCGTGTTATGGTCGGCGTCATCGCTGGTCAGCCATTGGAATCCGGCAGGATCGAAGTCCTGGCTCCACAATGCGGGAGACGCCTTGTACAGGGTGTTCAGGTCGGCGACGAGCTTCTGTACGCCACGGTGGTCAGGCCAATTGAGAGCATCCCAATCCACCGAACCGTCATGATCCCATTCGCCGTACTGCGCCACCTCATTGCCCATGAAGGAGAGCTTTTTGCCCGGATGGGCCCACTGGTAGGCGAACAGCGCGCGCACGCCGGCATAGCGCTGCCAGTCATCGCCCGGCATCTTGCCGAACAGCGAGCCCTTGCCGTACACGACCTCGTCGTGGCTGATCGGCAGCACATAATGCTCCGAGTATGCGTACACCATGGAGAAGGTGATCTCGTTGTGGTGCCACTTACGGTTGATCGGCTCCTCGTGCAGATACTGCAGGGTGTCGTGCATCCAACCCATGTTCCACTTGAGGCCGAAGCCCAAACCGCCGGCATCGGTCGGTGCGGTGATGCCGGGATACGCGGTGGATTCCTCGGCGATCATCATGATGCCCGGATTGTTCTTGTACGCGGTCGCCGTGGCTTCCTTGAGGAAGTCGATGGCCTCGAGGTTCTCTCGTCCACCGTAGATGTTCGGATGCCACTGGCCCGGCTTGCGGCTGTAATCCAAGTACAGCATCGAGGAGACCGCGTCCACGCGCAGCGCGTCGATATGGTACTCGTCCAGCCAGAAGCAGGCGTTGGCCACCAGGAAGTTGCGCACTTCGCGGCGTCCGAAATTGAACACGTAGGTGCCCCAATCCGGATGCTCGCCACGGGTCGGGTCCGGATCCTCGTACAGAGGCGTGCCATCGAATCTGCCAAGGGCGAACGCGTCCTTCGGGAAATGCGCCGGAACCCAGTCCAGGATAACACCGATCTTATGTCTGTGCAGGTAATTGATCATATATGCAAAATCCTCCGGTGTTCCGTAGCGGGACGTCGGTGCAAAATATCCTGTTACCTGATATCCCCAGGAACCGTCAAACGGATACTCGGAAATACCCATCAGCTCAATATGTGTATATCCCATCTCCTTCACATACGGGATCAGATATTTCACAAGATCCCTATAACTGTAAAATCCGTCATCCTCTCTGCCCGGATGGCGCATCCAGGATCCCGGATGTACCTCGTAGATCGCCATAGGTTTTGCATAGATATCTTTGGTCTTTGCACGCTCTTCCATCCATTTTTCATCGGTCCACTTAAAATGCTCTATATCCGTGACGGCAGATGCCGTTCCCGGACGAAGCTCTGCATAATTTGCATATGGATCCGCCTTATAGAGCCGTTTTCCATCTTTCGTCTCTATCAGGTATTTATACAGTGCACCTTCCTCGATCCCCGGAATAAACAATTCGAATATTCCCATGGTATCCGGCTCTAACCTTGTCATTTCATCTGCCGTTTCATCCCATCCGTTAAAAGAACCAATCACCCATATTCTTGCGGCATTCGGAGCCCACACATCAAAACATACTCCACGAATTCCATATTGATCCGTAAAATGAGCCCCCAGTTTCCGGTAAATCTCGTAATGCGTCGCCTGTCCAAATAAATAGCGATCCAACTCTGAAAAATTAGCCATACCCTTACACCCCTTTATTTTTATGTCATGATTATAGCCTGTATATTTTAGATTCCAAAATCTTTTTCGCGAAGAATCACATAATCTTCATCATCATATCTTCTGGACGTAATAATGCTAAATGCTTTTCGTAAACCGCCCTTCTCAGATTTATGAATCGCATCGTCCACAATCTCTTTTACCTCTGTAAGCGTTGTTGCCTTGTCATATTTCTGAATATTGCTGATACTGTTGTAAAGTGCCAGAATACCCATCTCATCTATTGTATAGCCAAGTTCGTTTGCATACGCTTTCGCAAATGAAACAAGCTCATCACTGGTAAATATCGGAATATTGATCTTCTCAGAGAAACGGGAAGCAAATCCTTCATCTCTGCCGAGTGCCTTCTCAATTCCACGGTGTGTATCTTCCATAATGACAAATAATCCGCTTGTATCACTTTTCAGAAGAAGTGCCAGCCGGACTGCCGTTTCTTTGGAAATATCTCCGGCTTTCTCTATGATCAGACAGCCCCCGGAAATTTTCTTTAACAGTGATGCTACATCCTTTTTATTCAATGCGGAAGCTTCAATCTTTCCAACCTTTCCTTTTGGTTTTCCGGTTTCTTTCTGAAGTGCTTTCACCATAGCCGTTGCAAGGACTGTTTTGCCACTTCCGCTGCCACCCTGGATCACCATATTTCCGGTAGAAGCATCCTTTCCTGTTATCAGATGTCTTGCCGCACCTGTAAGTGCCTGACAAATCTGTTCTTCCATTCCCTTGATCGAAACAAAATAGGTAAATATCCCCCGAAGTTCTTCACCCAGTGATGTAACTGCCTCAAAACCGGTCTCATCCTCAGGCTCTGTGATCTCCGGAAGGACTCTTTCCACCCGGTCCTCTTTCTTAAGAACCTCTTTCGTTACCTCAACTGCCGTGTTGTCAGCCAGCTCTTTCTGTGTGATATCATCCGTCGCGCTTTCCGTATCGGTAATATGCTCTACCGTTTCGGCTAATGCCTGTTCCGTTACCACTTTGCCAAGATCGATCGTGTCTGCGGTAACTATATCAAAATCATCTGCTTCAGATGTTTTCTCTTCACTAATATCTGAAACTTCCTCTGCCGCCTTCTCCTCTGTACTGAGATCTACAGTTTCCTCATCCGTTTCTTCTGCGGAGAGATCTGCGATTTCCTCATCCGGCTGAGATCCCGGTATCTGCTCCTGTCCGGATATTTCCACATCTTCTTTCTCCTGCATCATCCCGGATACTTCTTCTGCAAGCTCCGCTGCATTCACTCCTGGCCCAGATATCTCTCCCATTGACGCTGCCGGTTCCGGTTCCATTGCGGACGCTGCTGTTCCGGCTGCCTCTGCCAGCTGTTTATCGATATCCGCCGTCTCTGTCGATATCCGGTCAATCTCTTCCTGTAAGATCTGATTCATGTTTGCAACCATAGCTGCTGCCCTGTCATTTTCTAACGGCTTGCCTTCTATGTACTGATCCTGCAGTATATCTTTTGGAGCAACACCTGCATCAAGCTTTGGAATAATGTCTGCAAGACGTCCCATAATTTCTTCTGCTTCCTGCAGCGCACGCGCCTTTGCAGATTCAAGTCTGCGCTGCTTTGCATCTTCTAATGCAACTTCTGCGGCATATTTCGTCTTTTCCCACTCAGCAAGCACTTCTTCAATGCTCATCTGACCTGTGATCTGGTGCTCTAATGCCGTTTTCTCCGGCATATACATCCCAATCTGTCCATCATGTTCTTCTGCAAGCAGCTCTTTGAAATTGATCTTTAACGAATCATCGATCTCGTGATCCGTCTCTATATGTTCCAGCGTATCTTCCTCTTCCTCAGATGGATCATATTCTTCTTTCGGAAGCTGCAGATATGGAATCTCCTCCACAAGCTTTTTGATGTTGTCCATACTGTCTGTAACAGTTTCTTTTTCCGTCGCCTGCATGATCTGCTGCATGCTCTTTTGCAGCTCTTCCTGCAGATTCTGTGTATTAAACCGTTCCGGTGAAAGCTTCACATCCGGTATCTGTACGGTTTCATTCACGATCTCACCGGAGTCAAGCTCCTCCTCCGGTCTGACCTCAACAACACCTTCGCGTTTCTGACAAAATCTGCGATACTTTTCTTCCTGCTGTTTATTTAACGGCTGATAGATCATCTTCAGTTCTAAGGCACGCTCTACATATGGACCGTCACCAAACCACAGTACCAGTTCATCACATGCCTCCACACACTTATCTGCCATACCTGCTTTATGATACAGACATGCAAGTTCAAATGCCCATTCTTCGGTATATTCCTGCTCTTTTAACTCCTCTAAAATTCCGATCAGAGTTTCTATATTTGCGCCCTGGGCTTTACAGATCTCGTATTTCAACACATATTTCAAATTATCATGTGGTGCGATCTCCACAAATTCCTGATAATAATCTTTCGCCTCATCAAAATTTTTCATTTTAATGGCAACTTTTGCCAGGCGGTAAATGATCATTCTTCCAATTGGAGACCGGTCATATGCCATAAGCAAAACCTCACGGCTGTCTTCTAAACGACCGGTATTCTCATAAATCTCTCCAACTTTTACAAGTGCATTTACATTTTTTATTTTATTCCAGTTAATCGTATCAGCTATCTCTGCTGCCTTTTCATAATTATGTTCGGCCGTCAGAGATTTCATCTGATCCAGCTTTAATTTATATTCATATTTATCCAAATTATGCCACCTCAGAACGCGCTATTCTTTTGCTGCTTCTTTTGTTCTTAGTTTATCATACGCACATATAGATGTCAAAATTTAATCTTAGAAAAAAAAGCCATGATACAGGCAAAAAAAGAGGGTTTGCAGTCTGCCATACCCTCTTTTCTGTCATTGATCTTATTCTTCTTTTTTACTCTCTTCTATGGATTCCTCGATATGTTTTCCATGATGTTTTTTCAACTCTTTTTTTGACGGATTTTTATCATAAACAGGCTGATTACTCTCCTTGTCAACTTTAGTCAGATATACATATGCCAGTGTATCTGTTGTAAGTCCACGCTTCTTTAAGAAATAAGATACCGTTTTCTGTGCAACATAATAGATCACTGCCATAAGCGGCACACCGAGCAGCATACCCGGGAATCCCCACAATCCCCCAAATACCAGAATGGCAAACACAACCCAGAATGCCGATAATCCGGTAGAACTTCCAAGGATCTTCGGTCCAATGATATTTCCGTCGATCTGCTGTAACACAACGATAAAGATCAGGAAATATAATCCCTGTATCGGATTCTGAAGCACGATAATGATAAAGGACGGCACTGCGCCGATAAATGGGCCGAAAAACGGTATAACATTGGTGACACCGATGATCACGGCGACTAACACCGTATCCGGCATCTTCATGATTGCAAGCACGATATAGGCGAGCACACCAATGATCGCCGAATCTAATATTTTACCACTGATAAATCCACTGAAAATCTCATTGCTCTTACGGACAGTATCAACGATAACATTTGCCCGCACCGGTTTAAACATCGCATATACGATCTTTTTCGCCTGTCCTGCAAAATGTTCCTGGTCTGCCATCACATAGACTGAAATGATCAGACCGACGATCACATTTAAAACGAATTTGACACCATAGATCACACCGCTTGTGATCGATGTAAGATAAGTCTGTACCTTTGAAAAAATATCATCTTCAAAAAAGGTCTCAACCGTATCCGTTATTTTGTCCACGCCCTGCTGTATCATGGACGCAAGTTCCGTATCACCGTTTGTCACCTCGTCTACCCATTTCGTCAGATTCTTTGCTTCCTGTGGAAACGATGTGATCATGCTCTGGATACTCGCAGAGATAGATGGAACGATCGCCGCCACTAAAAGCACACAGATTCCCACTAAAAATACCAGTGATCCGGTAATTGCTATTCCCCGTGATGTCTTTTTCGCTTTGCATTTGCTTTTCATCCGCGGCTCTAAAAACTTAAGCAGGTGTCCCTCTAAAAATTTCATGATTGGATTTAACAGATATGCGATCACTACACCGATAATGATCGGCTGTAAGATCAAAGACAGCTTCTTCCAGAAGTCTGTGAATCCATTGTAACGGTAGATCATAAAGAAAAACAGTATGCAGCAGCAGAAAGTCACAAATACGACCAGTGCGATGATGACATACTGTGGTTTTAATTCCCATTCTGTTTCCTGGGATGTTTTTTTTATCTTTTCCTGTTCGTCCAAATTGCCATCCTCCGTCTTATCTAATATTTTCATTATAACCTTCGCAGACAGGCAACGCAATCAGATTTTGCTGAAATTTTTGTTAATTACTGGATTTTGCAAAAAGGGACACCGGTGCTCATGCGCCGATGCCCCAAAATATCAGTCTGCGGTTTTACCCTCTGTAATAATTGATCAGACAGCCCTTTAAGATGATCTCTCATCATCAGTCATCGCCCCAATTCCAAGTTTAAACTCTTCTGCCTTTCCATCTTTGATCACATACGCTGTAATCTCGGACTGTTTGTCCTCGACTGCTTTACGGATATTCGGGATATATAAGTAGTCAAGATTCTTGAACGGCAGTTCGCCCTCCGGGATGATGAACGGAAGCATACCCCAGTTGATCAGGTTCGAGCGGTAACGCTTGGTTGCATACTCATTTGCAATGTTTGCCCAGCCGCCAAGTACTTTCTGGCAGGAAGCAGCCTGCTCACGCGCGGAACCGTCGCCAGGTTTTACTGCAAAGATGGTACTTCCAAAACCGATCTCACCATTGGAATGGTTATCCTCAAATTTTGTTTCCGGGAATACTTTATCGATGACATCCATAACCGGTTTTAACTCTTCTACTGCCTCTAACGGACAGTTTCCGGCTTCTAACGCTTTCTGCGCTTTCTGGATCTCTTTTGCCCGGCCCACGTACTGCGGATCTTTTCTGGAAAGTGCAAACTCTGCCAGTCCAAGCGGGTTGGAACGGAAGGAGGATGTCTCTCCGGACGGGATCAGCTCGTCTGTGGTCGTGACCGGATCGTGGATCTCGGATACCACTTTTAATACCATATTTTCCGGCAATGCACTCATTGCCGGCCAGTCTTTGATGTTTGGTCCAAACTGGATTTCAACGGAAGGATCTGCTACACCCTTGCTGTCAAAGACACGGTTTGCGTAAATATTTTTATCGAAGAAGTACTTCGGTTTGCTAAAGTTCACATCCACATCGGTTGCGGCTGTCAAAAATCCCTTGTTTGCGGCTGTTGCTGCGATCGAACGTGCATCCATCAGCGCAACGGAGGCAACCTGTCCCTTCTGTACCTTGGAGCCTTCACGGTTCGGGAAGTTTCTGGTGGAGTGGCGGATGGAAAATGCGTTGTTTGCCGGTGTATCGCCAGCGCCAAAGCACGGTCCGCAGAATGCCGTCTTAACGATCGCACCTGTCTCCATCAGGGATGCAACTGCACCATTCTTTACTAACTCCATATAAATTGGTGTACTTGCCGGATATACGCTTAACGTAAACTCATCCGGTCCGATGCTTGCGCCCTTTAAGATATCCGCAGCATCGCAGATATTCTCAAATCCACCGCCTGCACAGCCTGCGATGATACCCTGGTCTACATAGAGTTTTCCATCTCTTACTTTGCTCTTTAAGTCCAGTTTGACCGCACCGTCAAAACTTACCTCTGCACGTTTCTCACAGTCATCTAAGATGTCCATCAGGTTTGCGTTTAACTCTTCGATCGTGTAAGTGTTGCTCGGATGGAATGGCATTGCGATCATCGGTTTGATCTTTGAAAGGTCGATCTCGATCATTCCGTCATAATATGCCACGCTGCCCGGATTCAACTCTTTGTAATCCTGTGGTCTGCCGTGGATCGCATAAAACTCTTTTACTTTGTCATCTGTTTTCCAGATGGAGGAAAGGCAGGTCGTCTCTGTCGTCATAACGTCCACACCGATTCGGAAATCAACGCTTAAGTTTGCAACGCCCGGTCCGACGAACTCCATGACTTTATTCTTTACATAACCTTTATCAAATACTTCCCCGATAATGGCAAGTGCAATATCCTGCGGTCCGACACCTTTCATCGGCGTGCCTGTCAGATAAACGCCGATCACACCCGGCATATCGATATCATAAGTCTTGTTTAAAAGCTGTTTTACAAGCTCCGGTCCACCCTCGCCGACTGCCATGGTACCAAGTGCGCCATAACGTGTGTGGGAATCAGAACCAAGGATCATCGCTCCGCCTGCCGCAAGCATCTCGCGTGCAAACTGATGGATGACTGCCTGATGAGGCGGTACATAAACTCCGCCGTATTTCTTTGCGCAGGTTAAACCAAACATGTGGTCATCCTCGTTGATCGTACCTCCGACTGCACAGAGGCTGTTGTGACAGTTCGTCAGCACATATGGGATCGGGAACTTCTCTAATCCTGATGCTCTTGCTGTCTGGATGATTCCGACAAATGTGATATCGTGGGATGTCAGCTTGTCAAACTTGATCTGAAGTTTGTCCATATTGCCGGATGTATTATGATTTTTTAAGATACCGTAAGCAATCGTATTTTCTGCCGCCTGCTCTTTGGTCACTGCTGCCCCGGTCTTTTTTACGACCTCTTCGATGGCATTTGCACCGTCCGGTACCAGTTCATTTCCATTTACGAGATATACACCGCTATCGTATAATTTCATGGTTTCCTCCATTCTTTTGCCCATTTTCTATTAGATCCATTGTTTAAAATTATATAGACAGCATCAGCAAAAATCAAGTACTTTTACACGTTAAACCGAAAGCATTGGAAAGCGCATGCCCTATCTGCTGAAAACAGCCGTAAATTTACTCTCTTATTCATCCGTATCTATTGTTTCCCTGTACATCGGGAATGTGATCGAAGCCTTAAACAGATCTCCGTCCACCCCGATGAAAAAGATGCCGCCCATAAGCTGTGTCAGACTCTTTGCAATGGAAAGCCCCAGTCCGCTTCCCTCGGTCGTTCTTGAGGCATCCCCACGGATAAAACGCTCTGTCAGATCTCCCGCATTACTGTTTTCCAACGCAAGGGAACGCTCCGAAACATTTTTGATGGAAAATGTCACTTTTTCCTCCAGTACATGCACATCCACATAAACTCTTGTTTTTTCCAGCGCATATTTTGCAACATTATTATAAAGGTTTTCGATGACACGGTAGAGCTGTCTGCCGTCCGCAAGGATCATCACTTCCGTTTTCGGGAGTTTGGTGACGATTGTAAGCTCTTTCGCCTCAAATTTTTCATTAAACTCGCCTGCCGTCTGATAGATCAGCTCCACTAAGTCAATCTTTTGCATATCCAGTTTGACATTTCCGGATGTAATACGCGATGTCTCAACCAGATCCTCCGTCAGCTGCTTTAACCGCTGTGACTTGGCATCCAGGATTCGGATATAACCATTCACCCGTTCATTATCAATATGTTCCAGTTTGATCAGATTGACATAATTAATGATCGAGGTCAGCGGTGTTTTGATGTCATGTGAAACATTCGTGATCAGGTCTGCCTTCATGCGCTCATTTTTCGTACTGTCATCCACCGCATGCAAAAGACCGCTGCCAATATTATTGATCGCTTCGGCAAGTTTTTTATCCTCACCATGCAGTCCTTCTGTGTCGATCTTGTTGCTTAGCACACCTTCCGTAATTTTTTCCACGCCTTCATATACCTGATAATGTTCCACTGCAGAACGCAGCAGGAGATATGCCTCCATGCCGCTGAAGATTAAAAGCAGTACCAGACAGATTACCCGGTGGTAATAAAAAGCTCCCATCGCAAGCACGAAACAGACGATCATGTGGACTGCAAAGACAACCAGCACGCTCACCGTCACCGTCCGTTTTTCAAAAAACTTGTCCATCCCTTTTACAAACCAGCAGGCAAGGCTGTTTTCCCACATCACTTCCGCCTTCATCCGGCGCACCATGCTCAGATAAAAAATGAGAAACAGTACATCAATCAATAGACTGACCGTTCCCGATGCGACCAACAGTCCCGACACGTTCCACGTTTTATTATTTACATGGGACAAAAGCATGATGAGCTCACTGGTTGCTGCAATAAATACGGCGGTCACGATCTCTGTTTTTATCCGGTCCACAAAATTAAGATGAACTCCTTCTTCCCCATCTCTGTGTCCGGTTGCAAGTGTCAGATATACAAGACTTAATACCCATCCCATCAGACTGACCAGCGCAGCAACAATACTGACTTTGATCCACGGATGCAGTCTTACATACTCCATCTCGGCATCATACAGATCGTCTTTTGCCGTCAGATCCGTATCCACTCCGATCACAAGCACCACATTTTCCAGCGGCAGATACATCTGGTTATTATAACTGTCAAAAAAGTAATTCTCCATGCCGCGGATATCCGTTCCAAATTCCTTTTTCTCCATATCATAGATCAGATAATCCCCCATGGTCTTTGCCTCCATGAGAACAGTCTGTGTATCAAACTCCTGGCCTTCCACCGAATCCGGCTGATTGGTATACCACACCCCATTCTGTTTATACCAGTAACAGAAATTGGTGTCTTCACGCCTAAACTCATTTGTATACTGCAGATAACGCTTATCGTCCTCCGCACTCCGCTTATTGCCTTTTTGTAACAGATGCAGATAATCGGTCAGTTCACTGCATTTCTGCTCCATGCATTTGGTATAGTAGCCCGAATTAAAAAAATCATCTGTACCGATATCCGTTACCTGCAGAATATTTTTGCTGATCAGTGATGCCAAAAGATAGACAGCGATGGTAAGTATTACCGTAAAAAACAGGTGCAGGATCATCCCTGCCAGCTTACTGCCGTATGTGTATGATTTCTTTTCCATATGAAGTCTCCATCCCCGTGCCGGACATTATCCTGTATGCCGGCGTACGGAATCCCTCCCAGAATCAGTTCTTGTCGATCTTGTATCCAACGCCCCACACAACCTTTAAATAGCGCGGCTCCTTCGGATTGATCTCGATTTTTTCACGGATGTGGCGGATATGTACTGCCACCGTATTGTCCGCTCCGATCGCATCCTCATTCCAGATGCTCTCATAGATCTGATTAATGGAAAATACCTTTCCCTGATTTTTGACCAGTAATAAAAGGATGTTGTACTCGATCGGTGTCAGCTTTACCACTTCTCCATCCACGGTCACTTCTTTTAAATCATCATTGATCGACAATCCACCGACTGTATACACCGATGCGCTGTTCTCTGCCGCATTTCCAAGCTGGGTATAACGCCTTAACTGTGATTTGACCCTCGCTACCAGTTCAAGCGGATTAAACGGTTTCTCCACATAGTCATCCGCCCCGATGTTAAGTCCTAAAATTTTATCCGCATCCTCCGTCTTTGCAGACAAAATAATGATCGGAATGCTGCTCTCCTCACGGATTTTTAAGGTCGCACGGATTCCGTCCAGACGCGGCATCATCACATCCATGATCAGAAGATGAACCTCATTTTCTTTTAAGACCTCCAGTGCTTCTTCGCCGTCATATGCCTTTAAAATATGATACCCTTCCTGCTGTAAATATATTTCGATCGCTTCCACGATTTCCTTATCATCATCACACACTAAAATTGTCTGCATAAGTTCCTCCATTCTTTTTGTGTCTTACTTCAAGTATTACACCAGATCTTACATTTATTTTAACAGGAAAGTTTAAATTGTTATAGAGCGGATTTCTTAATATTCCTTTAAATTCCCACTGCATATACAACATTTTCCACATTTCTTAATTTAATTTAAGAAATTGGCCTTAAATTTAAGAAATACTTTATTGCATCCTATTCATCCCCGCCTTATGATATCTTTCGTACCCGTACTGGTACACACAGGAATTCCGTAGATTTTCCACAGTTTTCCCGTAAATAAAATAAGTTTTACACAAAACGGAGGATTCTTATGAAAAAAAATGTGCACACTGCAGGCAAAAGCAGAAAGCAGAAAAAAATCATGCTCCTTCTACTGGAGCTGCTGATCATCCTGCTCCTCGCCATTGCCCTTTTTATCACAACCAAATTATCAAAAATTGAAAAGAATAGGCTGGACATGAACGACGTTTCCATCAATGACGATCTCTCCGATGAGACAAAAGAAGCGATGGCTCATTACAAAACGATCGCACTCTTCGGACTCGACAACCGTTCCAACGGCAGCCTCTCCAAAGGAAACAGCGACGTTATCATGTTGGCAAACATCGATACGAAACAGCATACCATCAATCTGGTATCTGTTTACCGTGATTCTTATTTAGATACCGGAAACGGCACTTACCAGAAATGCAACGCAGCCTACGCAAAGGGCGGACCGGAACAGGCACTGTCCATGTTAAATACCAATCTTGATCTTGCAATCACCGACTATGTAACCGTCGACTTCAATGCGATCATTGAATGTGTCGACCTGTTAGGCGGTGTCGACATCACGATCACCGATGATGAGGCAAGTCTGATGATCGGTTATATGAAAGAATTAAATGAACTGACCGGACACAATTCCACACCACCTGCCTCCGGCGGAACTTACACCTTAGACGGCGTACAAGCATGCGCCTACGCACGAATCCGTTATGGCGGCGGTGATGACTACCGCAGAACCGAACGCCAGCGTACTGTTTTGACCGCAATGATGCAGAAAGCGCAGAAATCCAACATTCTGACACTCAACAAACTGATCAACGCAGCTTTTGGGGACATTCAGACCAGTTTTTCCAACACGGATCTCCTTGCCCTTGCCACAAAAGTTTTCAGTTATGACATTGGAGATACAACCGGTTTTCCATATGAAAAAACAACGCACAAATATGATAAGATCGGCGATGTTGTCATTCCGTGCGATCTTGCTTCTAACGTTACACAATTACATCAGTTTTTATTTAATGATGAAAATTATACCCCATCTGCAACAGTTCTTTCAAACAGCCAGCAGATCATCTCTAATACAGGATATAAACAGGGAGACGGCCATTAAGGCTGTCTCCCTGTTTTGTCAGTTAATTTCCCAGTTCATTTATTTTTTCCCTGATGGTGTCCATTTGTCCGGCCACATCCTGTATGGACTGCTCTATCTTTCTTTTCCGTCTTTTTACCAGCAGTCCCCATTGTAAAAACAATACTCCATCGATGATAAGATACAACACCGGCAGACTGATCCGTTTCCCTGCTACATACCCGATAAAGACATACAGGATCATTGGATTTATGACCGCAATGGAAATCATCGTTGTCAGGTCACTTCTGCGTCCCGTAAAAACATACAGGCTTTCCCATTTTTTGTGAAACTCTTTTTCCTCCGGCTTCTCTAACATCACATTCTCCTTTTACTCTTTATGATGTCTGGAGAAGAAAGAATGTTTCTCCGGTTTCTTCTCGCCGGAAGCTTCCCCGCCCTCTTTCCAGTGGAAATATTCCGCATCCAGATTGACATTGACATTTACCTCTGCTTTTGGCGCAGCTTCCTCTGGCGTATCTTCGGGAATTTCTTCGGGCAGTTCATTTTCCGGCACGATTCCCGCCTTTTCAAAATATTCCTGGTTGATCTTAATCTCGGGTTTGATCGCTGAATAAGGAGATGGCTTCACCTCACCCTTTTCCTTTGCCCTTTCCTTTTCAATCTCACGGTTACGATCCTCGATCAGATTCAGATATTTGTCCGTATCAGCAAGATTCTGCAGATGTCCTTTCAAGTCTGACTGGTCTCTCCTTACAACATCTTTTTCTTTCTGAAGTTTTTCATTGGCATCCTTATAAATCTCCTGCATGGCATCCGTTGCCCTCTGCATGATTTCCTGTACATGCCGCAGTGCCTCATTGGTATACATAACAGACGCAGCATACACATCCTCCGCTTTCCCGCTGGCATCTTTTAAGATATCTTCTCCGATTTTTGCCGCCTCACGTCTTGCACGCTCCTTGCCCCGCGTTGTCAGTTCATACTCATCCAGCATCGCGTAAATGGCCTTATTTAGCTCTGCAAGCAGCTCTAACATTCTTTTTTTATCAAGGATAATTTTACTGCCAATACTGTCATAAGCTTCACTGCCTGCAAGCAATATATGCATTTGTCTTAAAATTTCTTCCGTTTTGTCCTGCGCGCTCATGGTTATTCTCCTGCTTTACTTCCGCTGCGTCTTTTTCCTGTCTGGTATTTTACTAATTTTAACACTAACCGTATCAGCAAAACAACCAGTAAAATAACGATCAATACGACTCCTGCGATCATGACGGCATATTTGTTCGGATTTTTTATTAATTTTACGAGATTGGCCGAATCATCTACCACTTTTCTTTCATGCAATCCGGCATAATATTGTGGAATATCCGCAATTCCATCTCCATTTTCATCCGGGAACGACTCCATATAATGTGCGATCGCCGTCCATGCCTTTAATTCCCCGCCATTATCTGTCAAAATCACATCTTCAAAATTTTCAATCGGTGTTCCGTCTGCCTTTTTCGGCACAACAGACAACAGTCCATACGATGTTTTCGTCACCGCAGACAGCATCTGCCCACTGTAAAGATCTGCCACCACGCGATACAATTTATCGTCCTCTAACTCCCTGCGATTGCCATCTGCATCCAGCAGATACACGTCGGTAACACGGTTTAAGATCATACGGTGCGGATTATAAGTAAACTGCAGGCCGTACATATACAAACGTGCGGATGTCATCAGATCCGACACGGATGCGTCGATCTCTGCCACGGTTTTTAACTCTTTTCCTGTCAGATATGCCTCGATCAGCGGATAACCCGGCACACCGTCTGCACCGATTCCAAGTGAAAATGAATTGAAAACATCTTCTACTGTAATATTTCCCTTTGTGTAGGTGTCACGGATCGTTCCACTCGGCGCGATTGCCACATCCACGGGAGTGCCATTATAATCCGTACTGTTTGTGACCGCATAAGCATAGGCATCTGCGATGAGATCCCCCAGATTATGCTCGGTATGGATGTTGTAGAGATCCTCCAGGCTGTCAAATGCTACATCATTTTCCGCAAGTACCTGTTCTCTCGTAAACCCAAACTGTGCCAGATAATCGGTATCCACCGTCGCCATAAAAGAATTGATTTCTTCCTGTGTAGCAGCATTCTCTGCAATGTCCGTCTCGATTGGAGTAAGTTTATATTCTTTCATGCCCCAGCGGCCATCCGCCTTTTGTTCTAAGGATAAGGATCCTAAATACTTCCCATATTCCCCTGCGGAAACGATATAGGTATCCCCATGTACAATCGGCTCCTCTAATTTTGTATGCGTATGTGCACTGATGATCACATCCAGATCCGGCACTTTTTTTGCAAGAATTTCATCCTCTGACTTTGACTCATCCTCTGAAGTTCCACTATGGGAAAGACAGACGATAATATCCGCATCTTCGTTTTTCTTAATTTCAGCTACGGTCTTTTTTACTGCTTCCACCGGATCCGTAAACTGCAGTTCGCAGGTCGGTGCACATGCCAGTGCATCTTTTCCGAATACGCCAAGCAGTGCCACCCGGACATCGCCCTTTTGCACCATCACATAATCTTTCACACCGTATTCCGTAAATGCATCACGGATCTGCTGCTGTCCTTCTGAGAATCCCTGCTGTTCCATGGCATCCCAGTTGATATTACAGACAAGAAGCTCCGGCACGGTATCTCCGCTTTCCGCCGCGGTTTCAAGCATCTTAGCAAGCCCCTTTGAACGATAATCAAATTCATGGTTGCCAAGTGTTGTCGCCTCACAGCCCAGTGCCCCTAACATCCGAATCTCTGCCGCCTGTGTCTCAAAAACGGTCTGCACCAGCGTTCCCATGGAAAAATCTCCGCCATCCACCACCAGTGTATCCGGGTCTTTTTCTTTCTGTTCATCGATCAGTGTCTTAATCCTTGCAAACCCGCCGATCATTTCCTGTTTTTCATCTACTACCGTTGAAAAGCTGTTCAGATGAGAATGTGTGTCATGCACGAACATGATATCTATTGTTTTCAAGTCCGTCTGGTCTGCCGCCTTCACACTGCCGGATAGCCCCGTCATTCCCAAAACCAGAACAAAAACAAGGACTGCAGCCAGTTCCATTTTCCAATTTTTAATCTTTTCCCGTAACATATAAGTCTCCCTGTTTTACAAAGCATAATTTTACTTATATTTTACTTGATCTTTTAAAATTAGTAAATGGTGGTGCAGTCCTAATTTTCACTTTATCCAAAATATTTTTTACAATAGATTGATCCTGTCTATGCAACCGTAAATTTCTTTGTGTCCTTCCGCAGCATCAAAGATGCTTCCTGCGTCTGTTTCATCAGTACACGCATATCTTCTGCCTGTCTGTCAACATTGGTAACACGCTCTGCAATGCTTCCGGTACTTGCCGCACCATCATTCGCAGCCTTCGTTACCTCCTGTATATTTGCAACCACTCCGCTGACTGAAGCTAAAAGCTGTTCGGATGCCGCACTGAAATCCGTTACAAGTTCTTCAACATAGTTTGCATCTTCATTATAATTATCTGCCATTTTTTCAAAATCATTAAAACTCTCCGTGACGTCTCCTCCCACAAACTCTAACAGACGTTTTGCATCTGTGGTCAGTCTTGCAACTGCTGTCTGGACACGCTCTGTCACTTCCTGGATATTCCCGACCGTGCTCGCCGACTGCTCCGCAAGATTACGGATCTCATCTGCAACAACTGCAAATCCTTTTCCCGCCTCTCCGGCTCTTGCGGCTTCAATTGATGCATTCAAAGCCAGCAGATTTGTCTGCGAAGTGATTCCCATGATGGACTCCGCAAGAACACCGATCTGCTCCACGACTTTTGCATTTTCCAGTGCTTCCAATAAGCTCTCATTGATTTCCCCATGCACTTTCCTGATATTTGCACGGCTTGCACTGATTTTTTGTTTCGTATCAGCCGCTCTGGTATGGATCTCATCAACTTTTCCGTTTCCCTCCTGCGCATGCTCTGCAATTCCTTTTGCAGCTTCCTCAATCTCTCCGGACATCGTATTCACTTCCTGTGCAGCTGCTGCGGTCTCCTGATTTCCGGCTGCAAGTTCCTGCGTGATACCGGATACACTGTCGATCTCGTCCGCAAGTTTTGCCAGTGCCGTCTCTGCTGTTCCAACCGTTTCATCCAATGTATCCGCTTCGCGCTGTACATAGCCGATCAGATGTCTCATATTGTGATGAATGTCACGGATGCTGCGTGCAAGAATACCGATCTCATCTTCACGTTTCAGGTATTTTTCCTCCACACGCTGCGTAAAATCGCCCTGTCCCATTTTTTTGGCAAACAGCGCAGATCTTTTGACGCCCGATGTAATGTCGAATGTAAGATACAGTACCCATATATCCGTGAGTATACACATAATAACCATAAAATAGAAAAACTGATCCTGTTTTGCTTTCTTTTCCTGCTGCATTTTCTGCAATATCGGCTGCAGTTCCTGTTGTATTTCTTCCTGGGAATATTCCGGATGTTCCTCACTTACATATTCTTCCATGCTGGCGATCGCATCATTACGGATAGCACCCATATTTTTAGCTCCGACAACTACTCCATATAATCCGATTATTAAAATCTCAATAATCAGAATCGTCATTTTTACCTTTAATGATACTTTTCCACTTAGGGTCACATCAATATCCTCCTTTGTTCTTTCTGATTTATTCTCATAAACGGTCCTATATTGGTTTCATTCTACTATCATTTAATTTTGATTGCAATATACATCTTTGACAATTTATCAGGCTTTTGTTTCCTGTCTGGTGTATTCCAGTCATGAATTTAAAAAAATACGGCATATCCTGCCGGACACACCGCATTTTCATATTTCTGTTTATTTTAATGCTGCAGGATTGATCTTCTTTGTGCGGATATCCTCTTTTAACAGTGCAAGGAAATCTTCCCTGGAAACTGTGGTGGAATTCTGCTCTCCATGCAGTCTGTAACTTACGGTTCCGTCAGCTGCTTCGTTCTTACCAAGTACTAACAGATACGGCACTTTCTCCATCTGTGCTTCACGGATACGGTAGCCGAGTTTCTCGTTTCTCTCATCGATCTCAACACGGATTCCGTTATCATCGAGATATTTGTATAAGTCATGTGAGTATGCGTTAAGTTCCTCATCCTCATTTTTTACCGGAAGGATCTTAGCCTGAACCGGAGCTAACCATAACGGCAGGTTTCCTTTTGTCTCCTCTAAAATATATGCCATGAAACGGTCAAGAGATCCCAAAATTGCTCTATGCAAAACAACAGGAGTCTTCTTCTCTCCATCCTTATCAATGTAAGTCAGTTCAAACTTAGCTGGCAGACAGAAATCAAGCTGACAGGTAGACAATGTGTACTCATTTCCAACAGCTGGCTTTACATTTACATCAAGCTTTGGACCATAGAAAGCAGCCTCACCAATCTCCTCTGTATACTCAATTCCAAGGTCATTCATAACATCTCTAAGGGCATCCTCTGCCTTATTCCACATCTCATCGTCGTCATGATACTTTGTCTTGTTTTCCGGATCTCTCAAAGACAGAACACAACGATAGTCTGTAATGCCGAAATCCTTATAGGTGCTAAAGATCAAATCAACAACCTTTGAGAACTCATCCTTGATCTGCTCTGGTGTTACAAACAGATGCGCATCATTCTGGCAGAAGTGACGGCCTCTTTCAATACCCTTTAAAGTTCCACTTGACTCATAACGGAAATCATGAGCAATCTCACCGATACGAATTGGCAGATCTTTGTAAGAATGCATACGGTTTGCATAGATCATCATATGATGAGGACAGTTCATCGGACGAAGAACATATGCCTCTCCATCGACTTCCATAGCAGGGAACATGTTCTCCTTGTAGTGATCCCAGTGACCAGATGTCTTATACAGATTAACTGTTCCAACACACGGTGTCATAACATGCTGATATCCAAGCTTTCTTTCCTTATCCTTGATATAGTTTTCAAGCTCCTGCCAGATTACATAACCCTTTGGAAGAAACATTGGAAGACCACGACCTACCAGATCATCTACCATGAATAAATTCATATCTTTACCGATCTTTCTGTGATCTCTCTCCTTAGCCTCCTCAAGAAGCTTTAAGTGCTCCTCTAATTCCTCAGCTGTTGGGAAACATACACCATAGATTCTCTGCAGAACCTTATTATTCTTATCTCCCTTCCAGTAAGCACCAGAATGCTTTAACAATTTA
>OGOH01000394.1_pt1 | contig 34671 bp, 33 predicted proteins | sample 1552571 | NCBI WGS metagenome assembly OGOH01 (sample SAMEA2580170, study PRJEB22360) | human gut metagenome | biome: human gut; feature: human-associated habitat; material: faeces | place: Denmark | collected 2008/2010
GAAAGGATAAGTGCATAACCATCATTTCTACTGGCTATACACTTATTATACGAGGACTAACGGTATGAAAAAGAAAAAGACGATAAGTATTGGGAAAGTATTCTTTAATGTACCGGTTGCTTTGATATTGATCATAATTGCTTTGCTGGTTTTAGTGCCGGTCATTTGGATGACATTTAGTGCTTTCAAGACAGAAAGAGAGATCATTTCATGGCCACCTACATTTATTCCTAAAACATTTACACTTGAAAACTTTGTGGACGTGCAGGGGCGAATTAACATTATTCGTTATATTGCAAACTCTGTAATATATGCAGGTGTAACAACTGCTTTAGCTGTTGTCGTAAATAGTATGGCTGGATATGCATATGCATTTTACGAATTTAAAGGTAAAACAGGAACATTTTTGATGACATTGGCAACAATGATGGTTCCTTTTCAGGTAATTATGGTTCCGTTATTCCTTGTTGTATACAAGATGGGAATGTATGACACTTATTGGGGACTTATAATTCCGAGAGTGGCAGTTGCTGGTTCAATATTTATGATGAGAGCTGCGTTTACGGGGATACCGAAAGAAATGGCAGAGGCAGCCAGAATTGATGGCCTGTCGGAATTTGGAATATTCTGGAAAATTATGCTTCCGCAGGTAAAACCAGCGGTAATAACATTGGTTATTTTAAGTGTTAATGGCTCTTGGAATGATCTGTTATGGCCGATGATTGTTACAAGCAGTACAGAAATGAGAACACTTGCAAATGGATTAGCATTATTTATAGGACAAAATACTATTGAATATGGTGCTGCTTTTGCAGGAGCACTTGTTTCATTACTGCCGATGTTTGTACTTTATATGTTTGGACAGAAGTACTTTGTTGAAGGCATGAGCAGTGGTGGATTAAAAGGATAGGAGTTGAGGAAGATGGAAACTACAAAAGTAGTATGTAATAAAGAATTTCAAATTGACAGAGTAGATTCTAGATTGTTTGGCTCTTTTCTTGAGCATATGGGAAGAGTCATATATTCTGGAATATATGAACCTGACAACAAGAATGCTGATGAAGACGGCTTTAGGCAGGATGTGATTGATCGCGTAAAAGAAATGAATGTAACAACAGTACGTTATCCAGGTGGTAATTTTGTTTCTGCATACCATTGGGAGGATGGTGTTGGGGCTAAAGAAAAGAGACCGCATAAACTTGATCTTGCATGGAGGTCAATTGAAACAAATGAATTCGGTACAAATGAGTTTATGAAATGGGCAAAAAAAACAAATGTTAATCCTATTTTTACGGTAAATTTAGGAACACGGGGTGTTGAAGATGCTGCACATTATCTTGAATACTGTAATTTTCCTAGCGGAACACAGTATAGTGACATGCGTAAATCTCACGGTGTAGATGAGCCATACGGAATAAAAATGTGGTGTTTGGGGAATGAGATGGACGGAAGCTGGCAGATAGGACACAAATCAGCGGAAGAGTATGGAAAGATTGCGGCTGAGACCGGAAAGGTTATGAAGTTGATAGATCCTGATATTGAACTGATTGTATGCGGAAGTTCTCTGTCAAGTATGGATACATATCCTGAGTGGGATATGGAAGTATTGGATAAAACTTATGATGTTGCAGATTATCTGGCACTGCATCAGTATTATGCAGGACAGGAAAAGGGAACAAAAACTTTTCTGGCACAATCGGTTGATATGGAAGAGTATATTCATACTATTAGATCTGTTGCACAGGTTATCAAGCAAAAAAAACGTTCTAAAAAAGATATGAAGTTTAGCGTTGATGAGTGGGGCGTATGGGCTGTGCCAAGCAATACTGTAAATAATGAAATTGATGAGAAGCCATGGCAGATAGCACCCGCAATCAGTGAACAGATTTACACCCTTGAAGATGCGTTATTGTTTGCAGAGATGCAGATGGTAATAATTAGAAATGCAGATGCAATTAAAATCGCATGCCAGTCACTTCTTACTAATATAAGTGCATGTATTATGACAGAAAAGGGTGGGGGGCATTGGTTACAGACTATATATTATCCATTTTATTATTTCGCAAATTACGCTAAGGGGATAGTTTTAAATGTCTCGAGTACTGGGCCAGTATATGACTGTAAAGAATTTAACAATGTGCCTTATGTAGATTCTATTGTTGTATGGAATGATGAGGATGGAGAGTTAGTCTTTTTTGCAGTAAATCGTGATGAAGATAATAAACAGAAAGTGTCACTTCAATTGTCGGATTTTGAAGTAGATAGTGTAATCGAAAGTATCGGTATGACAGCAGCAGATAAAAAAATGACAAATCAATTTCAGCATGATGCTGTTAAACCGGAAACAGTTGACAATGTGAAACTGGGCAATGGGGAGGCGAAAGTAGTATTAAAACCATTATCATTTAATGTGGTTAGATTAAGAATAAATCAGTAACAGGAATATATAGTGAATCCTGAGAAAATCGTGAGTTCATTGATGATAACAGGCGATTATGGTATACTCTGACTAGAAATATACGGGGGTACGGATATGGCAATTACAGTAAATCAGATAGCAGAGCAGTGTGGTGTTTCCAGAACGACAGTTCTTAGAGCTTTAAATGGTGGAAGTGTGTCAAAGGACACTAAGGAACGAATATTGCAGGTTGCTAAAGATAATAATTATCGCCCGAATCTTCTGGCTAGGAGCTTAAATCATGGAAGAACAATGTCACTTGGGGTTGTAACAATCAATATCGAAAACATGTACTTTGTACAATCATTAAATACTATTAATAAAGAGGCTGATAAAAGAGGATATTTTACTAATATAGTAGTTTGTGATGATAGCCTTGAATGGGAGAAAAAACTTATTCAGGGTTTGGCTGAACGTCAAATGGAAGGGATATTGATTAACCCAATAAACAAAGGAAAAGAATTTGAAGATTTTCTCTTATCACTGCATGTTCCGGTAGTATGTATTGGCAATCAGGTATCAGAAAAGATTACAACTGTGCAGGTAAATGAAATGGTTGCGACCATGGATGCGGTAAAACATATTGTATCAAAGGGCTATGAGAAGATTCTGTTTATCTGTCCTCCGCTTGAGATGAAAGAAGTGAAAAATACTTATACGCATGAGCAGAGAGAATTAGGATTTAGAAATGCTATGGGGATGTATCCAGATGTAAATATGCATGTAATTGGAAAAAATGAATTTTTACAAGAAGTGCAAACAATTTGCAAAAATAATCTGGATAAAAGAACCGCTTTTCTTTGTTCAGGAGACAGCTATGCATTGATGATAATGCAATGGGCTGCTAAGGAAGGCTATGAAATTCCAAAAGATTTTGGATTAATGGGATTTGATGATATCAGTGTTTTACAATATATTTCTCCAAAACTTACAACGGTTTCGACAAATGTTGAGGGAGTTGCATCTACTGCGGTAGTGGAACTTATCCAACAGATAGAATCAGAAGTATATTCGCCTAAGTCTATATATTTGAATCACAAAATATTAGATAGAGATACATTATAATTACCGTATTCATATTTCCTGTGCGAATAAAGGAGATATGAATATGAATAAGAACAATTATATAGAAACTGAGTACAATAAACCATTTATTAGACAGCGTGCAGATCCATATGTGTATAGGCATTCGGATGGAAGCTATTATTTTACAGCTTCCGTGCCAGAGTATGACAGAATAGTATTGCGACGGAGTAATACTTTAAACGGGTTAAGAGAGTCAGATGAAGTAACTATATGGAAAAAGCATGATAAGGGAATCATGAGCGTGCATATTTGGGCACCAGAGATTCATTATCTAGACAATAAATGGTTTATTTATTATGCAGGAGGAGATATTGATGATATATGGGCTATAAGACCATATGTGTTAGTGTGTGAAGGACAGAATCCGTTAAATGATCCGTGGAAAGAACTTGGAATGGTAAAGGCAACTGATGCTTTTTCTTTCAATGATTTTTCATTGGATATGACGGTGTTTGAAAACAAAGGTAAGAGATATTGCGTATGGGCTGAGAAAGTAAATATCGGTAAGAAAATATCTAACTTGTATATTGCAGAGATGAAGTCTCCTACAGAACTTGCTACAGCGCAAGTACTTTTATCCTCTCCTGATTATGAATGGGAAAGGGTTGGTTTTTGGGTAAATGAAGGACCGGCAGTAATCAAACATAATGGAAAGATTTTCTTGACATATTCAGCAAGTGAAACGGGAGAATGTTATTGTATGGGAATGCTGAGCATTGGCGAAAATGAAGAGATCTTGAATCCCCGTGCTTGGAAGAAGGAATGTAATCCTGTTTTGAAAACTGATGTTGATAAGCAAATATATGGACCAGGACATAATTCGTTTGTAAAAGATGAAACAGGTAATGATGTAATGATTTATCATGCCAGACAGTATGATGAAATTATAGGTGATCCGTTGTATGATCACAATCGTCATGTTTATCGGATGAAAATAAAATGGAATTCAAGAACTGAACCCGTTTTTAACTATGGCAATAACTTTTAACATGATTTTCAGAAAGAATAAGGAGGAGCCACTAAAACAAGCAAATATAAAAACAGACCGCCTAAGTGAAAAATCAAAGCGGCTAAATTTCCATACCGAAAATACATCGAAGATCTGGAAATGAATCTTCTCCCGGAAGGAATGCGAAAACGCCTACCGGAGCTGTGTACACTGGATTTTATCAGAGAAGGAAAAAACATCATCATGACCGGCAATCCGGGAACACGCACACGGCTATCGGACTTGGAATAAAGACCTGTGAACAGGGCTATCGTGTCCTGTATACAACAATTTCTTATCTGGTAACAGAACTAAAAGAAAGTAATAGCAAGCAAAAACTCCGCACATATCAGAAACGCTTTGAAAAATACGATCTGATCATAGCTGATGAGCTTGGTTACATATCTTTTGATCGGGAAGCTGCTGATTTGTTATTCACAGTCCTTTCATTAAGGGCATCCCAGAAATCAACCATTATTACTTCAAACCTTACATTTGAGAGATGGGACGAAATCTTCGGAGATGCCGCCATTACAAGTGCAATCGTTGATAGGCTTACATACAAAGCTTATCTGATTGATATGGAAGGCGATTCCTACAGGCTCCGTGAAACTCTGCGGAACAACGGAACCGACTTCGAAACAGTAGTAAAATAGTAACTACACCTGTGGCAGTAATGCTGCAGGTGCCAAACTTGGTCTAAAGAGACCTAGTTTTCAATGAGCGGTTGACCGAATTTTCGGTTGACAAATACAGCAAGTATTTATTACAAAATAAAAAGATTTCAGGATTATTCCTAAGACTGAGATTTTGATTACATAATAACATTGACTAAAAGGCCCTTCTATTTTACTGAATTTCTTCTCCATTTTTATTTAAAAACTTGTATTGTATATCATAATCAGATGGAATATTTGACATGTCCAAATAATATACAAATGGAATATTATTAATTTCTATATTTTTGGTTATATCAGATCCATTTCGTGGCGATATGACAGCCTGTATGGTACTAACATTTTCATTATTGCAGACTATGATATATCCGGTATTCAGTTTACCTAACCTTAATTGCCATCCTATATCATTCAAGGAAATGGCATTTTTATATTTATATTTTCCATCCTGATTTTTGGAAAACTGTGCTGCATAATAATGATATGTTTTGTCGTTTTCCCCTGTCATTCCGACAACTATGGTAGTATCATTATCTACAATACGGCCACACTCTATCATATCAACTTCAGCAGATATATTTTCTTTTTCTTTCACAACATCTAACATTTCATCAGGTGTACTCACTTTTTTTCCGCAAGCAGCAAGGCATATCGCCAAAGAAAGGATAAGTAAAACGGTTACTTTTTTCATCTTATTCCTCCGTTATCATTGTGATTAAATTACTCTTTTTCGTAACATTCATTATCTATATAGTATAAAAAAATCAGAAAGTTTTCAAGAGAATAAAATTATCAAAATTGATAGAAAAATGTTGTTTTGGTCGTAAAATCTTGAAACTTGCGTAAAATAGTTGTAATTTGTATATCTTTATGTTATTATCCCACTATAACATAAAACTATAATCTTAGTTTATACTCAAAAAATATTATCAATGTTAACGATGAAAGGGGAAAATATGGAGGAACTGACTACAGCGGAATCCATGGTGATGAAAACAATCTGGGATCATCCCCATGAAATGGCACTACAGGAAATTATGAAACTGACAAACGAAACATACGGGAAAGACTGGAAACCCCAGACCGTATCAACTTATATTGCAAAGCTGGTGAAAAAGGGCTTTCTAAGGATGAACCAGAGCGGACGCAATGCCACATATGAGATCATAATACCGGAACTTTCCTATCAGCAGGAGCAGAGTCGCAAATTTGTAAAATTCTGGAACCGTGGATCGGTTGCACAGTTTTTAACTGCTTTTTATAAAGATCATAAACTTACCAAAGAGGAAATAGAGGAGTTGAGAAAGAGCATTGATGAACTGGATCAATAATTTGTTTTACATGGGGCTGTTTACTGCACTTACAGGCAGTATTGCATTTGCGGTATATGCAGTTGTTGCAGGCGTTTTGGATGGGTTAAAAAAATACCGCTATATATATGGGCTGTTGCTTGTGGTGTTACCGTTCTGGCTGTTTCCGGGGCTGTTTCTCCTGTTGTATGTTACGCATTACCGCAAAATGGGGGAGGCACTGTTTATCAAGGGACACCTGTTTGAACTGACACCTGTGATTGCGCACATAGAGTGTGTGGCGGGAGTGGTCTGGCTGCTTGGTGCAGCAACGGTTCTTGTGCTTCATCTGGTTCGTTATTACCGGGTGGAACATTACATAAAAAGGCACCGGATGCCGGACACAGTTATATGGTAAAGGAAGAACCGTATGATGTTTATAAACAGGCAGTTATGGATGCATTTCCTGAGGATATTACAGAGGATAGCATAAAACTTTCCGCAAAGATTCCAAAACAGACTTTGTGCAAATGGGCGGTTAAAGGAAAACCACAGAAAATCAGCATCACGGTCGATACCATCCGCGCGGACAAAACAATTTGTGTGGGGATTCTGACATCCGCGCATAAACGGGTCTATATTGAGGCAAATGGAGAGGTGGGACAGTTATTTGAAACATCCGACAAAGAATTTATACGGAGTGTTTTTATAGAAAATACGGATGTAGATACGGTTAAGATTTCCGGGATTGCTACAATGTTAAGTGATTCAGAGCAGAATGCAGGAAATACACAGCGATAGAAAATCAAAAATTGTAATTTTTTGTATGAGGTAAGTATGGGATTATATCATGCAAGTAAGAGAGCAAAAAGACAGATATATTTTTTGCTCTCTTTTTTTATGTCGAAAATTCAAGACAAAAATAAAAAGAATAATTCAAAAAATATGGCATATTGATGTCAAAAATCTTCGGATAAAATAAACATGAAACGGATGCTAATAAATATAAAATCCGGAACATATAGGGGGCGTATTGCTATGAAACATAAAAACATTAAAATTGCACTCAGTGTTTTTCTTACAGCATTTGCATTTGGGTTAAATATTACAGGAATATCACCGGTTTTGGGAGTCCTGAATACAAAATATCATGCATATGGTACCAGTATGGTTCAGATGCTTCAGACACTGCCATATCTGTTTATCATGGTGGGATCTTTTGCAATTGGATGGCTAACGACAAAGATCAGCAAAAAAAAGATTATTATGGCAGGACTGCTTATCATAGGTGTGTGTGGCATAGTTCCGTTTTTTACTGAAAGTTTTACCATTTTATTCATATCAAGACTGCTGATAGGATTTGGTTTTGGAGTGACAGGACCATTGAATACCGCGGTTGTTGCGGATTTTATTGAACCTGAACACAGAGCCGGATTTATGGGACTGCATGTGGTTGGAATGGGCGTAGGAGCCATGCTTGGCAATTTAATTGGAGGAATGTTTGCAGGAATTGGTTATAAATATTTTTATCTGGTTTACCTTATTGCATTTTTCTCGGCTTTCGGTGTGGCGGTTAACCTGAAGGAAACGGCACCGTTAAAAGGAGAGAAAGTATCTGACATGAAAATGACAGGAATTGTCTGGTTACTTTCACTGACTTCTTTTGCACATACATTGTTTATTAATGCGTATAGCACCAATATTGGGATTTATCTGGCAGATAATATTACATCAGATACAGGCACAACAGGTATTGTGACAGCGGTGAATTCTGCTTTTGCATTGATTTGTGGGATGACATTTTCCAAAATATCCGGCTTGTTAAAAGAATATACACTTCCGGTTTCCATTTTGATTGCGGCAGTGGGATATGGTATTTTATTTTTGGTTCCTGGAATTGCCGGAGTGTATATTGTAAGTGCCCTGTGTGGAGTTTCTCTAAGCTGTTTTATGGCAATTGCAAGCTATCTGTTGTCAATATCAGTCAAAAAAGATGCGGTGGCCAGAGCCAGTGGTATATTTTCTATTGTTGGTGGAGTAGGAGGATTGATTGCGCCTGTATTTATGGGAAAAATTGCATCTGCGGTCTGGCATGAAAATACGCCGGAGAATCAGTTTACAATTGCTTTTTGGGGAATGTTGATAATTGGAGTAATTGCGTTTCTGGGAGTCATCCGAAAGAAAAAGAAATTTTTGGAAGCATAAAGATAATACTGAAAATATAGGGGAGAGCAAAAAAAGCAGGCTTATTTTTGCTCTCTTTTTTTATGCGGAACAAAAAATAGCAAAATTTGTGTATGAAATCATACATATCAAAATAGAAGATTGAAAGAAAAGAAATATAATTAAGAATGATGGTATGGGATACACGAAAGGGACAGCTATGGAAAACATAAGAAAATTAATGCAGTTTTATTTTTTAACAGAATCAGGAACATCGGATCATTATCATCAGAATCCGGAATTGTTTTATATTTTAAAGGGAACACTGGAAGTAAAAATTGACGATAAGGTGTATGAACTCCGGCAGGAAGATATTGTTTTGATTAATGCCAATAAACGTCATACAATGACCGGAAAAGAGGGAATTCTTGCAGCAAGATTCGAAATTGATTTCCACTTACTTGCCGAATATATGGGAACAATGCAGCTTCTGTTCTGGTGCAATACCATAGTGGATAAAAATGCCGCATATGATGAACTGCGAAAGGTATTGGATCAGATTCTTGCCAGATATTTTGAACGGGATGAAAAAGGTGCATTTGATCTGAATGCACTGTACTTTCAGGCTGCCCATATTCTGACAAGCAATTTTTTGATTAATATGGATGATTCCAGATTTGAAAACTGGGATTCACAAAACCGTATCCGTATCAAAAATATACAAAACTACATACAGGCAAATTACCAGAGCCAGATCAGTCTGAATGATCTGGCGCAACGCTTATATCTGTCAAATGCTTATTTGTCAAAATATATAAAGAAGAATCTTGGAATGACATTTATCGAATATCTGAATAATGTCCGGTTATTCCATGCAGTGGATGAAATACTTTATACGGAAAAAAATATAACACATATTGCGCTTGATAACGGATTTCCTACATCAGCGGCATTTACAAAAGCATTTCGGGAGAGCTATCATGAAGCACCAAGCGAATACCGGCGTAAAATGCAAAAGATAGAGCAGGAAGAACATGATGAAAAAGAATTAAACGAAAAAAACAGAGACCGGATCATTTCCTATCTGCGCATAAGAGAAAAGGGCGAAATACCGGAGGTTTCGTCAGAAGAACTGTGTGATGTGTACGCAGATAAATCAGAAAAATATACTTCATGTACTTACAGAGCGTGTAATATAGGAGATGTATATTCAATACTCCAGTCGGATGTGCAGGAGCAGATTAAGTTAATCAAAAAGCGAACGGGAATGCAATATATACGTATATGGAATATTCTGTCTAAAGAATATTGCTTTGATGAAAATGACAGATATAATTTCAGAAAACTGGATCAGGTATTGGATTTTTTACTGGAAAATGATATGCGGCCATATATGGAGTTAGGAAATAAACCGTCCCTTTTTATGTATACACCGGAACGTTCGGTCAAGCAGGAAAAAACGGAGAAAGCAGAACAATATAAATATGACATTTTTTGTAAAATTATACGTGAATTATGTATTCATCTGGTAAACAGATACGGAGAAGAGGAAATAGAGAAATGGTATTTTGAGTTCTGGAATGATCCTTTCTTAAACATATGCGAAGAAGATGGTGCTTATTATCAATATTTTGATGTCATTTACACAAATCTGAAAGCGATCTCCGATAATATTAAGGTTGGAGGTGCAGGAATTATATTGGGATATGAAACATGTATCTGCAATAAAATTTTTGGTATTTGGAAAAACAGGGACATCCATCCGGATTTTCTGTCGTTTTGTTCGTATCAGTATATTGCAGTTATTGAGAACGGGCAGAGATATGGAAGAAAATCCATTGACGAAAATTATATGAGTAATCAGATAGAAATTATGAAAGAAGTTATAAAAGAAAGCGGTTTGAATGTACCAGAATTACATATTGACGAATGGAATTTTACCGTTTCCAACAGAAATGTTATCAATGACAGTTGTGAACAGGCAGCCTATATTATAAAAAACTGTATGGATGTCTCCGACAGGGTTAATCTTATGGCATACTGGCACGCACTGGATACTTATTCTTATTACTATGACACGGATTGTGTTTTAAATGGGGATTCCGGTCTGATTACAGGAGATGGAATATGTAAACCATCGTTTTTTGCATTCTGGTTTTTAAATAGAATACAGTCAAATTTATTAAAAAAAACAGCACATGCCATGGTTACAGGAAACGGACGTAACAATTATACGATAGTATGCCACAATTATAAAAAGCTGACATCAAGATATGTGTTTTCGGAAGAAAATGAGATTGAGATTGAAAATATCAATCAATATACCGATGATGAAGACTCTCTGAATCTCAAATTCTGTTTTCATAATATAAAGAATGGAAAATATCAGATTAAACAATATTATGTAAACAGGAAGAATGGAAGTGTGCAGGATTTGTGGAGACAGCTGGGATATTCGAGGGAACTGGAAAACAGTGAAATTGATTATCTTAAGAGTGTGTCGATGCCGGGAATGAAAATGGAAACCGTTCAGGTGAAAAATGGAATTTTAACGCTGGAGAATGTAATTATGCCACAGGAAATACGGATGATAGAAATTCTGTATCGATATAGTTATCCGGAATAAGGGAACAAAAAAATATATATATTTTTTGCTGTGATAAATTACGGAACAAAAAATACAGCAAAATAATGTATCATGACAGAGAAAAACACGGAAAGCGAATAAAGACGATTAATAATAAACTGTACCTATCAACCGAGAAAAAGAGATGGAGGAAAAATATGAAGGTATTAGGAATTTCTTTTGGAAGAAAAAATCAGCGGAGTGATGTTTTGGTAAAAGAAGCATTATTTGCAGCAAAAGCGGCGGGAGCGGATGTGCAGTTTATTAACACACTTACATTAAACATAGGACACTGCAGAGCCTGTGATTATTGCAGTCGTATGAGGGACAAGGGTGAAGTTGAAATTCACTGTTGTATGAAAGACGATTATCACATTCTTGAGGAAGCATGCCTGGATGCAGACGGCATTATTATTGCAGCTCCGGTCTATGCGGTCGGAATCGTTGGACAGTTTAAAAATTTTGTAGACAGATTCGGACCTTCCCATGACAGGGCGGCATTGCTTGAGGAGAACAGAAAACGTAAAGAAGAAGGAAATCCGGAACTGGATTCGAGATATTTCAAAGACAGATATGTGGGATATATTTCTGTCGGAGGTGCACAGACCCATAACTGGGTTGCTCTGGGGCTTCCGATGCTTGATCTGTTCAGCTTCTCCCTTTGCATGAAATGCGTGGGTCATGTGGATGCTTATGACCAGGGGCGTACCGGTCATCCATTACTTGACCAGGAGCTGATGGAAAAATGTTCAAAACTCGGAACTGCTGTTGCACAGTCTCTTGGAAAGCCATATGAAGAAGTAAATACCTGGGAAGGTGAAGAAGGAGTGTGTCCGGTCTGCCATAACAGTCTTTTAAGTGTTACCGGAACAACGAGGGTAGAGTGTCCGATCTGCGGCATCTGGGGAACTCTTTCTGTGAATGGAGAAAAAGTAAGTGTTGCTTTCAGTGAAGAGGAAAAAAACAGAGCCCGGAATACGACCATTGGCATTTATGAACATTACGATGAAATTCAGAATATGATCAAAGTGTGTGTGCCAAAACTGACAGCACATAAAGAGAACCTTGAAAAAAAGATGGAGAGATATAAAAATTTTGAACAGGTAATTGAAAATATGTAATCAGTGATTGCGTTAGGAGAAAAAAGAATGGGAGAAAGTTTAAATAAATATGGCATGAAGCCACTAACCAAAAAGAACTATTTTGTATATGGACTGGGTAATTTCGCTTCACAGCTTTCCTGGACAATGGTAAGTACATATCTTTCCATTTTTTATACAGATGTATTTGGGCTGGGAACAGGGGCTGTAGCACTTTTGATGTTAATTGCAAAGGTCTGGGATGGAATTAACGACCCGATGATGGGAACACTTATGGAACGTACACATACAAAATGGGGAAGATTCCGTCCATATATTGTTGTTGGAGCAGTATTCCTTGTGATTTTTACAATACTTACATTTACGGTTCCAGGATTCAGCAGTACAGGAAAACTTGTATACGCGTATATTACATACATTGGTCTTGGAATGTCATATACCATGACAAATGTTCCATACCTGGCATTACCGTGTGTAATGACACGGGATCCGAAAGAAATCAACCGGTTAAATGCGGCACAGATGATGGGAATGACAATCGGACAGATCGTTTTAAATCTATTTGTATTAAAGCTTGTGTTATGGTTTGGAAAAGGTAATCAGGCAGCAGGTTACCAGTCAACGGCTATTTTATTTGCATTGCTTGCACTCCCGATGTTCTGGGCAGTAGCTTATCTTTCCAAAGAGAAAATCACCGTAAAGAAAGAGGAACAGGGAGAAATTAAAGAAGGTTTAAAACTGATTTTACGTAACAAAAATCTGTTATGTACCATGTTGTATGCTTTTTTTAATATGTTCGGAATGTTGGGACGTATTTCTGTTGCGGTTTATTTTTACATGCACTGTGTACAGAATTTTACATACATTACTATTTTCATGATGATGCAGATGATTGTCGGAACAATTATCATGCCAGTTACACCGAAAATAATAGAAAAAATCGGCAACCGGAAGACGGCTATTCTTTCGATGCTTATTCAGGGAATATCACTTATCGTTTTATTTGTAGGACCATATGAGAATATTGCTTTTGATTTTGTCATACTTGCAATTTATGGTCTTGGATATATTGCAGGACCATGTGGTTCCTGTATGATGATTGATGCAATTGATGATTTTGATGACAAATATGGCGTAAGAAATGATGGTATGGCATTTTCCATTCAGGGTACTGCGACAAAGGTTGCGACTGCAATTGCCAACTCATTGTTCCTTGTGGTTATGGGGGCATTTGGTTATGCAGGAGGAGTGGAGATGACACCACATATTAAAGAAGGAATTAATCTGGCAGCAAACCTGCTTCCGGGAATCGTATTTTTTATCGGAATCATTCCGCTTCTGATTTATGATCTTGATAAACCGGGTTATATGGATGGTGTAAGAGAAAGGCTTGCGGAACGGGACAAAAAGAAACGGGAACATCAAAACAAATAATTATATGCGGAAAAAGACAACGGAAGAAATTCTGTTGTCTTTTTTCTTGACAAAATGTTATGGAATATTACAATTGAAAAAACGGGAGATGAATTGACATGGATACAAGGCATAGAATTATGAGTTTTGATTTTGTGACAGAAAAAAGAAAGGAAACACATTTTCACCAGAATCCTGAAATTATTTATGTTCTGGAGGGAACGGCAAGAGTAGAACTCGATTCAGATTCATATAAACTCCATAAAGGAGACTTTATTTTGATCAATGCAAATAAACGGCACTCCTATCAGGAAGCAGGGGGAGAACTTTTGCTTGCTGTTTTTTACATTAATTTTTCACTTATTGCGGAGTATATGGGCACCAATCAGCTTCTTTTCTGGTGTAATACCGTAACGGACAGAAGCGAAGCATATGATCAGTTAAGACATGCCCTTGACAGAATATTAAATAGATTTTATGACAGGGAAAAGGAAGGGGAAATTTATCTTAACAGCATTTACTATGAAGTGGTATATCTTTTGATGTCAAACTTCATGATACGTGGAGATGATGCAAGAATAAAAGAACAATTTTCGCCTGAAAATTCCCGGATTTTTGAAATTCAGAACTATGTTCAGGCCAACTACACCAAACCATTGAGTCTGAATGACCTGACGAGAAAACTATATTTATCAAATGCATATTTATCGAAGTATATAAAAAAACATTTTGGACTTAGTTTTCTGGAATATGTAAATAATGTCAGATTGTTTCATGCGGTGGATGAACTGATTTACAGTGACAAAAAGATTACAAGAATAGCAATGGATAATGGATTTCCTACAGCAGCGGCATTCAATAAGGCATTTAAGGAAATTTATCATCTCACACCATCTGCATATCGGCAGAAGATGCATAATTCGGAGAATACTGATGAAGAAAAACAGGGGGAGAAAAAACAGGAAATTGATCTGCGGGTTCGAAAGTACCTGGAAGGAAAACCGATGCCTGCAGATGATATGATAATCCGTAATATGAATCTGTGCGTTGTGGATACGGAAAAGGTGACAGCATTGAGACATCCATGGAGTAAAATCATAAATATGTGCGATGTGGATGAACTTATTAACTATGATATCCAGAAACAGATTTTACTAATGAAAAAAGAAATCGGATTTGAATATGTTCGGATTTATAATCTGTTTAAACAGGATATGTATGAGGAAATGGAAGATGGAACAGAAAACTATAATTTCAGTAGAATAGACAGGGGATTGGATTTCCTGATAGAAAACCATTTGAAACCATTTGTGGAACTTGCTTTTAAACCAATCAGTGTGAATTACACAATTAATCTTTCAGCCAGAGACATGTACAATGAGATTATTTTTAAAAACAGCGAAAGCTATCAGAGGATTATAGAAAAATTTGCTGCTCACATTGCCAATCGATATGGGATGGAGGAAATTGAAAAATGGTATTTTGAACTCTGGAAAGATGATCGCTGGAATATGCTGGAGGAGGATGGCCCATATTTTTCGTATTTTGAATGCAGTTATAATGCTTTGAAAAATATTTCCCCAAAAATAAAATTTGGGGGAGCAGGATTTGCACTTGGATATGATAATTTCCATTATGGACAGCTTCTGGGCAACTGGAAAAAACGAAATATTCAACCGGATTTTATCAGTGTATATGCATATTCGTATCTGCTGCAGCAGCAGAATGGTGTATACTTCGGAAGGAGATCCATAGATAACAGTTTTATCAAAAATCAGCTGGAGCTCTTTAAAAAAGAACTTGAAAAACTGGATTTTTCAATTCCGGAACTTATTATCAGCGAATGGAATCTTACCATTTCCAATCGTAACCGTATCAATGACAGTTGTGGTCTGGCAGCATATATTGTAAAGAACTGTATTGAATGTGAGAGTGAAGCGGATATGATGGGATACTGGCATGGATCGGATCTGCACACAGAATCTTATGATGCAGACAGAGTGCTTTATGGAGATAATGGACTATTGACAAAAGATGGAATAAAGAAACCTTCTTTTTATTCCATGCAATTTTTAGGACAGCTGAAGCCGGAACTGTTGGGTAAAACCGGAAATGCGATTCTTACTACAGATCATAAAGGTGTATATACCATTGTCTGCCATAATTGCAAAAAGCTTAATTACAGATATACCATGGTGGATGAAAAGGATATAAAATACGAAAATATTAGTGAATTTTACGAGGATACAGATGCAATACATTTAAAATTCCAGATCAATCATGTGCAAAATGGAGATTACAGTATGCGTATTCTTTATGTAAATGATGAAAGCGGAAGCATACAGGATGTATGGAAGGATATGGGATATTTCGACAGTCTGTCGAGAGAAGAACTTACATATATCCGAAAAAGTGCAACACCAGGGATAAAGATGCGAAGAGTTCATGTAGATGATCATATATTGCGGATAGAAACGACTTTGAAAGCACATGAAATAAGGATGCTGGACATACATTATCAGTATGTGTGATTTATAAATCCGCATAATGAAAGCAGGACAAAAAAAGAGATATCTTTTTTGTCCTGCTTTTTTTGTACCCGGATAAGTGTTTAAATCCAATACATATTTAGGTTAATAATTGAAAAGCGCATAAATGATGTATTTCATATAATAAACCTAAATCAAAGAAAGAAAAATAAGAAAAGGAGACAGTGTATGAAATTAGGTTTTGTCAGTGCAATTCTTGACTCGTGGACGTATGAAGAAATGATGGATTTTGCATCGGAACATGGATTTGAGTGTGTGGAAGCAGCCTGCTGGCCACAGGGAAAAGCCGAACGAAGATATGCCGGGGTCTGCCATATTGATGCAGAAAAAGTTCTTACTGATGATGCATATGCAGATCATATTACAGAATACAGTAAAGAGAAACATGTAGAAATTTCAGCCCTTGCGTTTTATCCAAACACAATGGATGGAAATCCTGAAAAACGTACATCTGCGGTGGAACATTTAAAGCGTGTCATCCAGGCAAGCGATAAACTTGGAATTGGAATGGTAACAACTTTTATAGGAAGAGATCAGACGAAAACGGTTGAGGAAAATCTTGAAATAGTAAGGGAAGTCTGGCCACCGATTATCCGGCTTGCAGAAGAAAAGAAGGTAAAAATAGCGATTGAAAACTGTCCGATGCTGTTTGGCACGGATCAGTGGCCGGGGGGACAGAATCTTATGACGACGCCGGTGATCTGGAAAAAAGTATTTGAAATTCTTGACAGCGACTATCTGGGAATCAATTATGATCCTTCACATTTTGTGTGGCAGATGATGGATTATATCAGACCAATCTATGAGTTTAAAGATAAAATATTTCATGTACATTATAAGGATATCAAGATCTTTAAAGATAAACTGGCTGCTTGCGGAATTATGGCGTATCCACTGGATTATATGGCTCCGAAGCTTCCGGGACTTGGAGATGTCAGATGGGATCAGTATGTATCTGCGCTTACAGATATTGGATATGATGGGTACACATGCATAGAGGTTGAGGACCGGTCATTTGAGGGCAGCCGTGAAAAGATAGAAAAGTCACTGTTGATCAGCCGGAACTATTTAAAACAATTTGTTATTTAAGAACAAAAATCATGCAAAAAGGAGAAAAAAGAAATGGAAAAATTAAAAATTGCTATTGTCGGATGCGGAGGAATCGCAAATCAGAAACATATGCCATCCATCAGGGCAAATGCTGAAAAAGCGGAGATGGTCGCTTTCTGTGATATCATACCGGAGAGGGCACAAAAGGCAGCAGAAGAATACGGAACGCCAGACGCAAAAGTTTATACGGATTACAAAGCAATGCTTGCAGATCACGAAATTGAAATTGATGTTGTACATGTTTGTACTCCAAATGTTGCACACTGTCCGATTACCGTGGCAGCATTTGAAGCAGGAAAGCATGTCATGTGTGAGAAACCAATGGCACACAATACTGCAGATGCACGTAAGATGATTGAGGCGTGGAAAAAATCAGGGAAGAAATTTACTATTGGCTATCAAAATCGCCTGCGTGATGATACACAGACACTTCACGCATCCTGTGAAAATGGAGAACTCGGAGAAATTTATTTTGCTAAAGCACATGCCTTAAGAAGAAGAGCGGTTCCGACATGGGGAGTATTTCCAAACAAAGCCCTTCAGGGAGGAGGACCTCTTATTGATATTGGAACGCATGCACTTGATATTACCCTCTGGATGATGAATAATTATGAACCTCTTTCTGTTTCGGGACAGGTATTTTATAAACTGGGACGTCAGGAAGACGGACCGGAGGGAAATGTATTTGGACCATGGGATCCGAAAACTTTTGAAGTGGAGGACTCGGCTTTCGGACTTGTAAAAATGAAAAATGGAGCAACCATTTATCTGGAAGCCTCATGGGCACTTAATGTATTAAAGTCAATGGAAGCTTCTACTACTCTTTGCGGAACAAAAGGAGGAGCAGAGATTCATCATGGAGGTAGCTATCCAAAAGATGAACTTATCTATAATTCCGTTGAACATAACCAGCTTATGGAAAAAACGATTTCTCCGGCAGGCGTAGTGGATTTCTTTGAAGGAGGGGCGGCAGCAGAGGCTGTACGTGAGCAGGAACAATGGTTAAATGCAATTATTCATGATACCGATCCTCTTGTGAAACCGGAACAGGCATTTGTTGTAACCCAGATACTGGAAGGAATATACAAGTCTGCTGAAACTGGAAAAGAAGTATTCTTTGATTAGAAAGTGAGGTTTTAGGGCTATGGCAGCAAGACAGATTTATGATCCGGAAGGATTCAGAAATATAGAAACTTATGGCAGGATTACAGGATATCAGTTCCGGTTTAAGGCTCAATATTATAGGGGAATTACATTGTCTATTATTCGTGATATCCAGATCAACATAGATGGGGAGTCTGCAAAAAAGGAAGATATCCGTTTTACGGTAAATGGGGAGACATTTACCATGGAGGAGATGCGGACGGTTATTGATTCCGATTATCGCTGGGAATTTGGAGAATTTGCTACGGTATCCGTATTAAAAGAAGGTGGGCTGGAAAAAGGGAAACATCATATTTATGCGAAACAGATTATTGCACCATCATACATGCCGTTCCAGATTGAAGCAGATTGCGAAACAGATTTTGTTATTGAGTAACAGGAGGGATGAGAGATGAACTGTGATATGAAGAGAAGCATTTCACTGTATAGTTACCAGGATGAATATTATGATGGAAAACTTGACCTTGAGGGCTGTCTGCGTGAGACTGCCAAAACAGGAGCAACAGGAGTGGAATTACTGGCTGAGCAGATGATTAAAAAGTTTCCGCTTCCGATTGAAACGGAAGAATTCAGGGAGCAGTGGTTTGGATGGCTGGAAAAATATCATTTGACACCATCATGCTATGACGCATTTCTGGAAAACAGGATATTTGATAACCGCACGCTGTGCCTTGGAGAACAGATCAATATGATGAAAAGAGATATTCGTCTGGCTTCGCTGCTTGGATTTCATAATCTGCGGACACTTGTTTCAACACCGATGGAAGTTATTGAGGGAAGTCTTGCATATGCACAGCAGATGGATGTCAGAATTGGTCTTGAGGTACATGCCCCATTTTCTCTTAATTCCGGATGGGCAGACGGATATATGGAAATGATTCACCGAACAGGTACAAAATATTTCGGGTTTATTCCGGATATGGGTATTTTCTGCCGGAATATTCCAGACGTTGTAAGAGATAAGGCAAGGAGAATGGGAGCTTCGGAAGCATGCATCAGGATTGTCGATGATTCATATGCAGAACGTTTGGCGAAAGGTTTTACAAAGATAAAGTATGATCTGAATCTTGGAAAGGCCAATATGGAATATCGGATGGCAAACGGTATGAAAGAAATGATGGATGCGATTGAACAGGCAAATGGAAATGATGCAGACCGCTGGTATGCAAATGCGTCATTTACATATTCATGGTCAGATCCACAGGATATTATTGATAATATTGATTATATCTTCCATACACATGCCAAATTCTACAATATGCATGATGATTACACGGAAACAGCGGTTGCTATTCCAGAAGTTATAGAAGCATTTAAGAAAGCAGGATACAAGGGATTTCTGAGTTCAGAGTATGAAGGAGGCGAGCATTTACGCGACATTGGTGTCAACAGTATTGAACAGGTTCGCCGTCATCAGGAGGCATTAAGAGCAGCAATGGAAAAATAATTTTCAACACAGAAGGAGGATAGATATGCAGAAAATCAAACTCGGGATTGTTGGATTTGGCTTTATGGGACATTGCGATGCGGATATGATGAAAACATTTCAAAATATTGATCTTGTAGCTGTTGCGGATACAAACCCGCAACAGCTTGAGGATGCACCGGAAGGGGTCGAGACATATGCAGATATTGATGAAATGTTGGAACATGCAGATATAAATACGGTAATGGTTTCTACTCCAAATCCAAGTCATCCGGAAATGGTAAAAAAGGCAGCAAATAAAAAGAAACATGTTATTTGTGAGAAACCGGCGGCAATGAGTATTGCTCTATTTGATGAAATGGTATCCGTCTGTAAGGAAAATGGAGTCCTTTTTACCGTCCACCAGCAGAGACGGTGGGACAAAGATTACCGAATTATGAAAGAAGTTTATGATAAAAAAATGGTAGGCGACATGTATGTGATCAAATCTCAGTTATACGGATTTAACGGAAACATGCATGACTGGCATATATACCCGGAAATGGGTGGCGGTATGCTTTATGACTGGGGCGTTCATCTGATCGACCAGATACTGGATATGATAAAGTCGGAAATTATTTCTCTTTACGCAGATGTTCAGAATGTGATTAACGAAAAAGTGGATGACTATTTTAATATTATTATGAAATTCCGGAACGGAATTACGGCGGAAATAGAACTGGGAACCTATTATCTCACCCCAAAAAGAGCCTGGTTTATTGGCGGAAACAGGGGGTCAGCTATTATTGATGGATTTGAGGGAGAAGGAAAAATTGTCCGGACTTCACATTTGCTTGAAAATGTGCCTGGTAAAATTACCATGACGGCGGCGGGACCGACAAGAAGTTTTGGACCGGCTGCACCGGGATTACTGCTGGAGGAACCGTTACCAGAAGTGAATGTTGATCACAGAAACTATTTTGAACATTTTCTTAAAGCGTTTAATCATGAGGAAGAGATTATTGTAAAACCGGAACAGGTAAGGCGTGTACTGTGTGTTATGGATGCAGTTAGAGAATCGGCAAGAACAGGTAAAGCCATTATGTTTGAAGAACAGTGAGGAAGAATTATGTCAGATTATAAAACACAAATTGTTGTTATTGCGGGTGGACCGTCTGGACTTTCTGCCGCTGTGCAGGCCGCGGAAGATGGAGCAGAGGTGATTGTTGTAGAGAAAGCAGCGGCAATAGGAGGCGCTGCAAATATGGGAATGGGACCTCTTGGAATTGGAACAAGATATCAAAAGCAGCAGATGGAAGATATTACGGTCGAAAAAGCATTCAATATGTTTATGGAGTATACGCATTATAATGTTGATGCAAGACTTGTGAAACGGTATTTTGAACAATCTGCAGAAACGATAGAATGGCTGGAAGACATGGGTGTCGAATTTGAGGGGGCATACCGTTATTTTCCAAAATCAGAGCCTACATGGCATATTGTAAAGACCGATCAGGGAATTGGACCAAGAGCTGCCTCTTTTATGAATAAAGCGTTATATGCAAGAGCACAGGAACTGGGCGTAAAAGTCTTGCTGGAAACACCTGCAAAAAAAATTATTATGAAAGATGGAAAAGTTGCAGGAGTACTTGCAGTAGACAAAGATGGCAAAGATATTGAGATTACATGCAAAGCCGCTATTGTCTGTACAGGAGGTGCCGGGTGCAATAAAAAATTTATTGAGGATGAAACCGGGTATAAGCATGGAGAAGATATGTTTAATTTTGCTATTCCAGGCATTATGGGAGAGGGACTTCGCATGGCATGGGAGGCTGGTGCAGACCATGTGCCGGTGAGAATTGAACAGGCAGCTGCAATAGAAGGTGTGGATGATCTTCCAGCAAGTGTCGGAAATGTGATGTCACAGCCCAACCTCCTGGTTAATCTTCAGGGGAAACGAATCATGAACGAAGATCAGATGCAGAATACAACGTTTCTTTCAAATGCTGTATCCCACCAGAAAGACAGAGTTGGAATTTCGATCATTGATTCTTCCATTGCCAGATATTACATGAGAAATGGAGTGGATAACGTTTCTATGGTTCGTCCGGATCCGGATGTATCAGATTTTGCAGACGCAATAAAGATGGCACAGGAGAAGGGAAATACCGGGCTGTTTATTGCGGGTTCGATAGAAGAACTTGCGGAGAAAGCAGGAATAAATATTGACAATCTGGTAGATACCGTTGAGGAATACAATGATTTTTGCGACAGTGTTGATGAAGAATTTTTTAAGGATAAGAGGTATCTGAGACCGTTGACAAAAGCTCCGTATTATGCGGCAAGAATCCGTCCGGGCGGATATGGAACCGTGGGAGGAATCCGGGTTAATGAAAATTGTGAGGCCTGTGATAAGGATTATGAGCCGATTCCGGGATTGTACGCAGCGGGTGCAGATGCATGTAATCTGTATGATGACAGTTATATGTTTCTTTTACCGGGAAATTCCATGGGATTTGCGGTAAACTCAGGGCGAATTGCCGGTATAAGTGCAGCGGAATATGTAGAAAACGAAGAGTAAAAATATGTAATAACTGGGAGGCATAATATGGCGGTCATTACGATTGATGGAAAAAAATTAGAGGTACCGGATAATAAAAATGTCCTGGAATGCGCACTTGATGCAGGAATATATATTCCACACCTTTGCCACCATAAAGACCTGAATCCGTTAGGATCATGCCGTATGTGTATTGTAGAAGTAAACGGACAGGATGGAGTAATGGCATCATGTACGCTTGAGGCAAAAGATGGAATGGTCATAACGACAAAAAGTCAAAAACTGGATCAGCTCAGGAGACTGGCATTGGAACTTTTACTGGCAGGACATCCGGAAGACTGCTCGACATGTCCGAAATATGGAAACTGTGAACTGCAAATGCTGATTCAATATATAGGCCCGAAAACAGGACGCCTGAAAATGAGAACAAAGGGATTTTCGGAAAATGAAAAGAATCCTCTTATTATACATGATATGAACCGATGCGTACTTTGCGGCAGATGTGTCCGGGCATGCAACGAGCTGCGAGGGGTAAAGGTACTTCATTATCAGAAAAAAGAAATGGAAACTTATGTGGGTACCTTACATGACAGGTTGTTAAAAGATTCCGATTGCCGTTTTTGTCAGGCATGCGTTGAAGTATGTCCAACAGGTACAATACGCGATAAGCTTATTAATACAGATGAAACAAAAGAGGATGCTGTTGTGCCATGCCGTCATGCATGCCCTGCCCATACGGATATTCCGAGGTACATACGATATGTCAGAAGTGGAAATTATGATGCTGCCGCAGCAGTAATCCGGGAAAAAGTTCCATTTCCGAAAGCATTGGGATATATATGCAGTCATGTATGTGAGCTGCATTGTAAAAGAAAGGAAGTCAGTGATTCTATGGCTATCCGCGATATCAAAAGATATGCTGCGGAACATGACACCGGACTGTACTGGAAAGGAAAAGGAAAACAGCTGCCGGATACAGGGAAAAAAGTCTGTATTGTTGGCGCAGGACCGGCAGGAATGACAGCTGCATATTATCTCAGAAAACAGGGACATGATGTGACAATTAAAGAGGCGCTTCCATCAGTCGGCGGGATGATGGCTTACGGTATTCCTGCATATCGGCTTCCGAGAACTATTATACTGGAGGAAGCAAAAGTAATAACGGATCAGGGTGTTAAAATAGAAAGGAATGAAAAAGTCGAAAAACCGGCAGATTTACGTAAGGATTATGACGCAGTGCTTATGGCAATCGGAGGACACAAAGGTGTACGGTTACCAATGGAGGGCAGCAGTCTGGAAGGCGTAATTCTGAATGTTGATTTCCTTAAAAACTGCAGCATGGGGAAACCAACAGGAATGGGAAAGAAAGTAATTGTACTTGGCGGTGGTAATGTCGCATTTGATTGTGCAAGATCCGCAAAGAGACTTGGAGCTGAAGAAATCCATGTGGCATGTCTGGAGGCAAGGGAACATATGACTGCTGATAAAGAAGAAATACAGCAGGCGGCAGAAGAGGGGATTCTGGTACATCCGGCACAAACGTTTGAGAGGATCACCGGAACCGGACATGTGACGGGTGTTGATTTTATGAATGTGAAATCTTTTACGTTTGATGAAAATCATCGGGCTGTGATACACAGGGAGGAAAATTCCGAACATCATATTGAAGCGGATACCGTAATTTTTGCCGTAGGACAAAGACCTGATATTACCGAAGAGGCAGGATTGGCACTTGGCAGAGGAAACAGTATTGCAGTAAGGGATATTGAAACAGACAAGGCAACTTCTGTAGATGGAATATTTGCAGCAGGGGATGCGATTTATGGAACAAAATCTGTTATTATGGCGATAGAATCCGGTAGGGAGGCTGCAGCACAGATTGATCAATATCTTGGCGGAAATGGCGATATTTCGGAAAAACTGGCACCGGAACAGAAACCGGATGCTTATATAGGTATATGTGAAGGCTTTGGATATATGCAAAGAAAAAACAGATGTATTGATTCTCCGGAGAGCCGTTGTAATAATTTTGAACTGTTTGATCATGGTATATGCGATTCGGATATATGCGCAGAAGCCGGAAGATGCCTGCAATGTGATTTAAGACTTCAGATTTCAAAACCTGGGGTCTGGGGAGACTATGCAGAGGGAAAGGGGGAAAAGTAGATGGAGATTCTGAATAAGGTCGGGAGACTGTCTGCACAGGAAATGCTTGAAAAAATCGAAAAAGCTGCGCTTATAAACTATGGACTGCACAGATATCCAGTCAAAGAATACTTTTCCGGAAATCCTGGGAAAAGAATTGTTGCATCATTGGATAATGCAGATACGGATCACGTTCTTCTTGAAATTTTAAGAGAAAATCCTGACAAAATTTTTGAGGGAATTGAAATTGCGGCAGAATTATCCGGAACCAGCGATAAGGTACTTCATATTCCGGACGAAGAGACAGAACTGATGGATTCGTTGAAAATATTGGCACAGAAATACGATGTTGCACTGATTTCCGGTATTGTGGATGTAAGAATAGAACAGGAATGTATCTATCTTCATATTGTATCCGCAAAGGAACTGGCAGATGTATTTTATGACTGTTATATTCCCGGTATTTATGTTTCTGTAAATGGAAATAAACTCTGTAAAGTCGCAAAGAATGCTAAAATTGCCAGCCTGTTTGAAAGCGAGGGAATCACGGACATAAAAGGTATTCTGGGCGGATATGTATGGCATGATCCGGCATTTGCAGAAAAAACAGTGGGAGAAGCAGACCTGTCCAATGGTGTTTTGTGTACAGCAACTTCGAAAGACTGTATTGTACAGATAACGCAAAGAAAATTACTGGCATCCAGAAAAACAAGTTGCGGAAAGTGTGTGTTTTGCAGGGAAGGTTTAATACAGCTGGAGTATATGCAGCGTGAAATCATGGAGGGAAAAGGAAAAAATGAATTTTTGGAACTGACCGACGAAATTGGAGCTGCAATGTGCTTTTCCACATCGTGTTCTGTAGGACAGACATCCGCAAAAATTGTGCTTAGCGCAACAGAACAATTTGAAGAGGAATATGAGGCACATATTAGGAAAAAAATATGTCCTGCCGGGGCATGCACCGCTTTCGTAAATATTTATATTGATCCCTCCGTATGCAATGGGTGTGGGGAATGTATGGATATCTGTCCAAAAGATTGCATTGAAGGAAAAAACGGCTACATTCATATGATTGATACATTCGACTGCACGAAGTGTGGAAAGTGTATTTCTGCATGTGAAGAGGAGGCAATCATAAAGACTACAGGAAAGGTACCGAAACTCCCAAACAGACTCACAAAGGTCGGACGGTTCAGGAAACACTGAGCGTTTTACGTGCCTGTCGCGGAGTCATACCATAGATTTCTTTAAAAAGACGGTTAAAAATAGTCTGGTTTGTAAAACCGCATGTATTCATAATTTCAGAGATGGAAAGATCCGTACTTGAAAGAAGGCGTCCGGCATGGGAAATTCGTACTTCGTTCAGATAGCGAAGGAAGGTCAGTCCCATATGCTGTTTGAAAAAACGGCAAAAATATTCCCGGCTGAATCCAACATAGTCCGCGGCATCTTCCAGAGAAAGCTTTTCCGTATAATGTTCATTTACATAAGAAATCAGTTCGCGGATGGTACGGTTGCCGTGTCCGGAAGCTGTTTCCGGAGGCGCATATTCGGAAAAATATTGAATTAAGTCAGCAAGCATCAGCAATGCTGTTCCATCGGAGCGCATGGCTCGGGTGCTTGCATTTTTTATATTTGTACGTGTAAGTTCGTGGGCGAGCTGGCACAGATGAATATATTGGATCGCTTTGGGATCATCCAGGGGAACCGGGCGGCATTTGATATGATACAGCTCTAAATTGGGACAGTAAACGGAAAGCAGCTTCTTATCAACATGAATACATAAAAACATATATAATTTTGAATCTGAATGAATGGAATGCACTTCTTTTGAGTCAAAAACAATTAACTGGTTATGTGAAAGTGTAAGCGTGTCATGTTCTGCGTGAATACGGACTTCTCCGTTCAGGCAGAATAAAATTTCCATGGCATCATGCCAATGTGCCGGAATATGTGGGCTTTCCAGCGTTGCCATAGAAACCTGAATGCCAAGATTGCCAAGAGGATGCAGTGCTTCATGATATGCTTTTGCCATAATTAACGCCTTTCTCCATGTCAATATCGTTGTTAAATAAGATAATTATAGCACTGGTATAAAGTCAAAAACAAGGATAAAATACATAATGTAAAACAAAGAAGAGATAGAGAATAAAAAGGAGATGTTAATATGAGTACAATGGCAATAAAGAGTGCAGTAACAATGGATCATGTAAAATCAGGTAAGAAAGCAGACTTTGTAGCACGTTTTAAAAAATATATGGAAGATAATGTGGCATATTTCGCAGCAGGTTCTGCAATGATGACCGGAAATGGTTATGCAGCAGGTCAGATTATAAAGAACGCAAGACGATAATTGTTATCTGTCTGAAAATATGATAAAAAAACCACCATCCGGAAATCCGGATGGTGGTTTTTATTTAGCTTTCAACGGAAAACTGATCTTTTCCGACACCACACAACGGGCATACCCAGTTGTCCGGCAAATCCTCAAAAGCCGTTCCCGGTGCGATCCCGTTATCAGGATCGCCGACTGCCGGGTCATACACATATCCACATACATCACATACATACTTTTTCATGGTTAAAATCTCCTTTCCCAGCCTGCCCATGCAGAATCTGTCAATTACTCAATTGTAATTGTATTGCAGGAAGAGCATTTTCTTGCGTCTTCCTTTGGAAGGGCGATAGTCAGGACACCGGATTCGTATTTTGCCTTCACTTCTTCCGGTTTTACATCACCGACATAAAAGCTACGGGAGCAGACACCTGCATACCGTTCCTGTCTCAGAATACGTCCTTTTTTATCTTCTTCATCTTTGTCGAGACCCTTCTGGGCACTGATGGTAAGATACCCGTCTTTGACATCAAGGTTAATTTCATCTTTTTTGAACCCTGGAAGATCTACAGCAAGTTCATACTGATCGTCTTTCTCACGGATGTCTGTCTTCATCAGATTTTTAGCCTGTTTCCACTGATTCCTGATTTACAGGTATGTTTCTTTTCTGTTTACAGGTTTTATTTTATCGTTTGCGCTTGAAAAAACAAGAAACTGTAGATACAATAAATCAAAAAGAAATTGTGCTCTCAGCACAGGAGAAAAAGGAGTATGCATCATGGACGGAACACAATGGGAATGTAACAGTTCAGATACGTTGCTGAATGATTTTTTTTCACAGGATGATTTAAAACAGCTTGCGGTTGATGCCGGAATCATGTTGGAATGTCCGCTGCTGGTACTGGATGATACCTTTCATGTTGTAGCGTATTATTATCCACCCGGTTTTGTGGATAACATCTTTCAGGAGGCTGTGCGGTGTGGACAGATCACTTATGAAGCGGGGGCCATTATCAGCAGAAGTTCTGCACTGTGTTCCGGGATGTCAGACTATATAAAGCTGGAAGAAAGTTCTTTCCGGAGACGTTTTGTTCCGTTAAGCAGTGCGGGTGTGAGTCTCGGATATCTGGTCTGTGTCGACACCGATGGACACCTGCAGCAGATTCCGTCGCAAACATGGCACACAGTGGAAATGATTCTGGCGAAACAATTATTTGTCAGCGCAAGCCGGAAGGACAAGTCGTTTGAAACAGCTGCGGATATTCTTATAAATCTTCTGGATGGGGGCTTTTCATCTGAAGCATATTTTCAACTTCAAATTGCCAATACATATCTGGCAGAATTTCACCCGTCTGCATTTGCATTGATTGACCTGAGCGCATACCACAGTATGTATCAGGGAAAACGGCACTTAAAAGAAGAAATAAACAAACGCTTTCCGTCGTCCCATTCTTTTGTATATCAGGGAGAGGTGTTTCTGTTTCTCGGAGGTACGAAAGATATGAAATTGTTTTTCTCGTTATCGGAAGAGTTTCACTTAAAGATCATAATATCGGATCCGGTAAACACTATGTTTTCTTTACCGGAACTTTACCGCACAGCACGGGAGGCACTGGAACTGATGCGTGATGACCGCTTTCAGGGAAATGGTGTCTGTATGGTATCGCAATTGCGGACGGCACTTCTTCTTCATAGTATCAAAGACCGAAGCGATCTGATTTCTCCGGAAGTCCGTAAGCTCGCATTTTATGACCGGAAAAAAGATGCACAGTACTGTGAGACACTGTACTGGTATCTTGCGTATGGGCGTTCGCTAAAGAAAACATGTGATGCACTTTATACCCATCGCAATACCGTGCTCTACCGCATCAGAAAAATGCAGGAGGATTTTTCCATTCCATTGAATGAAGGGTCGGCATATGCAGGGCTGTTGCTTGGGGTATCCATGATTTTATTTGAGACAAGGGGAGCCGGTTTTTTTGTGGAAAAGTATGAGTATACAGATGAGCCGGAACAAAAGGGCGAATTAGGCGATTGTGAAACAAGTTTGCAATCCTGATCATAGAAAAAACAATCAAAACCGCAGAAAATCAGCATCAAGGTCGATACCAGAAGCGCGGACAAAATAATTTGTGTGGGGATTCTGACATCCGCGCATAAACGGGTCTATATTGAGGCAAATGGAGAGGTGGGACAGTTATTTGAAACATCCGACAAAGAATTTATACGGAGTGTTTTTATAGAAAATACGGATGTAGATACGGTTAAGATTTCCGGGATTGCTACAATGTTAAGCGATTCAGAGCAGAATGCAGGAAATACACAGCGATAGAGAATCAAAAATTGTAATTTTTATAAAAAATCGGTATACTGTAATAAACGGTATAGCGATTTTTTTGTGAAGATTTTTATATGAGGGTATCTGCGACCATTACTCCCGCTTGGAAACAAAATTTTCTACAATATCCTGAATCAATGGAAGGTCTTTTTTGTTGCACAAGGCAAGAGAATCATAAATATTTTTCGGGAGATTGTCCGTGTGCAGGCTTCCCAGTAAAAGAAAATCGGGAGTGGTATCCAGCTGCTCACAGATTTTTACAAATGTTGTCAGGCTTGGAATCTGTTTTCCGGTTTCAATCGAAGAAATATGATTGTTGGAAACATTTACTTTTTCTGCCAGTTCTGCCTGACTCATTTTTAATTCTTTTCTGCGTCTTTTCATGCGTGTGCCCATGGCATTTAGATTTATATGCATAGAGTTCCCTGCTAATTTGTATTTTATAAAGTATCTTTCTAATGCATTAGCATATCAAAAAACAGGGAAATTAAAACAAAATGTAAAAGAAAAGTTCTGTAATACATGGAATATTTATAACATTAAGAGAAGAAAAGTTCTGTAATATATGAAATACTGGAACAAAACTTTACAAATAAATGTATTCCATTTATGATGGAAAAAGAAAGGTGGACAATACCATGAGTGATCAGATCGAAAGAGAACAGCAGATAGAAGAGGAATCGCTGACGAAAAACAGTCTTCAGATACAGAAAGCGGCATGGATCCGGGAGGAACTGGAAAAACGCCGGGCGCAGGAAGATCAGCTTTTGCAGCAGATCCTGCGAGAGCAGCAGATGCTGCAGGAACTCGATGAAGACATGGATCAGAATATGGCGCATGCAAAAGAGGGGCGGAGATACCGGGAAGATATGAAAGCGCGTGTGGACGACCGCGTGTATGAAATGCATGACCTGAGCGCAGACAAACGGGAGGGCATGCGGGAATACGGCTATGCGTACCGCAGGGGCTATGCACTGGCAATGGTTTTCTTTTCGCTGGCGTTGTGTGTGTTTGCCGGGTATCTGCATGGCATCGCTTCCCAGACATGCCTTGTACTTATGTTTTTTACCGGAGTACAGGCAGCCATTCTGGTACATAAAAAACAGTGCCCGAAGTTCTGGCAGTTTGTCTGTGATGTGTTTTCTGCGTTGATTTTTCCGGGGATGCTGATCCTGTTTATTGGTTGTGAACTGCACTATTCTTATTACGAACGTGCACTGCCCTATTGTCTGGCTGTCGGACTTTTCCTGCTTGCACTGACAACGGCTTCTTACTTTTTATACGATCCGTACCGCAGTGCACGCCGCAGGGTGGGAGATGCCAAAAGCATGATTCGCAGCATCGAGCGGTCGGCAAAGAAACAGGTGAAAAAGAATCAGAAGCAGCAGGCAAAAGAGGAGCTGCGACAGGACCGTCTGCAGAAAAAAGAGTCCGAAAAACTGTTGAAAATCCAACAGAAACAGGAAGTGCGCTTAGAAAAACAGGGGAAGAGACTGCAGAAATGGGAAACATGGAAACAACAGTTTCTGGAGCGGTTTCAAAAGAGAGAGGATATTGTGGATGAAGAGGTATCCGACGAGACGTTGCCGGATACGGCTGCAGGGGATGAGACACTGCCGGAAGAGGCTGTAGTGGACGAAGCACTGCGGAAAGAGACTGTGGTGGACGAAGCACTGCCAAAAGAGACTGCGGGGAACGAAACACTGCCGACAGAATCCGGGGAAGAAGATCCGGATGATCCGCACATTTGATACACGGGGCAATCAGGCATATTTACTTCACAACAACTTTCATTTTCGCTTTCCTGCCACTTCCGGTTGTTACCGTAATCGTGGCCTTACCTGCTTTTTTGGCGGTCAGCTTACCGGTCTTTTTATTGACCGCAACAACCTTTGGGTTGGAAGACGTAAAAGATTTGCGATCCGTGCAGCCATTCGGTTTTATTTTGACCGTTGCCTGCGCGGTCGTATTTTTTTTCATGGTAAGTGTGGGTTTCGTGAACTTAATACTTGTTGCTTCCATATAGGAATAGACCAGATCACAATATCCTTTGTCGGTGTTGGCACCTTCCAGTGAACCTTTCTTTGTATACTGCCATAAGTCTGCAGATACCGGCAGCTTTGGTCTGGTATCACTGTAAGATGCAACCCAGACTTTACAGTTTTTCAACTTTTTCCAGTCAAAGTTTTCGTTCAGGAAGGAAGCGGAAGAATAAATCATCGGCACGTAACCGGCATCGGCGATCGTGTCACAAAAGGCCTTTGCAATCGCAGTCGTATTTTCCCTGCCACCTGCAAAGGTGCCCTTGCGCTCCATGTCATAGGCAACCGGATAATCCAGATCCCTTCCATCAAGAATCTCCAGACAATACTCTGCTTCTTCCACGGCTTCTTTCGGAGTCCGCACGCAGCACACATGATACACACCGACTTTCAGCCCGGCAGCAACAGCACCATCATAATTTGCCGCAAACTGGGTATCAACATCCGGTGCCCGGCCCTCTCCGGTACGGATCATTACAAAATCCATGTCTGCTTCTGCAACCTGTTCCCAGTTTACGGTTCCATTATAGCTTGATAAATCAAATCCCTGTCCACGAAAGTCTGCTGCCTGCACAACGGTAACCGGGATTATTGTAACCATCCATAGAGTTGTCATTACCATCGCCAGAACACGAAATCCATTTGTTTTTATCATTTTATGTCTCCTGTTTATCTTAACGTGTCAGCATGCCGTGATGTTCTTCCATAAATCCGCTGAAGTGAAGATTTTTGTAACCGAGTTTTTTAAATTTCTTCATGGCAACGTTTGGTTTGTGGTAATAACTTCCGATAATATACAGTCCGGTTGTTTTGTCCGGAAGCCGGCGGCAGACACGTTCTTCCGTGATTTTTTCGATTGGAAAATTGATGGCACCGGCTACATGTCCGTGCGCATAATCTTCTTTGGGACGGCAGTCAATGAGGACTGCGTTATCGGATGTGGTTACTTTATTTTTGGCCTCGTTGACGGTCAGTTTTTTCATAAAAATGCTTAACATTGTAAAACCCCCTTAATAAAAGATGCAACTATTCAGATTATTATACCCTATTTGGTAAAGATTGCAAGAAAAATAACGGTGGGCACAGCCTGTGTTTCCCGTTTTAAAGGATAATTTTAGGAGATATAATAATTTATCAACACAACCGCCTATCTGGAATAAAACGGAAAGGACGAAAAACAGATTCGTCAGTTGGAACGTGCTGTTACAGGATATTTTGAAAGATAATGAACGTATTTCCCATAAACAGGCAGTGGAGAAAGCATATCAGGAAGATTTATTGTCAATCCCTGTCTCTCCGACGATTTCAAGCAAGTTTGGTATTAATACGGAAAAGCCGCAACGGTAATAATAATTGTAATTTGCCCATCAATCCGCTATACTATAGCTAAGTATAGCGGATTGATACGTTTTGTGGAGGTTCATATGGCATGCACTTTAAAACTGCCGGTAGGAATTGATAGTTTTGAAAAAATCAGAAGGAATAAATTTTATTATATTGACAAGACAAAGCTCATAGAGCAATTGGTTGAAACCGGTGGAGAGGTCACTCTTTTTACGAGGCCACGTCGTTTCGGTAAAACTCTGAACATGAGTATGCTTAAAGCCTTTTTTGAAACCGGTGCGGATGAGTCATTGTTTGATGGCTTATATATTGCGCAAAATAAGGCACTTTGCGAAGAACATATGGGAAAATATCCTGTTATATTTCTGTCATTAAAGAGCGTGGAGGGATTGAAATATGAGGATGCCAGATATCGTATTACTGAGCTCATTGGAATAGAGGCAGAAAGATTCGGCTTTTTAGAAGATAGTGAATATTTGTCAGAAAATGAAAAAAAGCGCTACAAGGCGATTATTGCATTGAAGGATGGAACGAATGCAATGGATGAAAAAGTGCTTGTATCGAGTCTGCAGATTTTATCTCAATTATTATATAAGCATTTTGGACAAAAGAATGTAATATTAATTGATGAATATGATGTACCTCTGGATAAGGCATTCCAGAATGGTTACTATAAAGAGATAGTTTCACTCATCAGAGGGCTTTTTGGACAGGCACTCAAGATTAATGAGTTTCTGCAGTTTGCCGTACTTACAGGCTGTCTACGTGTATCCAAGGAGAGTATTTTTACAGGTCTCAACAATTTTGAAATCAATTCCATTGTAGATATCGCGCATGATGAACAGTTTGGTTTTACTGATGATGAGGTCAGGAAGCTGCTTTTAGATTATGACAGGTCTGAGCGATACCCTGATGTAAAGGAGTGGTATGATGGCTATCATTTCGGTAATACCGACATTTATTGTCCGTGGGATGTAATCAATTTTGCCAAGAAGCTGGTTTGGGACCCATCAGCCAGGCCGAGTGCATTCTGGATTAACAGCAGTGGCAATGACATGGTGAAGCGCTTTGTGGACAAGGCGGACCAGACTACGAGAGATGAGATAGAAAAGCTCGTGGCTGGTGGTTTTGTTGAGAAACAGCTCCGCCTTGACTTGACCTATGATGAGATTGACAATACTATAGACAATCTGTGGAGCGTACTTTTTACAACAGGCTACCTGACTAAGGCTGGTGAGGTCAGGCTGCCTGACAGCGAGAGATATGCCTACAAGCTGGTGATTCCAAATAAAGAGGTGCGTGAAGTGTTTGTTCTCCAGATTCAGGAGTGGTTCAAGGCTGTTGTCGCAAAAGATGATGATACCATGAAGCTTTTATCTAGAGCCATCCTTGATAAAGATGAGAAGCAGATTGCAAGACAGCTTAACATCGTGATGAGCCGCATGATAAGTATACTTGATACCAAGGCTTCTGATGATATGAAGGAGAACTTCTATCACGGTCTGCTCATCGGTCTGCTTCGCGGAAGCAATCCGGGCTGGCTTATTAAGTCAAATCGTGAGTCGGGAGACGGTTTCAGTGATATTTTAATCAAGCCGGAGGACCCGGATGCAGGTATCGTTATTGAAGTGAAATATGCAAAAGAGATGATAAGCCTTGATGCAGCGTGTGAGGCTGCTATGGCGCAGATTAAGGAGAAGAGGTATGATGAGGCTCTGCGCGATGAGGGCAGGTGCGATATTTTAGCATATGGTATTGCTTTTTGCAGGAAGAGGTGCAGGGTTGTAGGAGAAAAAATAAATGATTAAAAACATAATATTTGATATAGGAAACGTGCTTGTCAGGTTCCAGCCGGACGAGGCAATGCGTGAGATTGGCA
>OGOH01000402.1_pt1 | contig 34127 bp, 17 predicted proteins | sample 1552571 | NCBI WGS metagenome assembly OGOH01 (sample SAMEA2580170, study PRJEB22360) | human gut metagenome | biome: human gut; feature: human-associated habitat; material: faeces | place: Denmark | collected 2008/2010
GCAACCATTTGCAGGAGGGGATGGGCTATCTGAATACCCTCTGGAAACAGCGTGACGTGTATAAGAAATATACCCGCGAGTATTTCGGGACGGACGGGATGAATGTTCCCGGCGTTTGCACCCTGACCGGCGAGCCGATGGGCGGATGGGTACAGTACTCCATGTCGCCGACGGTCAGCGCATGGCTGGGACAGCATTTCTATCTGCACTGGAAGTATTCGGCCGATCGCATTTTCCTGAAAGAGCGGGCCTACCCGTTTCTGAAGGACGTGGCGACTTATCTCGAACAGATCTCCACAGTCGATGCCGACGGAGTACGCCGGTTGCCGCTGAGTTCCAGCCCGGAAATTTTCGACAACTCGATCAATGCGTGGTTCAAGGATATGACAAACTATGACCTTTCCTTGATGCACTTCGCTTTCAATGCCGCTTCCGAGCTGGCTTCCGAATTGGAGCTGGCAGACGAGGCCGCCCACTGGAAAGCGATCGGTGCTCAACTGCCCGATCTGAACCTGGATGAAGACGGGGCCTTGACCTTTGCAAAAGGTTTCCCTTACGACCAGTCGCACCGTCATTTCTCCCACGCCATGTCGATCCATCCGCTCGGCCTTGTTGATTGGAGTCAGGGCGAGAAATCCCAGGAGATCATAAAAGCGACCTTGAAGAAGCTACAAAATTTCGGGCCTGATTACTGGTGCGGCTATTCCTATAGCTGGTTCGGGAATATGAAAGCCCGTGCTTTCGATGGGGAAGGGGCTGCCGATGCACTGCGCACCTTTGCCGAATGTTTCTGCCTCCCGAATACGTTCCATGCGAACGGCGACCAGACGAAAAGCGGAAAGTCGAAATTCACCTACCGTCCGTTTACTTTGGAAGGAAACTTCGCCTTTGCCGCCGGTATCCAGGAGATGCTGCTCCAGAGCCATACGGGCGTTATCCGGGTGTTCCCGGCTGTACCGGTTGCCTGGCAGGATGTATCTTTCGACAAACTGCGTGCTATGGGGGCTTTCCTTGTCTCGGCCGAAAAGGTGGCGGGGCAGGTGCGGCAAGTCCGTATCTTGCCCGAACAGGGCGGGACGTTGCGTCTGGCTATCCCTGAAGGATGCAAAGTCGCTTCCGTAACGGGCAACAAGGGAGATAAACTGGAGAAGGAGGGAGTCCTGATTCTGGAAACAGAGAAAGATAAAACAGTGACAGTACAATACAATTAACTTATATGAAACACGTAAACAAGATTTTAGCAGGATTGATAACCTGCTGCGTTATCCTCCTGTTCTCAGGATGCAGTCCCAGACAAGGGGAGAAGCACGATTTTTCTATCGGGAAGGGAACCTTCCTGCTGGATGGCAAACCATTTGTGATTAAGGCGGCGGAGATACATTACACCCGTATCCCCGCCGAATATTGGCAACATCGTATTCAGATGTGCAAGGCGCTCGGCATGAATACGATCTGTATCTATGCGTTCTGGAATATCCATGAACAGAAACCGGGCGAGTTCGATTTCAAGGGGCAGAACGATATTGCCGCTTTTTGCCGGCTGGCCCAGAAAGAAGGCATGTATATCATGTTGCGTCCCGGCCCTTATGTCTGCTCTGAGTGGGAGATGGGCGGACTGCCCTGGTGGCTGTTGAAGAAGGAGGATATCAAGCTCCGTACCAACGATCCCTATTTCCTCGAACGGACGAAGCTGTTCATGAACGAGATCGGCAAGCAGTTGGCTGACTTGCAGGTGACCCGGGGCGGGAATATCATCATGGTACAGGTCGAGAACGAGTATGGGGCATATGCTACCGACAAGGCGTATATCGCCAATATCCGCGATGCGGTGAAGGCAGCAGGCTTTACGGATGTCCCGTTGTTCCAGTGTGACTGGAGCTCTACTTTCCAGTTGAACGGCTTGGATGACCTGGTCTGGACGATCAACTTCGGGACAGGAGCCAATATCGATGCCCAGTTCAAGAAGTTGAAAGAGGCACGCCCCGATGCTCCACTGATGTGCAGCGAGTTCTGGAGCGGATGGTTCGACCATTGGGGACGCAAGCACGAGACGCGCGATGCCGGGGTGATGGTTTCCGGTATCAAGGACATGCTGGACCGCCATATCTCCTTCTCGCTCTATATGGCGCACGGGGGGACGACTTTCGGACATTGGGGCGGTGCGAACAGCCCGGCCTATTCCGCCATGTGCAGCTCCTACGATTATGACGCCCCGATCAGCGAGGCGGGTTGGGCGACTTCCAAATACTACAAGTTACGTGAACTGCTGACACAATATGCCGATTCCGGTCAGGTCATACCCGATGTCCCGGCAGCTTATCCTTTGATCGAGATCCCGGCGTTCACCGTCGGCGAAGTGGCTCCGCTGTTCGACAATCTGCCTGCTCCCCAGGCTTCGAAAGAGATTAAACCGATGGAACAGTTCGACCAAGGTTGGGGAACGATCCTTTACCGGACGACTCTGCCTGCCGTAAAGGAAGGAACGACCCTGTTGATCGATGAGGTGCATGACTGGGCACAGGTCTTTGCCGATGGCAAACTATTGGGCCGTCTGGATCGTCGCAGAGGTGAAAACACGGTGGTTCTGCCGGCTTTGGCAGCAGGAACGCGCCTGGATATCCTGGTGGAGGCGATGGGACGTGTCAACTTCGATGTTGCCATCCACGACCGTAAGGGGATTACGGATAAGGTGGAACTGATCAGCGACACCGGCAGACAGGAACTGGAAGACTGGCAGGTTTACAGCTTCCCGGTCGATTACGCTTTCGTACAGGACAAGAAGTATGCAGCGGGAGACAAACTCGACGGACCGGCTTATTACCGGACTACTTTCGAGCTGGATGAAGTCGGAGACGTGTTCCTCGACATGCAGACTTGGGGAAAAGGCATGGTTTGGGTAAACGGAAAGGCGATGGGCCGCTTCTGGGAGATCGGACCTCAGCAGACTTTGTTTATGCCCGGATGCTGGTTGAAGAAGGGAAAGAACGAGATCATCATCCTCGACCTGTTAGGCCCGGAAAAGGCTGTAGTGGAAGGCCGGAAGGAACCGATCTTGGATATGTTGCGGGCTGAAGCCCCGGCTACCCACCGTGAAGAGGGGCAGACGCTGAACCTGAAAGGTGAGAAACCGGTTGCCAACGGTGCTCTGAAACCCGGAAACGGCTGGCAGGAAGTGAAGTTCGGCCAGACTGTCAAGGGCCGCTATTTTTGCCTCGAAGCATTGGATGCACAGGATGGCAAGGACAATGCCGCTATGGCCGAGTTTTATTTGTTGGACGAAGACGGCAAGCCGCTTCCCCGCCAACATTGGAATATCTCCTATGCGGACAGCGAAAGCACGCAGTGGGGTAACTTCACTGCCGATAAGATCTATGACTTGCAGGAATCTACCTATTGGAGCACGAAGCAGGGAGACAAATATCCGCACCAGGTCGTGATCGATTTGAAGGAAGAGCAGACGATATCCGGTTTCCGCTACCTGCCCCGTGCAGAAGAAGGATTCCCCGGCATGATCAAAGGATATAGGGCGTATGTGAAAGCTACACCTTTTGCGATGTAATTCTGTCTTCGCTCTTCCGGGCTAGCACAGGAACGAATAAAAGAAAAAAGGTTATAGGGTAAAATAAAATTCCCTATAACCTTTTTTCTTTTACTTTATAACGTATATGATTTTACCTTACAAGGTATATACTGTTTGTAGACGAGCCTTAGAAAATGTCTATTCCAGCAAGGGCGGCAGCCTCCGTACGGGCGGCGATTTCCGCTGCTTCTACTTGGACGTAGCGGGCTTTTACCGTTTGCTTGAAATGATGGTAGCGTTTGGATGGGTCGTTGATCAGGTTGCCGAATTCGAAGCGTTCCACCTCTTTCCAGTTCTTCCCGTCGTTGCTGATCCGGATGATACCGGCTACTGTGCCCTTACCGCCTTGTTTTTGCGGGGTGAAGGCAAAGCCGCTTACCGTTTGCTGGCTGCCGAGGTCGATGGCAAGGGATTGCGCGGTCTTGTCGGCTATCTTCCATCCCTTCTTGACCAGCCCAAACCGTTCCTGCAAGATAGCTCCCTTTTCTCCGTTCAGGATGGCTACCGCTTTCAGTTCGCTGTTTCCCATCAGGAAAGGTGCTTTATATTCGGTAGAGCCTGCCGATGGTTCCGTTCCGTCTGTTGTATAGTAGATCTTGAAACCTGCGTTCAGGTTCTCGGCAATGTTCTCGCCGTGCGCTTTCCAGCCGAATTCTTGTGCCATCGGTTCGATGGTAACCAGGCCGTCTATGCTTCTCTGTGCGCTCAACCGGGGCGGACGGGCTTTGTAGTGATGGGCGGAGATGGTGCAGATGGCGGGTGTCAGGCGGGATTCGAGTATGCGGACCCGTATCTTGTCCGTCGTGACATCCGGGAAACGCAGGATTCGTTTGTAGCCGATGTTGGTGGCATGGGCGATCTCTTTCCATCCTCCGTCGATCCAGGCATCCACGGCGTGTTTCTCTACCCGTTCCCCGTTGGTGGCAATCGCTTCCTGGAGAACCAGACGGTTGAGGGTGACAGGTTGGGGAGTGGAGATGACGATTCCCGCCCCGTCCTTATCGGCCGTCACATAGGTGTCTGCATTTTGGTCGAGCACCTCTTTCGGGCCTTTTGCCTGACGGAACAGGTCGGTCCCGTAGGTTTCCCGGATTCGCTGGCCGGTTTCTTTCAATACGGCTACATCCGTCGGAGAGAATTTTCCGTCCCGGTTGGGCGGGATGTTCAACAGGAAAGTGGAGTTGCCTCCTACGGCGCGTTCATAGATGTCGAACACATCGTCGGTGCTTCGTACTTTCTGGTGCGTATCGTCTCGGTAGAACCAGCCTTCGCGGATGGAAGTGTTGGTTTCGGCCTGCTGGTAATGCAGGTATTTGGCTTTATAGAGCTGTTCACGGCTTCCGAGGTCTTTGTCCGTCATATCGGCGAAGTTCGACATCGTGTCCGGATTTGCCTGGTAGGGGATCACGTTCCATTCGGTCGACCGTGTGCCGCCGGCTTCATTGCCGCACCACCGGACATCTTCCCGTCCGAAGATAACGGCATCGGGGGCAAGTGCCTTGATCAGTTTTTTCCAGGCGGGATAGTTGTAGGTCTGTCCGCCTTTCCGCTTGGGATGTGCCCCGTCGAACCATACTTCGTGGATCGGGCCGTATTCGGTCAGGATCTCGAAGAGTTGGTTGAGGAAGTATTCGTTGTAGTCGTCCACTACGAATTCGAAACGGGTCTTGTTGGCAAAAGGCCGTCCGGGGACTTCCCGCGGGATGGTCCGTTTGGTGTATGGGCTGAGGTTGCCGTACAGCCCTTCCGGGTTTTCGATATGGTACAGGTCTGCCGGTGACAGATAGACGCCTAACTTCAGCCCGTACTTGCGGCAGGATTCCGACAGGTCTTTCAGGATGTCGCCTTTGCCGTCGCGGAAACCGGTGGACATGATGCCGTGTTTTGTGTAACGGCTTTGCCACAGGACGAACCCGTCATGGTGCTTGACCGTCAGGATCACCATTTTCATGCCGGCGGCTTTCATGGCCTCGCACCACTGATCCGTGTCGAGTTCTTTCAGGTCGAAGACTTTCGGGTCTTCTTTTCCGCTTCCCCATTCCAACCGGGTGAAACTGTTCGGTCCGAAATGGATGAAGGCGATAAACTCGTTTTGCAATGCCGCCAACTGGTTGGGCGAAGGCACGACATGGGCCGCTTTCGCGATGATGTCCGCGTGGCTGTCGCCAGCTTCGACCTTGATCGTGTTCTGAAATTGCATCTGCTTGTCCTGGGCTTGCCCCTGTAGGGACAACATGGCTCCAAGCAGGAGGATAAAGGTGTGTTTCATGTTTATAAGCGATTATTATTGAATAGTGAAATTATTTGTCTCAACGACTTGTCCGTCCCGGAGGAACACGACCTGATAACCGGCCTTATCCGTCCATTCTCCCTTCTTGGGGGTAAAGGCCAGTTCCGTTTTCTCATACGGTTTTAGCGCCTTTACTTTCCGGCTGCCCATTAACATCCCGTTCTGTTTGATCTCGATGGCTGTCTCCCCGGAAGTCGAAAGCCCGAAGTTCCGGATCTCGACTCTGACTTCGTTTTTGTCTTTCCGGTAGACGGGACGCAAGCTGGACAGCAGGGGCGGCGTATAATCGGCATACGGCAGGCTCGCATAGCCGAATAGCATCTTTCCTTGCTTGTCTTTCCCGATCATCTTCGGGGCGAACTCATCCGGTGTGATACCGCTTCCCCGTCCGTCGAACGTGAGGATCAGGTCTTTTCCGGAGCTTTCGGTCCGGATCACTTGGCTTCCCCGTCCGAAGTTCACTTCGTTGTATGAACCGAACCGCAGGGACGGCACATCGATCTCCCGGAGCGGATCGAAGCCTTCTTCCGCTAGGATCTTGACCTGGATGGTTTCAGTGGAGGCTGTTATCGGTGTTCGGTTCAGGACGGACAATAACATCCCCTTGTTCATCGGGATACAGATATTCTTCGAACTGTGGTTGTCATTGCCATGATCATCCCATTTGACGGTATCGATGACGGCAAAGTTCATCTGCTCTACACGTCCTTGTTTGTCTTGGAAGACTTTAGGACGTTCGTATTTGAACCAATGCTCGACATGCCCGTCCCGGTGGAAGGAGATTCCGGGTACATAGGCTTCCCCTTGCTCCGTCACCCAGTGGATGCCGTCTTTGGAACGTTGGTAGAAGGCGATACGCCCTAACCAGTCATTCACAATCAGGTGGTATTGCAGGGAGTCCCGCCAGATGACCGGGTCCTCGAACTCTCCTTTGACAGGCGGATAAACCCGCTTGTCCGTGATCTGCTCGTAAGGAGCGATGCCGTCTTTGCTGATCCAGATGCCTCCTCCCCGGCAAACCATCAGGTAGGAACCATCCTGCCTTTTGGCAAAGCTGAGGTTGCTCAGTCCTTCGATGATCTTCCGGTCGCGGGGATTGAACGTGAACTTTCCGTATTGCCAGGGGCCATTGACCTGGTCGGCTATATAATATCCGTCGATGACATATACGACGACCCGGCCGTCGTTGAGGACGAAAGCCTCCGGGTTATGCCCTTTCCCGATCGTGTCTTGGATGGTGAAAGGCCCGTGCAGGCGATCGCCGGTCGCATGATAAACGGTTGAATTGGGCCATTCCATATGCCCTTTGGGAGCGCTTTCCGGCCATCCGCATACGAACAGGTGGTATTTCCGGTCCGGCGTTTGCAGGATGTTGCCTCCCCAGAAGGAGATATCGGGACGTTCGATACCGTTATCGATATACCGGGGGCGTACGCTGTCCGCTCCCCACGTGTCCCCGGAGAGCGTACCTTCTGGCATTGCTTCGAAGCGGTCCATATAGCGTCCGCCTGTAATGAGGTGCTTCCATTCTGCCGGCCGTTCTCTTTCCGTGATTTGGGCGATGAGTGGCAGGGGAGCCAAACAGGCTGTTGCTAACAGTAATTTCAATTTTTGTATGTTCATATGCTTCTGTATATACGATATTTGCCCAGCAACGATTGTTACAAGGCAAATATAGCAGTCTTTCTTCACATAGTTAGTAAATGGATTCGGGTTTTTCCCGCGAACTTGATTGTCCGGCAGTCAGAAACCGGGCGATGACATCAGGAGACGTATGTGGTGCGGGATTGAAGGCACCGGATTTCATATATTCCACGAGGCTGTGGAGTAACTGTTTCTTTTCGGGGCTTCTGGCTTGCTCGCGAAGCAGATCCATGCTGCACATGATCAATTTCCCGTTCAGGCAGTTTGTCTCGAACAAATTGGCCAGACGACGGTTGTTGGCGAAGTTGTCCACACATTCGACGAGGGGAGTCACTTCGGTATACAAGCTGTCGATGCAAAGAGTCTTCGACTCTGTTGTGAGCCGCCACCATTGCCAGTCCGTATGCCCTTCGGTCGGGAAGTGGGCGAATGCCGGATGGGCAGGATCGAGCAGCAACCCCATTGTCCCGGCTTGCTTGGGGAAATGCACCGGACTCCAGAAAACAGGGACGAACTTCCCTTCCAGTCCTTTCAATGATTCATAAGGAGGATTGAACAGAACTTTCTTCCCTTCTTTCAGAGCCTTTTCGGCGACAGTGAAACGGTCTGTTATGACGATGTTTCCTTTATCGACGGATAAGGTTGCCGGATATACCCATATTTTCCATTCATTTGTATAGGCTGTTCCTTTCAGCGTAGCCGACAAGGTCAATTCTTTTGCCTCTGTGATCTTATCTAACGGACAGCGGACAGAACCGGTCATACTGTTCTCCCCGACAGGTAGCGAGCGTGCCGGAAATTCTCCCTGTGCAATTGCTTTTCCATGTCGGTCGGCTAATTTCCAACCGATAATGCCATTGTTAATCGTTTTGTCGCTATAGTTCACCACTTCGATGTCGGCTTCAAACGGTTCGTCAGTAGTATATACCGCTTTGGAGAAACGAGCCAGCGGAGTTACCGGGGCGCAAGACTGGCGGAAGGTAGCCGCTTCTGTTACCCCTTTGCTTTCCCAAAAGGCATTCAGCAGGCCGACGAGAGCTGTTCCCTGTCCGGGGAAATCATGGAGGTCGAGTAGTTGGAAGCCGCTGATTCCAGGTGTTTTCATCGCCCTTTCGATCTCTTCCTTATAGAGGAGGGCGGCTAGTTTGCCTGTCGCCATCAGGTAGTCGTCTGCTTTGTCTGCTAATCCTTTCCTTTCAAGGTCTTCTTTCACTCCTTTGAAGTTTAGGGGGTCCAGTATACCGATATATTTCTCGATCTCTTTCAGGTCGGGATAAACAGCATATTGACCTATCTCGTGTGTGATTAGCGGGACCTCCATACCTTCGACCGATGCGGAGTAGTCTTTGTCGAAGCGAGGGGATTCCGTGTTGAATACCCCTTGCCCGCGTACCCATCCTTTCCGGGTCCATTGGGTAATGAAAAAGTCATCGTTCGTTTCCGGCCAGTCGCCATGCCCTTTCTCGAAAGTGAAGGAGGTAGTGGTGTAGAGATGGCGCGGGTCCTTTTCTTTAACATGATTCAGGAGTGAGCTCAAGAACTCGAAGTCATATTGCAGCTCGTTTCCAAGGCTGAGTAGACAGAAAGAGGGGTGGTTGCCGTATTCTTCCAATATGCGGTCAGCCTCGGCATATAAATAGGGTGCTCGTTTGTCTTTACATAAATTGGTGGACCAGAGCGGAAGTTCTACTTGCAGGTAAAAGCCCAGCGAGTCTGCCACCTCGAATGCTGCTTTTGGCGGGCACCAGGAATGGAAACGGAGATGGTTCAGTCCCCATTCGCGGGCAGTCGTGAAGACCTTTTCCCAACCTTCGTGTTCCATCGGAGGGTATCCGGTAAGCGGGAATATGCAGCACTCCAATGTACCTCTGAGGAAAATCTTCTGATCGTTCAATAATAGAGCCGGCCCGTTCTTTTCCAAATCCCGGAAGCCGAATTTGATTTCTTGGGTATCTTTGTAAGGGTCTGTCTGGATAGATGCCCGAAGGGTGTACAAGGTAGGCGTGAACTCGTTCCATACCTTTACTTCGTCTTTGATCGGGCAAATCAGTTCGAGCCGGTTTTCTCCAGGCTGAAGTGTCACGTGTTGTTGTACTTGTATAACGGGATCTGTTGCCGTCCGGATGTCGGCATTCAAGGAACCGGATGTTGCCACTCCCGTATTGTTTACGAGGCATTTTACTTTTACTTGCTTGTTCTTATAGTCCGGGTATGCCTGCAAATTGCGGATCGAAACGGCATCCTTAGCTGTCAGGGCTATTTCTCCGATTATCCCGTTCCACATGATCTGTGTCTGGTTTGTATAAGCATGCGCCATATCGCCTGCTGTGATATCATATCGTTTCCGGTTATCGACGCGGATCGTGATTTTGTGCTTGCCGGGAGTCAGGTGTTCTGTCAGGTCGTACAGGTGCGGAGCGACCAGGCTTTCCTGCATGCCTTCGACCTGTTTGCCGTCCACCCATACGGATGTTTGCCAGATGACGCGTTCCAGTTTGAGTTCGATCGCTTTTTCTTTCCAGCCGGAAGGTATATTGACTTCTTTGCTGTACCAGGCCGGCCCGACATAACTGTTTTTGCGGGTGAGGTGGAGGACTTGCGGCTTTTGGATGGCAGGAGCCAGTTTGTTGGGCGTTCCGTATCCGGCATCGTCAGTTGTTCCGGGTAACAGGATCGTGTTCTTAAAGTTCTGTCCGGCCCAGTTCTCATTTATTCCGGTATCGGTACTGTCTAATGCAAATTCCCACTCTCCGGCCAGGGAAATGTGGGAAGGATTGTTCTTACATGAAAACAGGCACATCAGAAGGCCTGTCAGCAGGAGGTAAATGTTTATTCGTCGCATGAATCAGGTATTAAGTTTATCGTATGCAAATTAAATTCTTTTCCATAGTCTAAAGAATAGACTAAATAGGGATTATAATGGAGAATCTTTTTATAGTCTTTGATGGTGGAAAGTGTCAAAAGGATCATTTTGTTGTCAGCGGAGGCTCTTCTTATTGCAAAAGCTGACTTTTTGTTCAAGAAGGGTTCCGTCTTGATACAAAAGGATCATTTTGCGGCAAGAAGAAGCCCTTCTAACTGAAAAATACAGCTTTTGTAACAAGAAGGGCCTCTGCTGACAGCAAATTCTATATTTTGTGTCAAGAAGAGTTCCTTCTTACTGCAAAAGCTGCATTTTATACCAGGATGCTTACCGGATAGCCGGCATGTTTGCTTCTGTCGGCCAGTATGGATTCTGGTAAATAGGAGAATCTTCTACATTGCCGGTGCTCGATGTGATGTCGAAATGCTGGATATTATATGGAGTTAGATAATGTGCCATCGACCAGCGATATCCGTCCTTTGCGATGTTGTTGTTTACTTTCTCATACGGACGGAGGTATTTGCTGCGTGTCGGTTCCGAAACATTTGATTTAGGATTGTCCATGCCATATACCAATTGTGACGTGCCGTCTTCATTTTTATACCAGTTCTGCATTTCACCCCAGATTTTGAATCCTTCAATGTGGTAAGGTGTGTTGATCATCTGGTCCATCGCTCTCCAACGGCGTAAGTCCATATAGCGTAAGGCTTCTGCCATAAGTTCGCAACGACGTTCGCGGCGGATATTATATAGGGTCGGATCTACCAGTTGTCCTGCCGAGTATGCGCCCCAGTCGTTCAGAGCTTCCTTCGTCATATCTGTCGCACCGATTGTTTTGTTGTAATCTGGATCAATATGAGAGCGTTCGCGTATCTGTCTCCAATAACTCTGAGCTGTTCCGTCTAAAGCACCGTCCCGTTCGTAGCAGGCTTCCATGTAGTTGAGCAAGGCTTCCGTGCCGCGGAATGCCAGAGCACCGGTATAGTTCTGAGTGTTGTCGCATTGCTTCTGTTCGTAGCTTCCGCCTTTACGCAGGGCGTAACCTGTAGAATAACCTTTTTCCGCGTTACTGTTCAGGATGACCGGATAGGGTTCGACAGGCACAGCCATGTCTCCTCCTGCCGCTTCAAACAGGATGTTCTTTTGTCCCGGTTCTTTGAGGAAAATGGAAAGTCGTGAATCACGCTCCTTACGCACGTCGGCGATTGTTTCATCACCTTGGTAACCGCTGTTGGGCGAATAGATCGGCAGACCGTTGGCCATCAGGAATCCTTCTACCATACCGCGTGTAAGTCCGATACCGTAGTTCCCGTGTTGCCCAGCCGTCACGACATTGTGTGTAACCCCTAAGGCTTTACTGTAGGGACGCCATAATAAGACTTCACTGTAACCGGACATATTCTCTGCTGAAAACATATCCATATAAGGGTTGGCGGCTTCTGCGGCGGATTGCTGTACCAGTCCCGTGTTTTCAACCAAAGTAATTTCGTCTCCTACTGCTTTGGATGCTTCCATCGATTGTGTCAGGAAATAGTTGATTTCTTTGTCTATATCTCCTGTCGGGAACTGATAACCGGCATTATAGTCTTTACTTTTTCCCGGCCATTCCGGTCCATTGGGCACAAATGCCGTGTTCTTAAAATATTTCAACCAGGTTCCTTCAAAAAGGGCGACACGCGATTTAAGTAATAATGCTGTTTCCTTGTTTATACGCGTTTTGTCGGTTCCTTTGCCCGATCCCATCAACATGATTGCCGAGTCGAGATCGGAGAGGATGAACCGCGCCACCTCATTGCGGGGCGAACGTTTGCTAGCTTCTATCAGTGGTTCCATCTGGTCGGGGACTGTGTTGCGCACGATCGGGAAATCACCGAACATCTGATAGCGTTTGAAATATTCGTGTGCCCGCAGGAAGTAAATTTCACCAATGTATTGGCGAATTTTGGTTTCGTCTCCGGAAAGTGTTTTTCCGTTATAACGGGGTAGAACGTTTTCGAGGAAATAGTTGCAGCTGTAGATAAACTTGAAACGATAGGGGTCATCATCCATTTTCTGCGACTGTTTGGTTTTCCATTGTCCGGGAATATACCGGTCGTTATAATCGAAACTAGCTTGGTTGTCGGTGTCTTTGTCTTCACCGAAAATGCCGTAGCCATAACTATGTCCGGGCAGTATGTCTTTGTATAGTCCGTTTGCATACGATGCCAGTTGCGATTCCTCCACCAGATATTTATCCGGTGAGATCGTGGCTTGGGGCTCCTGATCCAGGAAGTCGTTGCAGGAACTGAAAACCGCGATTAATGCGGCTCCGGTTACATATTTGAATATATTGATCTGTTTCATGATGCTTTTGTTTTGTTATAAAGTTACACTTATACCGAAAGATATCGTTTTGGATAAAGGATAAGCATTCCCGTTTTTATCCGTATCGTCACCTCCTCCGATTGTTTCGGGGTCGAACATGTTTGCCAATGATGTACCGGTCCACAAGTTTTCACCAGAGACAAATATGCGTAGTTTCGATACATAGAACTTGTGTGTCAGGTTTGCGGGCAAGGTATAGCCTAACTGGACATTTTTTAGACGAATATAGGCTGCACTCTGCAAATAAGCGGTCTGTTTTTGTCTGTTCTTACTTGAATCGAATACAGGACGAGGGTAGTAAGCATTTAAATTCGCAGGGAGATCGTTTGATGCTTCTGCACGAAAATAGTCCGCATGTTCTACGAAACCGGTAGAATGCCAGAGGCTGGTCGCTCCCCAAAAATAGGCACTGCCTTGCCAGTAATCGCGTTTCATGACTCCTTGGAAGAAGGCGCGGAAATCAAATCCTTTATAATCGGCATTCAGGTCAAGGCCGAATAAATAACGCGGGGTATTGTTACCGATCTTTTTCATATCGCCCATATCGTCATATTTGTTACCGCCATTATCGATTTTACCGTCTCCGTTCAAATCTTTGTACATGATGTCACCGGCGTCCCAGTTCGTTCCTAATGCGTTTTGCCCTCCATTCGGAAGTGAGGCCAGGTGCTGGTCCATCTCGTCTTTCGATTTGGCAATGCCGATCGTTTCGTATCCGTAGATATCGCCCATCATCTGGCCTGCCTGGTATTTGTCCAGTGTATTGGTCGGGTTGGGATAACGGGTGATTTTGGTACGGGCATCGGATAGTATGAACTTGACTCCATATCCCAAGCCGTTCTGCAACCTGTCGTTCCAACTGACATCCAGGTCGAAACCATAAGTCTTCAAGTCCGTATTGTTCGTTTTGGGCACTTCCAGGCCAAGGATATAAGGCAATTCGGGGGCCGGACCTACCATATCGAGCGTCATGCGGTTGTAATAGTCGAACGAACCGGTCAGACGGTTGTTGAAAGCTCCGAAGTCGAACCCGATATTCCAGTTGCGGACACGTTCCCATCCCAAAGACGAACTGATAAGGCCCGGAACTTCTGCCGTATTCGGCTTCATTCCATTTTGCAGCCAGTCGCCGTTGCTTGCTTTTACGGTCAGTACCCGGTAAGTCGGATACCACTCTTTCGTGTTCTGATTTCCTAATTCGCCGTATGATCCGCGTATTTTAAGTGTCCCTACATACTCAGCGACCGGCTCCCAGAAACTTTCGCGTGCAATGTTCCATCCTAAAGAGAAAGAGGGGAACCAGTTCCAGCGTTGTTCTTTCCGGAAACGGGATGTGCCGTCGTATCGCAGGTTGACTTCAGCCAGATATTTACCTTGGTAGTCGTAGTTGATACGTCCGAAGAAACCGGCCGTAGACCAGGCATATCGTGCTCCGTTCGTACTCGGAGTTATCGTATTTCCGTAATAATCCTGTCCGGTGGTTATATCGACTTCCGGTTGTCCCGGAACGATAATGCCGTCACGCTGCAATCCGAATTCGGTCTTTTTTAACTGCTCTGCTTGGAAACCGACCATTCCTTTGAAATTATGTCCGGATTCGAGGCTATGGGAGTATTCCGTGTAAGCATTGATGTTCATGTAGTTTTCTTTGAGTTGGTCTTCATGGACATTTGAGCTTGAGTCATATACATACGGGTTTCCGTGGACATCATGGTTATACAGGTATTGTTTGTCCCAATGGCGGTTGGCCGACATGATCCTGTAATTGAAATCCACATGGGTGATCCAGTTCTTGACCGGTTCTAAGATTAATGAAGCCTGTTGGTAGATATTGTCGGTCTGGGTTTTGTCTCGTCCTCCGTCTCTCAGTCCCAAGGCGGGAGAAGGGGAGGAATACATATAGCCGTTATCATCATATACCGGCAATGTCGGCCATCCCTGTCTCGCAAGATCTCTGAATAAGTCGCTCTTCAATGCGGAAGGACGTCCGAAATCTTCACGGGTGAAACGGTTACTGTAGTTGAGCTTTGCCCAGTTTGTCAGTATAAGATTAATCTTGGCTGTTGTCGTGTAACGGTTATAGGTATCCTGATTGAATTCCATCAAACCATTTTGATCAAGATAGTTCATGGAGAGATAATAATTGATTTTTTCCGAACCACCATTTAGGCTCAGGTTATGCTCCTGCGAAAAAGTATGGTCACGGTAGATCGTATCGTACCAGTCTGTATTGGCGTTACCGGCCGTATAGCCGTCATACCAGTAATCTCCATTTGCAAGACTGACCGTGGATAATTTACCATCTCGATAGTCCTTGATACGTTGTAAATGTTCCGGTTTAAAATAGGCTCCGTCTCCTTTGTTAAAAGCTGCATCATTGTAGAATGTGGCAAATGTGTAAGAGTCCATTTGTTTTGGCATTTTGACAGGACTTCCCCATCGGAAGTTGTTGTTGTAGTTGACGGTCGTTTTACCGCTCTTTCCGCTTTTGGTTGTTACCAGAATAACCCCGAACGGAGCACGTGAACCGTAAATGGAAGAGGCTGCCGCGTCTTTCAAAACAGAAATATTCTCGATGTCTTGCGGGTTTATGGAGTTGATATCGCCCTCCATGCCGTCGATCAATACCAATGGTCCGCCTTCCGACCCCTCGCCGATAGTACCTGTACCACGGATACTCATATCCATCTTTTTGTCCAGTGTACCACTTGTGGTCGAGATCTGCAAGCCTGGGACCATACCCTGAAGGGCTTGGACTGCATTCTGGACAGGACGCGATTCCAACGCTTCTGCGTTGACAATGCCGACTGACCCTGTCAGGTTTACTTTCTTTTGTGTGCCAAATCCAACAACAACGACTTCATCTAGTTTTTGTGTGTCTTCTTCCAGTGTGATTTTTAGAATTGTTTGTCCAGTGAATTTAACTTCTTGTGTGACAAATCCGATGTACGATATCTGTATGATATCGCCGTTTTTCAGACTTTCCAATGTGAACTGCCCGTTCATATCGGTCATGATGCCATTTGTGGTGCCTTTCACCACAACAGAAGCTCCGGCCACCGGGCCGAAGCTATCTTCTACTATACCAGTGATTTTCCCGCTCTGTTGGGAAAAGTCTACATTCGGTTGTCCGGGTGTTATCCCTGCGTGGCTGGCTACAGGATAACTTAATGCACCGGCTAACAGGATTAGACTGATCGGTTTCAAGTTTTTCAACATACCTTACGTGTTTAATGATTAAAAAAATTAGATCTATCTTATTTTGTTTATTGCCATGACTTATTTGAGTGAATTTATTATATATCAGAAATGGTATTTTAATGTCGTGTTAAATTCTGTACAAAGTAATGCTATTATAAATACGGATAAAATGGATTAAGTTATTATAAGCATGGATTATTTTATTATTTTTAAATCTGTTCGATGTGTTTTGATTATGACATATATGTATGTTTATCAATTGTATTGTCTGTGGATGTGTTATGAAAATGACTTATGTTATAATAATGTATAGTTGTTGTAATAATTTAAAAAAGGCTCTTTTTGAATCTGGAAATGTGTGGATATTTAGGAATATAATCATAGAAAGATACAACAAAACGGAACTATATATGATTGTCCTTATCCATGTTTTAAATTTGTTTAATGGTCAATAAATGACTTCGGATGCAGGTTTTGTAATTTTCTACAAACTCCAGAGCCTTTGTTTATCACCTTACGGATTCTTTTTATGCCTGGTTCTGAATTTACCGGGGGAGATACTTTTTATTTTGGTAAAGACGCGTGAGAAATAGAGTGGGTCGGAATAACCGAGTAAAGACGCGATCTGGTTTATCTGCATGTCTGTAGTGGTCAGCAAGCTACATGCCTTTTCTATTTTCATCAGTGTGAAATAAGAGAGAGGCGCGATTCCTGTTTCTTTTATGAACTTGCGGTAGAAGTAAGAGGTCGAGTAGTTTACATAGGACGATATGTCTTTTAGTGTTAATGATTTGTTTATATTTTCATGCATATAGTAAATAGCCCAGTTGATGATACATCCCTTATATTCGCTTTTGGAAGTGCCGGCTTGGCTTCTGTTGAACTGGTTCAGATAAAGGAGGGAGGATAAGAAGAAGTTCAGGCAAACATTGGCATAATTGATATTGGCTGTTTCGAACCCATTCTTAAGAGTTGCATACATTTCTTCAAAAAGATTCAGGCGTTCCTCAATCTTAGAATCCAGTGAAAGATTCAAACATGTCGGCTTATCAAATCCTGTTGCATAGAGGCTTGCCTTTTTCCCTTTGAAATGTAGCCAGTAGATGCTCCAGGGGTCTGTATCATCCGCCTCATACTGATGCCTGACATTCGGTGGGAGAATAATAAATTGATAAGGATGCAATACATATTCTCTATCTTCGATCCGGATATGTCCGCAACCTTCCTTGCAATAGATAAACAAGTATTGGTCGCACCCGTGAGGACGGTCGAAATAATGATGGGTTGCCCGTGTGAAATAGCCCAGGGAATAGATATATAAGTCTCCCGTTAACGGATTTTGATCCATCGTCTCCAATAATGGTAACGGCAGATAAATAAACCTTTCCCCTTTGAAACCGAGTGCTAACTTCATGTGCTTTGCGATATGTGCTGCACAAATATAGTGAAAAGCAATAATAGTCCATGTTAATAACAAGTTTTATCCATTTCAACCCCCGGTTACATACTGTAATTTTGTAACATTATCTGGGTAATGAACAATATTTAATTTGAATAATGTTATGAAGTATAATTGTTTAATCATTTGGACAGTCCTCTCGTCTTGTTTTTTACCGGGGATGACGACACATGCACAAAAAATGTCTGTTTGTCGAGAGATACATGTAAGTTCCATGGGGGCTGATATGAATAACGGAACACTCTCATCTCCGTTGAGAACGATCCAGGCGGCTGCGGAGCTTGCAAAACCCGGCGATGTCATAACCGTGCATGAAGGTGTTTATCGGGAACGCGTGAATCCGCCACGTGGCGGCGAGTCGCCGGAGAAAATGATCCGGTATCAGGCGGCTGCCGGAGAAAGGGTGGAGATCAAAGGGTCGGAGATTATGAAGGGATGGAGGCATATCGACCGGAATACCTGGATGGTCAAGATCCCGAATACGTTCTTCGGATCATTTAATCCATATGCCGATACGGTTCACGGCGACTGGCTGGAACGTGGAAAATGGTGTCATACGGGAGAGGTCTATCTTGACAATGTAGCTCTTACCGAGTCTGAAACGTTGGAGAAAGTGGTTTTTACCGGAGCGGATCAGGCATTGTGGTTTGCGAAGGCAGAGGATGATACTACTTATATCTGGGCCAATTTTATAGATCGTGACCCGAACGAACAAACGGTCGAGATCAATGTACGCCAGTCCGTCTTCTATCCGGAGAAACCCTATATGAACTATATTCAGGTAAAAGGATTTATAATGAGCCATGCCGCAACCCCTTGGGCGCCACCGACAGCCGAGCAGGTCGGTTTGCTTGGGACACATTGGAGCAAAGGCTGGATTATAGAAGGGAATACGATCAGCCATTCCAAGTGTGTAGGGATCACCTTAGGCAAATATGGTGACGAGTGGGACAACAAATCGGAGTCGGCCGAAGCTTTCGTCAGGACAACGGAGCGGGCTTGGGAAAATAACTGGAACCGGGAGTCGATAGGCAGTCATATCGTAAGGAATAATCGTATCTCCGATTGTGGTCAGGCGGGTATTGCCGGCAGTTTAGGCGCCATTTACAGTGTGATCGCTGATAACGTGATCCATGATATAGGCTTGAACCAACAATTCTGGGGATATGAAATAGCCGGTCTGAAACTGCATGCTCCCGTGGATGTGACCATCAGCCATAATCATATTTATCGTACGGAAGGCGGTATATGGCTGGATTGGATGGCACAGGGTACGAGGATTACCGGAAACCTGTTGCACGATAATAAAGTGCAGGACTTTTCCCTGGAAGTCAATCATGGTCCGATCCTGGTGGACAATAATCTGTTCTTGTCGGAAGAGCTGGCACAGGTAAAACTTTCGCAAGGAGTAGCTTTTGTTAATAATATAATTGCCTGGAAGATATGGCCGACAGGCAAGGAAGACAGCCGGGAAACCCCTTATCTGGTCCCTCACGGGACGGAAATAGCCGGGCTTCATACTTGTCCGTGCGGAGATGCTACATATTATAATAATCTATTTACGCGTGTAGACTTGACTCCGTATGACGAGTGTCTGCTTCCGGTCAGGATGAAAGGGAACCTGTTTTTGCAAGGAGCCGTTCCCTCCAAAATGGAAATCGATCCTCAAGTCGATCCGAACCATCATGCCGGTATCGGAATCGTCGAAGAAGCTGATGGCTGGTATTTGCAGATGAATGTGTCGGAAGACTGGGCAAGGCAGAGAGGCCGAACGCTTGTCTATCCCTCCGAACTTGGAGAAACAGTCATTTCCCATCAGTCTTTTGTTGGAGGAGCGGAGACTCCGAAAGTCTTGAATAGGGATTATCTGGGTAATAAAAGAAGCCGGAAAAACTCGTATCCGGGGGCGATCGAGTTTGAAAAAGGAGGCATGCAAAAGCTTAAGGTCTACTGATCGGCTGCCGCGTCTGGGAGCAGTTCCGTTTTGTGTTAGTTTTCCTGTTTTTTGTTCCTGGCAGGTGTGTACTCAATTAGAATAGAGAGGAGAAAGATGTTGGGATTGTCCGTACTTTTGCATATCAGATAATGTAAATATAAAACGAAAACCAATATGCGTATGGTCAATCTATGTAAAAACAAGCTGTTCAATACCGGGCTTATGCTCTTTTTGTGCCTTGGCTTGCAGGCCCAGAACAAGGAGATGCGGCGGGTGGCTACGAACGACTGCGGAGTAACGAATACACAAGCTTTCCTGATCAAAGGGGATGACTATACATTGCCGGATTCTTTCACGGGAAGCAAGGAGGCGAAAACCTGTAATTTCGGCGGGACGGTCATCTATGCTTTCGATCAGATGGATATACAGGCCGATTACCGGATGGAGGTGGTCTATCTGGCTGACAACCGGAGGGAACAGCGTATCGTGGCTGACGGCAACGAAGTGCAGGGGCCCGTCGTACTTGAAAAAGGGAAGGAGCAACGCTACATGATCGCCCTGCCGAAGAAAGCCTACGCCTACGGACAATTGGTTTTGGTGTTTGAAGCCTTGAAGGGAGATAATGCGATTGTTTCGGAGCTGAACCTGTATTCGTCCAATCCCGCCCAGCTGAAACCTTTCGGGGAAGAACGTAAAAAGGAACTGGTGCATACCCAGGCTTATACGGTGGATACGACTGTTTGTGCGGAAAAAGTTTTACCTGTATATACCATCAAGCCCCATCAGGTAGCCGGTGTCTATAATCCGGTCCTATCCTTAAACGGGACGTGGTTGTTCAATGAAAAGCCTGCTGCCCGTTTTTATGAACAGAAACAGAACGGGCGGGACTGGAAGCCGATCGTAGTTCCGGGACAGTGGTCTATGCAAGGCTTTAAAGTCGATTCTGCCGGTTTCGGAGGCTATCAGACTACATTCACATTGCCGGCGGATTGGCAGGGAAAGCAGGTGAAACTGCGTTTCGACGGTGTCTCCAGCGAGTCGGTCGTGTATCTGAATGGAAAGGAAATCGGTTCCCATATGGGAGGAATGACTGCTTTTGAACTGGATGCCACGAAAGGGCTGAAGACGGGTGAGAACCTGTTGGCCCTGCGGGTTCGCAGCGAGTCGTTGGCAGACATGTTAGGGAGCCTGACTCAATATGCGGCACATCAGTTGGGAGGCATAACCCGTAAAGTGACGCTCTTTGCCGTTCCGGATATCCATTTGTCGGACCTTCGTATCGTGACGGAGCTGGACGATGACTATAAAGATGCAGACTTGAAAGTCTATCTGTCGGTAACGAATAGCTCGGATGAGATACAAAAAGATGTATCGGTTCGCCTTTCCCTTTCCGGACTGCCTGTTGTCCTGAGCCGGCATATTCCGGAGATTGCCGCCGGGTCTTCCTGGAGCGGTTGGCTGACTGGCAAAGTCGTTTCTCCGGATAAGTGGGATAACGAGCATCCATCTTTATATACGATGAAAATCGAAGTCGGAACCTCGGACAAGGTTGTCGAGCAGATAGAGAAACGTTTTGGCTTCCGCGAGATCCGGATACAAGGAAATCGTTTGCTGGTAAATGGCAAAGCTGTCAAGTTGAGAGGGGTTTGCCGACATGAAATGCATCCGTTGACCGGACGTGTGATGAATCCTGCCCTGGAACGGAAGGATGTTGAGCTGTACCGGGATGCGAACTGCAATTTTATCCGTACTTCCCATTACCCTCCTTGTGAAGAGCTGCTCGAAGTCTGTGACGAACTGGGCATGTTCGTGGAAGTGGAAGCACCGGTCTGCTGGATCGGCCATCATGCGAATGAAAACTGGAAGGTGCTGAACTACCGCGATCCTAAATACTATCCGTATGTATTGCAGGCGAATATGGAGATGATCCAGTTCTACCGGAACCATCCGTCCATCATCTTCTGGTCGATGGCAAACGAATCGTACTGGAATAAGGAATTTGCACAGGTAGAGGTCTATATGGAAAAAGCCGATCCTACCCGTCCGTTCACGTTCCACGACCAGGCCTATGGCGGGTTCAACAACCAGGGCAGCACGGCCCCGATCGCGAATATCCATTATCCGGGTCCCAACGGATATAAGGTCGCCGCCAAAAGCGACCGGCCGATGACGTATGGCGAATACTGCCACCTGAATGTCTATAACCGGAGCGAACTGGTGACTGATCCCGGCATCCGTAGCGATTGGGCATTGGCGCTGGCTCCTACGTGGGACAATATGTATAAGACACCGGGCGTTTTAGGCGGTTCTATCTGGTCCGGTATCGACGATATTTTCCAGATGCCTAACGGGGATGCAGTCGGTTATGGCCCCTGGGGACCGATCGACGGCTGGCGTCGCCCGAAACCGGAGTACTGGGATATGAAAAAGGTATACAGTCCGGTTCGTGTGACGACCGAGGCGTTATCTCCAGCCAACGAACTGGTCATCGATCTTGAAAACCGGTACACCTATACAAACCTGGATGAACTGCGTATCATGTGGACGTACGGAGAGGAGAAGGGAACGACCTTCGCAGACCTGGAACCCGGTGAAAAAGGACAACTTCGCATCCGGCTTGCCCATCCCGAAAAGGCGAATGAGCTCTATCTGTCTTTTGCCGATCCCCGCGGCTTTACTGCCGATGAGTATTTGATCCCTGTCGGCAGACAGGGGCAGAACGAATTGCAGGCGTTGCCAACTGCTTCTACCCGCTTGAAAGAAAAGAAAGACCGCTATGTCATTACCGGAAAAGATTTTAGTTGTGAGATCAGTCGTGTATCCGGGCAGATACTCTCGGTGAAGAAAGGGAAAAAAGAAATATTGAACGGTGGACCGTGGCTGATGGCCTTGCCGTTGACAGGTGGCGGATGCTACCCGAATCATAATGCCAATACGCCTGTGTTCAATGACCTTTGCTCGGACTGGAAGGTAGAAAAAGTAGAGGCGGTCCGACAGGGTGATGACGTCTTGGTAAAGGTGGCAGGCGCTTATAAAGAGTTTTCCGGCTCTTATGACCTGAAAATAAATGCAGGAGGCGAACTGTCGGTAACCTATTCGTTCGATGCCCTTGAAGAGGTGAATCCGAGGCAGTGGGGACTGGTTTTTGAAGCTCCTGTTTCTTATGATAAGACCTTCTGGCGCCGGGATGGCATGTGGAGCGTTTATCCGGCCGACCATATCAGCCGTCCGGTAGGTGAAGCCTGTCTCTTTTATGAAGGACTCCCTGCGAAAGTCAATCCACGTACGGAACCTGCCTGGTCTTGGAGTATGGATTATAACGAACTGGGAAGTAATGATTTCCGTTCCACCCGCCGGAACATCTGGTATGCCGGTCTGAAAGACGGAAACGGCAGTAAGATTACCGTCCCTTCCAATGGCAAACAGCACTGGCGCTCCTGGTTGGAAAAAGACAAGATCCGCTTCCTGGTTGCCGACTTTGTGACGGCAGGAAACGAGATGTTCCTCAGTAGCTATTATGCTCCTTACCGCAAGCCGTTGAAGAAAGGAGACCGGATCGGTGGAGAGATTGTGGTGAGAGTGGAATAATCGTGAAATCGTCCATCCTAATCTTGTTATTGTCTATTTTTCGTGCAATAGGTTATTGCTTACTTTGTTGCATCTAAGAAAACAGGATTGATTTATTATTGATGAGGTTATGTGAGGGTGTTTCTTAAATAAACAGGGCTCTGACGCTGTATAAGCGATAAATGCATTTATCCCGGTACTGAAGGTTTTTTACCTTCAGTACCCAAGATCCCTATACAATGATTATTAGAAATTTAGAGAGAAAACATGTATGCCAAAAAGAAATCCGGCAAGATAAGCCCGGCTTTTGAAATCATTCAAAAATGTGAGAAGATTCATTTATGCGGCATAGCGCCGTATTTCTTGTTAATTATTTAATTCCATTATTATGAACAAAACAAATGGTGTAAATTATTTCAGATTTCTGCTCGTCGGAGCTGGAATCTTGTGCGTGGGAAGCACGCCTGTTTTTGGAGAGACTGTTACTTCAGATAAGTCTGATATCATGAAAATATCCATTACGAACGATTCCCGGATATCAGGTGTCGTAGTCGATCAGACAGGTCTTCCGGTTATCGGCGCAAACGTGTCCGTGAAAGGAACGACGAACGGGACGATTACGGATATGGATGGAAAGTTTGATCTGGAAGTCCCTGCCGGAGCCCAATTGGTCGTATCTTATATCGGTTATATCACCCAAGAGTTTGCGGTCGGCAATAAAACGACTTTCCAGATTGTATTAAAAGAAGATACTCAAAACCTGGAAGAGGTTGTCGTTGTCGGGTACGGAGTCCAGAAAAAGGTGAATATGACAGGCTCTGTAGCGGCCATTAATTCGGAATCGTTGGCTAACCGGCCGGTAACCAACGCCTCTACTGCATTGCAAGGGATGTTGCCGGGTGTAACCGTCGTGCAGAACAGCGGGCAGCCGGGTAAGGATAATTCTTCGATCCGCATCCGTGGTGTCGGTACGTTGAATAATGCAAACCCGATGTATGTCGTGGACGGTTTGATCGTTTCTACGATTAATGATATCGATCCGAACGACATCGAGAGTTTGTCTGTATTGAAAGATGCCGCATCGGCGGCTATCTACGGTTCGCGTGCCGCCAACGGTGTCGTTTTGGTGACGACAAAGAAGGGTAGCAAGAAAGCGGCTACTTTGAAATATGACGGTTATGTGGGATGGCAATCTCCGACTTCTCTGCCTGAATATCTTCCTTCCCATGAATATGCTGAACTGTATAATATGGCATTGCGCAATGAAGGGAAGAGTCCGGCTTATTTGCCTGAAGAAATAGAGAAATTCAGGAACGGCAGTGATCCGGACAACTATCCGAACACCGATTGGTTAGGCTTGTTTTATAAAGATAAGGGGTTCCAGCATAGCCATCGTGCGGAAGTGAGCGGGGGCAGCGAAACGACTACCTATATGTTCTCCCTGGGATATCTGGGACAGGACGGTATCATTGAAAATTCCGACTTCCAACGTTATAACTTGAGAGGAAACATCAATACTCAGATTAATAAGTTCTCTGCCGGAGTCAATTTCTCTTATACTTACGGAAACACGAATGAACCGATCAGTTCTTGGACCGGGGATTTATACCAGATCTTCCGCCAGATAAACCGTATTGCCCCGTTCGTTCCTTATAAATATTCGAATGGCTATTACGGTTACATTGCCGACGGCAGCCCGATGGCTTGGGTTGAATCGGGTTCGATCCATAATCAGAAATACTATACGACCCGTGCTGTTGGAAATGTTGGGTATGAGATCATAAAAGGATTGAAGATACAGGAAGTGATTGGCTACGAACATACGGGAAGTTCTGACGAAAAGTTCCTGAAGGATATCCAGTACTATAATTGGAAAACAGGCGAACCCAGCCAATATCAGGGGCCGAACAGCCAGACGGATGACCGTGAAGATTATATGATGCTCAATCTGCAAACCTTATTGACTTATAACAATACGTTCGGTAAACACACCATTGGCGCTTTAGCCGGTTTTTCGCAGGAATACAGCCGCCGGGACTGGACGATCGGCAAACGCATCAACTTCCTGAATAACGATCTGTGGGAACTGAATGCCGGTTCACCGGACGGGCAGACTGCAGAAGGTTCGGCTAATGAGTATGCCCTACGTTCGTTCTTCGGACGTGTGACGTATGATTATGACAACAAGTATTTGTTTGAAGCCAATATACGCCGGGACGGTACTTCTCGTATCAACCGGGATACCCGCTGGGGGACTTTCCCGTCTTTCTCTGCTGCATGGCGTATTATCAACGAGCCGTTTATGGAACCGGCGCGTGATATCCTGTCCGATTTGAAGATCAGGGCCGGTTGGGGAAAACTGGGAAATCAGCAGTTAGGTACTGACAACCGTAAAGCGATCGAATACTATCCGTACCAATCCGTGTTGTCACAGAAAAACTATGCATTCGGCGGTAAAGTGAACCAGGGAGTCGCTCCGGTCGATGGCGCCAATAATGATCTGAAATGGGAAACGTCCAAAACGACTAATATCGGTCTGGATATGGGATTCCTCCAGAATATGTTCACGTTGACAGTCGATGCGTATTGGAAAAAAACGTATGATATCTTGATGAAACTGCCCGTAAGCACGCTGTATGGGTTGGAAGCTCCTTATCAGAACGCCGGAGAAGTGACGAATAAAGGTATAGAAATGCAATTCGGATATAAGTATTCGAATAAAGACTTCACCTTCAATGCTACAGCAAATGTCGCTTATAATAAAAATGAGGTGACGAACCTGCACAACGAGGGCGCAAAGATCTGGGATGGTTTCAAATTCAAACAGGAAGGACGTCCCATCAATTCATTCGGCGGTTACGAAGTACTCGGTATTTTTACGGACGAAGATGATCTGAAGAACAGTGCCGTTATCAATCGTGAGCAGGCCGGGTTGGGCGACTTGAAGTACAAAGATCAGAATGGTGATGGTAAGATTGACGGTGAGGATCGTGTTTATTTGGGTAGCTGGGATCCTTCCTGGACATTTGGCCTGAATTTGAGTGCTACATGGAAAGGTTTTGATGCTTCTGTCTTCTTCCAAGGAGCAGCCGATGTGAAAGGTTTCCTTCAGAATGAAACGGTCGGACGCTTACAGGGTAATACGGCTAAGCCGACCGCTCTGTTCCGTGATTCCTGGGATGCGGAAACCAATCCGAATGGTAAATTCCCTCGTCCGTTGACTACTTGGAGACAGAATGATTCGGAAACGAATCCATCAGACTTTTGGATCATCAATTCGTCTTATTTGCGAATGAAGAACATTCAGGTCGGATACACATTGCCGAAGAATGTCTGCGACTTTATACGGGTTCCGAGAATCCGCATTTATTACAGTGGACAGAACTTGTTGACTTTTACCGGATTTAGTGATGGCTTTGACCCCGAAGCACCTGTCGGTGCCCGTGGTTACTATCCACAGGTAAAAGTAAATACGTTTGGATTAAATGTAACCTTTTAAGTAGATATGTCATGAAAAAATATAGTTTATATGCTGTCCTGTTACTGTTCATAACATCTTGTAGCAGTGATTTTCTGGATCGGAATCCATTGGATCAACCGTCGAATGAAACATTCTGGAATACGGAAAAAGATGCGTTGGCTGCTGCGACCGGCTGCTACGAAGGGTGGTTCAGTATGGATGAGGTGGTCTATTTCGATTGTGCTTCCGATAATGCTTACAATCCTTTCCCGTGGGAAGGTTGGCAAGTGCAGGCTACCGGTTATGCAACGGCTAACGATTATGGGCAGAATTATATGAAGTATGATAAGATTGTTCGTTGTAATAACTTCCTTGCCAACATCGACCGTCCGGAAATGAGTGAGGAGATACGGAGCCGCCTGACAGCGGAAGTCCGCTTTTTAAGGGCTTGGCATTATTTTCTGAAAGTGACTCTTTACGGGGATGTGCCTTTGGTAAAAGAAGTGCTGGATGTCAATAATTCATACCTGCCTCGTACTCCGAAAGCCGAGGTGGTGAAATTTATTTTGGATGAATTGAACGAGATCGCTCCCTTACTGCCGGAGACGTATGCCAGTAGTGATGCTGGAAGAGTCACCAAAGGTGCTGCTCTCACGCTAAAAGCCCGTATGGAGATATTCGAAGGCGATTATGCGGCCTGTGCTGCCACATGCGAGCAGATTATGAAGTTGGGGTATTCTTTGTTCCCTGATTATAGAGGTTTGTTTAAGATCGCCAATATGGGTAACGAAGAAGTGATTCTGGATGTCCAGTATGTGGAAAATCTGGCGAAGAACGGGATCCTTGGTGTAATGCCTCCCGCTTCTGTCGGAGGCTGGTCTTCTATCAATCCGACTCAGGCATTGGCGGATGCTTATGAATGTATAGACGGAAAAACGATTGAAGAGTCTCCTTCCTATAATCCTAAAGACCCGTATAAAGACCGTGACCCCCGTTTGGCCGCTTCTCTGATTTACCCGGGCTGCCTGTATGAAGGCAGTTATTTTAATCCTATCGACATTAAAGATCCGACCGGCGACTATTATGCGCCTTACGGGCGTTCGAAAACCGGTTACCATCCGCGTAAGTACATCGATAACTTGGGTGATTATGCCGATATGTGGAACACGGGAATGAATGCGATCGTGATGCGTTATGCCGAAGTTTTGCTGATGTATGCCGAATCGAAGATCGAGTTGAACCAGATAGACGCTTCCGTTTATGAAGCGCTTGATGCGATCCGGACCCGCGCCGGTATGCCGACAGTAGATAAGGCGATCTATAACAATCAGTCGAAGATGCGTGAACTGGTACGTCGTGAGCGTCGTGTCGAGCTGGCACTGGAAGGTCTTCGCTGGTTTGATATCTGTCGTTGGAAAATCGGTGAACAGGTAATGCCGGGGCAAGTGTACGGCGCACTATTGGGAACGGTCGATGCCGAAACCGGTGCTCTGAACCTGACGGATGAACGGATAAAAGTTGAAATCCGTCTGTTTGATCCGGCGAAGCATTATTTGTGGCCGATCCCGCAGAGTGTGATTGATGCCAGTGTGGCCAACGGAGAGCCGACTATGGTACAGAATCCTGGATACTAATTTTTTGTAGATAATAATAGTACCGGATCTTAACTTACCCTATAACCTGTGTCTTTACAGGCTATAGGGTATTGCCCGACAGCCCGTAAGGTGACTAAAATACCTTACGGGCTATTGGGTATTACCGGTATTTTTGTAACTTTGTAAGCACCAATCAAATGCAGAGCCGTATGGAACAACCGTCTGAACAATCGTTATGGGGAATGCTGGAAGGCATCACCGAGAATCTGAAGCACAAGCGGCTGGCGGATGTGTTTCGCTTTGTGTCGTTCCGCCCGTTCGAGACATTCGGGCCGCATAAGCATCTGCGTATCGAGATCAACTATGTGAAGAAGGGCAATTGCATCCTGCATCTGGAGAACGAGAGTATCAGCTTCAGCGAGAACGAGATGATGGTGATCTGTTCCAATGTGGAGCATACCTTCGAGGCCGGTTCCGAAGATACGACCTTGATGCAGTTGGAGTTCCTGCCGGAAGTCTTCTCCCGCTTCAATCCGGACGGGCACGGGCAGACGAAGGATCTGGCGCCTGTCACGATCTTTTCCGAAGAAAACCGGTTGATCAAGATTGTGAATAACGTCCGGATCATGCGCGCCGTGCAGCGTATTGTCAACGAGATGAACCAGAAGAGCAAATACTACCAATATCTGGTTGTCATGTACTATGCCGAGCTGCTGATCCTGATTTACCGTTATCTCGATGAGGCCTATCTTCCGATTTGTACAAACGATTCGTTGAAAAAGGCGATCTCCTATATCCGTTTGAACTACCAGTCCGATATCACGATCAGCGATGTCGCGTCGCAAACCGGAGTCGGAGAACGGTACTTGCGCAAACTGTTCTCCCAGTACCTGAACCTCTCCCCGCTGGACTACCTGAACCAGATCCGGATCAACAAAGCGATCGAGCTGCTGCGGAATACGGAGATGTCCGTCAAGGAGGTATGCTTTGCCTGCGGTTTCCAGTCCCCCCAATACTTCTCCCGTATCTTCAAACAACAAATGGGCATCTCTCCGCGGGAAGTGACGAAATAGAGAGTGCCGTTTTCTCTACTTTTTCCCTTGTTCTGTTCCTCGTAGCATAAGCAACCGGGAGCTTTACTGCCGTATCTTCTTCCCTCCGGGCTCTATCTTTGCAGGTAGAAAGACGAACTGTAAAAAGGAATTGACAATGAAAGAATGGAAAGACGATAAAGCCCTGTTTGCTTTGATAAAGGAAGAACTTTACACCGCAGTGGTCGGTGATATTATGGATAAGATGGGCTATACCCGCCAGTTTTTGCCTCCCCGTATCCGTCCGCTTCGTGACGATATGCTGGTGGCCGGACGTGCCATGACGGTATTGGAAGCCGATGTGCTGGATGCCGGAAAGGAGAAAGGGATGAACCCGGTGCTGAAACGCTCCTTCGGCCTGATGCTCGAAGCGTTGGACGACTTGAAAGAAGGCGAGGTATATGTTTGTTCCGGCTCTTCCCCTGCTTATGCCTTGTGGGGCGAGCTGATGAGTGCCCGTGCGATCCAGTGCAAGGCGGCCGGAGCGGTTGTCAACGGATATTCCCGTGACACGAAGGGGATTCTGGCGCTCGACTTCCCTTGCTTCTCCTACGGTCCCTATGCACAGGATCAGGCGCCACGTGGAAAGGTGATCGACTACCGTGTGCCGATCGAAATGGAGGGCGTACGGATCAATGACGGGGATATCCTGGTCGGCGACATCGACGGCGTATGTGTCGTGCCTCGTGAGATCGAGGAAGAAGTATTCACCCGCGCCTTGGAGAAAGCCCGTGGCGAACGGATGGTCCTGAAGAAGATACAGGAAGGGATGAAAGCCCGCGACGCTTTCGATAAATACGGAATTATGTAAAATACGATAAAAAGGTAGGAGACAATACAATGAAGATTACAGACGTAAAAGTATGGTTGGTCCAGGGGATCAAATATAACTGGACATTACTGAAGATCTATACCGACGAAGGCTATACCGGCGTAGGCGAGGCCACCAACTGGCCCGGCAGCCCGATCGTTTTCGAAGCCGCCAAGCATGCCGGACAACGCATCATCGGCCTCGACCCGATGAAGACCGATTTTATCTGGACGAAGCTCTACCGCGACCTGAACTGGATTGGCCCGTACGGAGCCAGCCTGTGTGCGATCAGCGGTATCGACATGGCGCTGCTCGACCTGAAAGCAAAGGTGTTGGGCGTTCCCTGCTACGAACTGTTGGGCGGGGCTTACCGGAAAGATATCCAGCTCTATGCCAACTACTGGTTTACGGGCGGCGGACACAATGAGGCGGACTATGCCGCCCAGGCACGCCGTGTCATGGACGCCGGTTTTACGGGGCTGAAGTTCGACCCCTTCGCCCACACGAACTATTTCTATGGCGAAGACCTTGCCTCCAACCTGACCCTGACGGCGGAACAGCAGGACCTGGCGTTCAACGTCTCCAAAGCCGTGCGCGAGGCTGTCGGTCCGGAATGCGACATCATGATCGAGACACACGCGATGCTGAACTACCGGGTTGCCGTCAAGATGGCGGAACGGCTGGCAAACAACGTTGTAAGTGCCGCACCACCCAACAGGACTTTCAGCGTGCTGACAACGGATTCCTTGGCAAAGCTCGATATCACCTGGTATGAGGAACCCGCCGGCCCGGAAAGTTCGCAGACGCTCCGTGCCATGCGCGAACGCATCCCGTCGGATGTCGCCATCTGTGTAGGCGAGCGCCATTACACCCGTTTCGGCATCCGTTCGCTGCTGGAAAAGCATGTGTGCGACGTGATCATGCCCGACATCACCCGTTGCGGCGGACCGTCCGAGATGAAGCGGATGGCTACGATGGCGGAGGCCCACAACGTCCTGATCGCCCCGCATAACCCGAACGGCCCTCTCTCGACACTCGCCTCTTCGCATGTATGCGCCGCTATCCCGAACTTCTTCCGTCAGGAGTTTATGTTCAACGATGTCCCCTGGCGCGACACGGTGATCGACCATCCGATAGCCGAGATGGTCTATGACGGCCACCTGCACCTGTCCGACCGTCCCGGCTTGGGCGTGGACCTCGTTGAAGAGGAGATGGAGAAACACCCCGGCATCACGACGGATGCTCCCGATAACTTTTATATCTGATCCCTATGAGCTTTGTACTCGATTATAAAGATAAGGTAGTCCTGGTCACCGGAGTCTCCTCCGGGATCGGCTTAGGTGTCGCCAGGGAGTTCGCACGGGCGGGCGCCCATGTGGCAGGCTGTTCGCGCAAGTCTCCGGACGATGCGAGCGTGCAGGCTTTCCGCGAGGTGGTAGAACAGGAGGGCGTACGCTCGTTCTACCGCCCCGCGGATGTGACGGATGCGGAGGATCTGAAAGGCTTCGTCGAAGAGGCGGCCCGTACCTTCGGACGTATAGACATGGTCGTCTCCAATGCCGGCATGAACGTGTTCGAGGGAGCCGAAGGTTGCACGGAGGAGCGTTGGCATTACAACCTCGATCTGAACCTGGCTTCCCACTGGCGTCTGGCCCGGCTCTGCAAGCCCTATCTCGAAAAGAGCGGCGAAGGCGTCCTGCTCCTGATGACCTCCAACCATGCTTTCAGTTCCATCCCCGGTTGCTTCCCCTATAACGTGACGAAGACGGCTATCACCGGTCTGGTGCGCAGCCTGGCGATCGAGTGGGGGCCGGCTGTCCGTACGGTGGGGGTGGCTCCCGGATTTATCGATACGGCGGGCAACGACACTTGGTTCGACTCTTTTCCCGATCCCGAAGCGGAACGCCGGCGGACGATCGACCTGCATCCCGTCAAACGGATCGGGACGGTCGAGGAGGTAGGGGCGTTATGCGTCTATCTCGCCTCCCCGTATGCCCGGTTTATCAGCGGGACGACGATCCTGATGGACGGTGGGCGCTCGGCATTGATGCAGGATGAATAAAAAACAGATACCATGAACACGATCGACTTAATAATCTTTATAGCCTACTGTCTCCTGATCCTCTGTGTCGGCCTTTTTGTCTCACGCGGCAGGAAGGGGGACGAGCGGGATGCCGGCGATTATTTCCTCGCCGGGCGCGGGCTTGCCTGGTGGGCGATAGGCGCTTCTATCATCGCTTCCAATATCTCCGCCGAACAGTTTGTCGGCATGTCCGGCTCCGGCTATGCCATCGGGCTGGCGATGGCGACCTACGAATGGATCGCCGCCCTCGGACTGATCCTCGTGGCGAAGTTCTTCATCCCGATCTTTTTGGAGAAGAAGATCTTCACCATGCCCCAGTTCCTCGAAGAGCGTTTCGACAAGCGCGTCAAGACGGTGATGGCAGTCTTCTGGCTGGCTGTCTTCATCTTTATCAATCTTACTTCCATCTTGTACTTGGGAGCCTTGACGATCGAGAAGGTGATGGGGATCCCGATGCTCTACGGCATAATCGGGCTGGCGGCCTTTGCCGGTATCTATTCGATCTACGGAGGATTGAAGGCGGTGGCGCTGACGGATGTGGTTCAGGTCGTGTTTCTGGTTGGCGGCGGGCTGGTCACGACCTATATCGCCCTCGACCTCCTCGGAGAAGGTGGCGGTGTGTACCAGGGAATGGTCAACCTCTATGGCGAGGCGAGCGATAAGTTCCATCTGATCCTCGACAAGTCGCATCCCGGTTATAAGGACCTGCCGGGTATCTCCGTGATCCTCGGCGGTCTCTGGGTGGCAAACCTTTATTACTGGGGATGCAACCAGTATATCATCCAACGCGCGTTGGCCGCCAAATCGGTCCGGGAGGCGCAGAACGGGATGCTTTTCGCCGGTTTCATCAAGCTGTTCATCCCGCTTTTGGTCGTGATTCCCGGTATTGCCGCCTTTGCGCTGGAGGCTCCGTTAGAGAAATCGGACGAAGCCTACCCGTGGTTGCTCGGCAACCTCCTTCCGGTAGGGGTGAAGGGGGTGGCGTTTGCTGCTTTGACAGCCGCAATCGTCAGTTCGCTCGCTTCGATGATGAACAGTATCTCCACGATCTTTACGATGGATATCTACCGTTCCTATTTCCGGAAAGAGGCCGGACAGAAAGAGCTGGTCCATACCGGACGTTGGGCGAGCTTCGGCTCGCTGCTGATAGCCGTGCTGATCGCCCCGATGCTGTCGGGGTTGGACCAGGCGTTCCAGTATATCCAGGAGTTTACCGGCTTTGTCAGTCCCGGCGCCCTGTCGATCTTCCTGGCAGGCTTCTTCTATAAACGGGCGACGGCAAACGGGGCGTTGGCGGCGGCATTGGGCTCGTTCGTCTTCTCCTTCGGCCTGAAGTTCCTCTTCCCCGGATTGCCCTGGATGGACCGCATGGGGCTTGTGTTCCTGATGTGCTGCGCGCTCATCGTCCTGCTGGGGAAAAAGGACCAGCCAGCCAACGCTTATACGCGCCATGACCCGGCTTTGTTCCATACCGGCCGGATGTTCAATGTAATGTCGGTAGTCATACTGGCGATATTAATAGGCTTTTACTACTTTTGGTGGTAAATTTATACACATGTAATAATAGGCACATAAATGAAGATAAAGACAATCCTATTCGCTTTCGGTTGCAGCTTACTGCTGTCAGGCACGAAAGCATTCGCACAGGTAGAGAGGCTTCCGATGAAGCCTCCTATCCTGTCTTGCAGGAATTGGCCGGTGTCGAAACGCCTGCCGTCCTGCTGAGTGGAACCTGGCAGTTCCGGTATTCTCCGGATAGCAAGTGGGACAAGATACAGGTTCCCGGCGAGCCTGCTATGCAGGGCTATGCCATCGAGCACGACAAGCCGTTCACCTACCGGAAGTCGTTCACCGTCCCGGCCGATTACGCCGGCAAGCATACGATCCTGCGTTTCGACGGCGTCTACAGCCATGCCCGCCTGTTTGTGAACGGCACGTTCGTCCGCGAACATCATGGCGGCTTTACCCGTTGGGAGACGGATGTCACCCCCTTCGTCCGTCCCGGAAAGAAAAACGAGATACGCCTCGAAGTGACGGATCGCCTGGACGATATTTCCTATGCCTCCGGCTATGCCCATCATCCGATCGGGGGAATCCTGCGCGATGTAACCTTGTTCGCATTACCCGAAACCTGCTTGTATGACTTCTACGCCGAGACACATCTGGATGCTGCTTACGAGGAT
>OGOH01000431.1_pt1 | contig 33234 bp, 28 predicted proteins | sample 1552571 | NCBI WGS metagenome assembly OGOH01 (sample SAMEA2580170, study PRJEB22360) | human gut metagenome | biome: human gut; feature: human-associated habitat; material: faeces | place: Denmark | collected 2008/2010
GCCGTTCCGCGAGCTTTGCTGCTCGTTTGGCGCAGCGTACTGCGTGACGGAAATGGTCTCGACGAGGGCGCTGCAGTATAACTATAAAAAAACGCAGGAGCTCATCACGCTTGGCGAAAAGGAACATCCCGTCGCCATCCAGATGTTCGGTGACGACCCGCTCATCTTTGCATCTGCCGCAAAGCGCGCCGCAGCGGCCGGGCCGGATGTTATTGATATCAATATGGGTTGCCCCGTGCCGAAAATTGCGGGCAATAACTGCGGCAGCGCCCTAATGAAAAAGCCGCCGCTGTGTGGGGACATTGTCCGCGCCGTGAAAAATGCGGTCGACCTGCCCGTGACGGTGAAAATTCGTAAGGGCTGGGACGAAAACAGCGTGAACGCGGTGGAGGTTGCAAAATATTGCGAAGACGCGGGCGTGGACGCCATTTGCGTGCACGGCAGAACGCGCACACAGATGTATGAGCCGCCGGCGGATTGGGATATTATCCGTCAGGTGAAGGAAGCCGTTAAGGTACCCGTCATCGGCAACGGCGACGTAAAATGCGTGCAGGACGCCGTGCGTATGATGAGCGAAACCGGGTGCGACATGGTGATGATCGGGCGCGGGGCGCTCGGTAATCCATGGATTTTCAGGGAGATCAACGGCTATTTCAGCAGCGGTCTGCGTATTATGCCGCCACCGACGCTTGCGGAGCGCATTGTGGTCATTAAAAAGCATATAGATGCGCTGTGCGCCGCAAAGGGAGAAGGGCGCGGCATGCGCGAAGCGAGAAAGCATGTGGCGTGGTACATGCACGGTCTGCGCGGTGCGGCGGAATTCCGGCGCATGGCGGGCGAGCTGGAAACGCTCAGCGACCTCGATAAATTGCTTGAGAAAGTGTATATAGAAAACAAAGACGTGTCTTTTGACCCGTAACGGAAAGGAAGATCAGCGTGAAGCTTTTGGTACTGGACGGCAACAGCATTTTAAACCGCGCGTTTTACGGCATTAAGCTGCTGACAACGAAAAGCGGCGAGTTTACAAACGGTATTGTCGGTTTTTTGAACATTCTGGAAAAAGTGAAGGACGAAACGGAGCCGGACGCGGTGGCCATCGCGTTCGATATGAAAGCGCCGACATTCCGCCACAAGGCCTATGCGGGTTATAAGGCGCAGCGCAAGGGCATGCCGCCGGAGCTTGCGGCGCAGATGCCGGTCTTAAAGGAACTGCTCGGCGACCTCGGCTATAAAATCGTGACGTGCGAGGGCTGGGAAGCAGACGATATTCTCGGCACGTTTGCGGAAACGTGCGAAAACACGGACAATACGTGCATGATTGCGACCGGCGACCGGGACAGCCTGCAGCTTGTCTCGCCGAAAACGACGGTGCGCCTTGCAACGACGAAATTCGGTCAGTCTGCCGTGACGCTGTGTGATGAGGCGTATATCAAAGAGACGTACGGCGTGGAACCGAAGCAGCTCATCGACATCAAGGCCATTCAGGGCGATACCTCGGATAATATTCCGGGCGTTGCGGGCATCGGCGAAAAGGGTGCGGGCGAGCTGATCCGCAAGTTCGGCTCTTTGCAGTATATTTACGACAATTTAGATGAGCTGGACATCAAGTCCGGCATGAGAACGAAGCTGATCAATTCCAAAGACAACGCGTTTTTGAGCTACGACCTCGGCACCATCCGCCGCAATGCGCCGATCGATACGGAGCTTGCGCATTATATTCCCGGCGAGGGCGACCCCGCAGCTGCGGCGCAGCTCATGACGCGGCTGGAGCTCTTTAAGCTGATGGAACGCCTGCACCTGACCCCCGGCGCGGCGCCGACGGCGAACAGCGCACAGGCCGAAGAAACGGCTTTGCTGCCCGTGAAGAATTATAAAGACGGCGCAGCGGTGCTCGGCCAGTGTGAGGACGAGGGGGCGGCGTACTTTGTGCCGGTGTTTGAAAACGACGAATTAAAGCAGCTTGTGTTTAACGGTAAGTTCGACGCGGGCAAGCCGGCGATTGCGGTCGTGGATGCGGACGACGCGTTTTTGAAGGCGTTCCTCGGCAGTAAGGTGACGAAAAAGTACACGTTTGCGTTGAAAAAGCTGCACCGCACGGCGCTGCATTTGAGGACTTCCCTTGAAAACGCTGTGATGGACACGGAGCTTGCGGCGTATCTTTTGAACCCCTCGGGCTCCGATTACGGTGTGCTGCGTTTGGCGGCGGAATACGGCATTGCCGTGCCCGCATATGAGGACGCGAACGTGCAGGCGGCGGCTGTGCTGCCCGCTGTTTGTGCGGCGCTGCAAAAGGGCATCGACGAAAACGGCCAGCACGAATTATTGGAGAACATTGAAATTCCGCTTGCTTTGGTTTTGGGCGAGATGGAGGAAAGCGGCTTCCTTGTTGACCGCGAGGCCATAAAAACCTACGGCGAGGTGCTTTCTGAGCAGGTGGACGCATTGCAGAAAGAAATTTATGAAGACGTGGGGTACGAATTCAACATCAACTCCCCGGTGCAGCTGGGCGAAGCGCTGTTCGTAAAGCTCGGACTGCCGCACGGCAAAAAGACGAAAAAGGGATACTCCACAAACGCAGATGTGCTGGAGGGTCTGCGCGGTGTGCACCCGGCGGTCGATAAGGTTTTGCGCTACCGCACGCTGACGAAGCTGCGTTCCACGTACTGCGAGGGCTTGCTGAAAGCCATCACGGCGGACGGGCGCATTCACTCGAGCTTCAACCAGACTGAAACGCGCACGGGGCGTATTTCCTCGACTGAGCCGAATTTGCAGAACATCCCGGTGCGCACGCCGCTTGGGCGTGAATTCCGCCGGTTCTTCATCGCAAAAGAGGGAAATGTGCTTGTGGACGCCGACTATTCGCAGATTGAACTGCGCGTATTGGCGCACGTGGCAAACGACACGCAGATGCAGGAGGATTTCCGACTTGGGCGCGATATCCACACTATGACGGCGGCGCGTGTGTTCGATATGCCCGAAGACCTTGTGACCCCGCAGATGCGCAGCCGTGCGAAAGCGGTCAATTTCGGCATTGTGTACGGCATCGGCGCGTTCTCGCTTTCAAAGGATATCGGTGTTTCCCGCCGCGAGGCCGAGGACTACATTCACGATTACCTGCGCAATTATAAGGGCGTTGCAGACTATATGGAACGCGTGGTGGAGGAAGCGAAGAAAAACGGCTATGTGGAGACGCTGTTCGGCCGCAGACGCTATCTGCCGGAGCTTGCAAGCTCCAATTTCAACATGCGTGCGTTCGGTGAACGTGTGGCGCGCAACATGCCGATTCAGGGCACGGCGGCGGACATCATCAAGATTGCGATGGTGCACGTGCGCAACCGTTTGAAAGCCGAAAAGCTCGATGCAAAGCTGATTTTGCAAGTGCATGACGAACTCATTGTGGAGTGCCCGGAAGCGGAAAGCGACACGGTGAAGAAAATTCTGGAAGAAGAAATGGCAAACGCGGTGCAGCTGAGCGTGCCGATGCTGGCAGAGGCCGGAAGCGGTAAGAGCTGGTATCAGGCGAAGGGCTAAGGGTTTATGATGATATTTTGCTGTCCCGCATGCGGCAGCGCGTTGGAAAGAGAAGACCGCGCGCTGCGCTGCGCAAACGGACATTCTTATGATATTGCGCGCCAGGGGTATGTGCATCTTCTGCCCGTAAAGCAGATGCACGCGAAGATTCCCGGCGACACAAAGCAGATGGTGGACGCGCGCCGCGTGTTTTTGAGCGGCGGCTACTACGATGCGTTCCGTGACAAACTGGCGGAGCTGACGGACAAATATCTGCCCGAGAACGGCGTTGTTTTGGACGCAGGCTGCGGCGAGGGCTTTTACACTTCGGCTTTATATGAAAAAGCCAAAGCGAAAAACGGTTCGGTTTCCGGCGTGGACATCTCGAAATTCGCGGTAAAAGCGGCTGCGGGCAAATATAAGGGCATCGATTTCGCGGTGGCGAGTTTATTTCACTTGCCGTGTGCGGAAAACAGTGCAGATGTGCTGACGGACGTTTTTGCGCCTATTGTGCCGGAGGAGTTTTTTAGGGTACTGAAGCCGGGCGGCGTGATGATCCTTGCGGTGCCGGGTGCGCGACATCTGTACGGCATGAAAGAGGTTTTATACAAAGAGCCGTATGAGAACGAAGAGCACGACACGGCCTACGACGGGTTTGAATACCTCGGCCGTGCGTGTGTGCAAAAGTTTATCACGGTGAACGGGCAGGAGAGCATTGAAGCGCTGTTCTCCATGACGCCGTACTACTGGAAGACGGACGTAGAGGGCGGAGAGCGTCTGCGCGCGCTCGATGTGCTCGAGACCGAGATTAAATTTGACTTTCTGGTTTACAGGAAGAAGTAGGCGGGTGCGCCTTTCAGCAGCTTTGTGCGGCACAATGTTGTTTATTATTGTTGTTTTGTTGTCATTCATTGAAAATTAAAGAATACTTAGTAGAATTCTCTCCCGAACTGTGCTATGATAGGTAGCGGTCGTTCGGGAGCGTTTTCATTTTGGAAGACGAAATACGACCGATTATAGAAGTATTCGAGGTTTATAATAAAGATGAAAATTTTGTTTGTCTGCACCGGAAACACGTGCAGAAGCCCAATGGCGGAGGGCATTTTCCGCCACGAAATGGAGCAGCGCGGCTTTGAGAATATCATGTGCCAAAGCGCCGGCCTTTCCGCGCTGGACGGGCAGCACCCCAGTGAAAATGCGGTGCTGGTCTGCAAAGAGATCGGCGTGGACATTAGCGGTCACATTGCGCGCCGCTTTACGCCGGAAGAAATCGATGTGTGGGACGTTTATTTCACGATGTCGAAAACCCATGCGTACATTTTGATGCAGGCGGGTGTGCCGGCGGAGAAGATTTACGTGCCGCATTACATTGACGATCCCTACGGCGGGGACCTAAATACCTACCGCAAGTGCCGCGACAAGATCTGCGAGGAATTGCACACGTTTGAGCAGCATCTCGGTTTTTAAGGAGCGTTTATGCAGATTGTTTCGATGACGGCGGAGCACGTTTCGCGCCTTGCGGAGCTTGAAAAGCTTTGCTTTTCGGAACCGTGGAGCGAAAAAAGCCTGACGGAGGAGATTGATAATCCTGCCGCGTGCTTTTTGGTGGCGATGCAGCAAGATGAGGTGCTCGGCTACGGCGGCATGCACACGGTGCTCGGCGAAAGCTATGTGGATAATATTGCGGTGTTCCCGGAGTTTCGCGGCCACGATGTGGGCAGAACGCTCATGGCGGCGCTGATCGAAAAAGCGCGGGAAAACGGCGGCGTTTTCATCACGCTGGAGGTGCGGACATCAAACCTGCCGGCCATTGCGATGTACCGTTCGCTCGGCTTTACGGAAGCGGGTGTGCGCCGCAATTTTTATACAGAACCAAGAGAGGATGCGCTGATTTTTACGCTCTCCTTCTGAATTTTTAGCTATACGGGGGTAAAAAGTATGCTTTTCGGAAAAATCAAGGCGCTTGTCGAATACGGCGTGCGCACGGGGCTCATCGAAGCGGAAGACACGATTTACACGCGCAACCGTTTATTGGAGGCGCTTTGTGAAGAGGATTACGCGGATGAGGAAGCGGAGCAGAGCGAAAACCTGGCACTTTTGCTGGACGGTCTTTGCGACGAAGCCGTAAAGCGCGGCATCATCGAGGACGGTGCGACGTCCCGCGATTTATTTGACACGAAACTGATGGGCCTTTTGACACCGCGCCCGTCCGATGTGAACCGCACGTTTCGTGCACTTTACAAGGAATCCCCGGAAAAGGCGACGGACTGGTTCTATAAGCTTTGCGGCGACTGCAATTATATCCGCCGCGACCGTGTGGCGCGCGATTTAAAGTGGGTGTATAACGACCCGCGTTTCGGTGCGATTGATATTACCATCAACCTTTCAAAGCCGGAAAAAGATCCGAAGGCCATTGCTGCGGCAAAGAAAATGAAGGCTTCCGGTTATCCTGCCTGTATGCTGTGCAAGGAGAATATCGGTTATGCGGGCCGCATGAACCACCCGGCAAGACAGAACCACCGCGCAATCCCGATCACGGTGAACCATGCGGATTGGTTTTTGCAGTATTCTCCGTATGTGTACTACAATGAGCACTGCATTGTGTTCTGCGGCGAGCATGTGCCGATGCAGATTGACAAGAGCACGTTCCGCAAGCTGTTTGATTTTGTGGAGCAGTTTCCGCACTATTTCCTCGGCTCTAATGCCGATTTGCCCATCGTTGGCGGTTCCATTTTGACACACGACCACTACCAGGGCGGCCACTATACGTTCGCGATGGCGCGCGCGAACATGGAGGAGCACTGCACGCTGCACGGCTTTGAAGATGTGGAAGCGGGCATTTTGAACTGGCCGGTATCTGTTTTGCGTTTGCGCCATAAAAACCCGGATCGCCTGATTGACGCGGCCGACCATGTATTGAAAGCGTGGAGAAGCTACACGGACGAGGATGCGTTCATTTTTGCGGAGACGGACGGCGAGCCGCACAACACCATCACGCCGATTGCGCGCTGTGTGGACGGCGTATACGAGCTTGACCTTGCGCTGCGCAACAATATTACGACGGAAAAGTATCCGCTCGGCGTATACCACCCGCACGACGAATATCATCACATCAAGAAAGAGAACATCGGCCTCATTGAAGTTATGGGCCTCGCGGTTTTGCCGTCCAGACTGAAAGACGAGCTGAAGACCCTGAAAGACGTGATGCTGAAAAACGGCGATGTTTCAAGCGTGGAGAGCATCGCAAAGCACGCGGAGTGGGCAGCGCAGGTGAAGCGCGACCACCCGGAAATGAACGAAGCGAATGCCGAGCACATCTTGCAGCAGGAAGTGGGAAAGGTGTTTGTAAAGGTGCTGGAGAACGCAGGCGTCTACAAATGCACGGCAGAGGGCAGAAAAGCGTTCAGAACGTTTGTAGAAAGCGTACGCTGAATCGAAAATAATACGATAAAATAAGGAATCCACCGTATGTGTGAAAGCGATACGGTGGATTCTTTTTAATTCGTGATGAAACAGCTTCAAATTTCTTTGCCGCAGTATGGACGGATTGCGTTTACGTGTTCTTTACCGTGTCTTTCAGCGGTTCGCTTTTCGTGCCGTCTTCGTTGACCTTCTGCATGTTCGGGTAGACGAGTGCGAGGTAGTTGTCATCCAAGTGCTTATCGAGGAACATTTGGAACGAGCTTGTGGCGGGGATGCCCTCGGCGCGCTCGTTGGCGCGGGTCAGCGCGGCGCAGGAGATGAGCCCGTCAAACAGCATGAACGCAACGAGCAAAATGGTGAGGATAGCGCCCGGGCGCTTCGGGATTTTTTCGATCATGCGCGACATGGCGGGGTAAATTTCTTTGATCCAGATAAGGCCGAGCGTGCCCCAGATGAGCGCGAACATCAAGTTTGTGCGGCCGTCAATGTTGAACGGCGTGCCGCTGTAATCCCACGAAACGGTGCCGAACAGCATCTCCTGTCCCCAACTGCACAGATACTCGAACGCCGCACCGATGATGCCGCTGGCAACAAAAATGATGATGTCGTCCTGCTTGTAGAGCTTATACAGGCACAGCGTGATGATGGCTGCGCCGCCGCCGTAAATGGGCTGGAATGGGCCGTACACAAGGCCTACACGCAACTCAATCTGGTGCGCGATGAAGAACGCCCAGCATTCTTCAAGCACAAAACCGGCAAGGCAGCCGATGAAGAAGATCCAGAAGAGTTTTGTGAAGTTCATGCCGAACGCGAACGGGCGGTCTTCCGGGTTTTCGAATGTAGCTTCATATTCATAGCGGTTGCGCTTCCAGCGTTCGGCGGAGCGCTTTTTGCGCTCTTCCGTCGTGATGCGGTACGCTTTTAATTCCTTTTCGTACTGCTCGTTCGTCATATCCGGCGAGGCGCTCATGAAGCGGCGCTTTAAGAAGTTCGATTTGTTGAGGAGTGCCGTGTAGTTTTCGTCGGCGGTCTTCTGTGCTTCCTGAAGCTTCTTTTGCAGGTCGAGGTCATCGATGGCCTCCGCTGCGCCGATGGCGCCGCCGGTGACGGCATTGCCGAGGGCGTTTCTCGCCTCGCGCACGCGGTCTCCGAGTTCGGATAAGCGTTTAAACTGGTGATTCAAGCGCTGCACGGTGATGGACGTGATGATGATGTCGAGCAGCATGATGCCGAGGACGGCATAGAGGATGACCCAGCTGACGGTGCGGTTGACGTAGTGCAAAAGTGACGTGAGTACCGGCACGATGAACACCACAATGAACGAGAAGCACACGCCGCGCACGGTGGCGACGGGCAAGGAAACGTAGCCCTTGATATTCCACTTGAATTTGGAGTAATCACGCAGGCGGATGTGTGTTGTTTTGCGCAGCAGCCACGCGAACGTGAATTCCACAAGGAAGCTTGAAATCAGGCAGAAAAACAGCGTGGCAACAAACGACGTCTGCCAATGCAGCGCCGTCAATGCCGCCCACGGCAGCGCAATCATCAGGCCGTACTGCGGGCAGTACGGGCCGTTCAGCATGCCGGGGTTTTTGAATTTTCGGTATACCATGCCGATGTACCCCACCTCTGCGACCCAGCCGCAGAAGGAAGCAAGCACAAAGTACCATAGAAAAAGCCAAATCTTATATGCCATGCGTGCATCTCCTTAAACCATCGAGCGTCCTATGTATATCTCGGAAAAGTATAAAACAGTATAGCATATTTCACGGTTTTCAACAATACTTCTGCAAGAAAAAACTGTCGGAAACCGCAGCAATATCGGAAATTTTGAGGGGAAGACAAACGGCTCCTACCACGAAAACCTGCCCGTACTGCCTGATGGATGACGTGAAGATCGGCGCGACGAAATGCCCGCACTGCGCATCCGTGCTTCCGCCGGAAGACGAAGAGGAAAAGAAGGACGCATAATATCTCGCTTATACATACGCGGCTCCACGGTGCTTTCATGCGCCGGGAGCCGTTTTTCTTTTTATTGTCCGAAGGACTATAGCATTTGCCGGCAGGCGAATATAATGAAGGCGCACTTCCTGGAAAGAAAGTGCGCCCCAATCAGCATTGCTATTTCATTTAGCTTCGGTAAGATTACCAGCCGAGGCCCTTGAGGTAATCGCGGCTCATCTTCACGGCTTCGAGAGCGGGGGTGTCATAAGACTGATCCTGCTCGACAACGACCCACTTGGAGCCGGCTTCCAGTGCTGCATCGAGCACCGGCGGAATGTTCTGCATGCCGTGGCCGACCGGACGGAACTCGAACTTGCCGGTTTCTTTCTTCTTCTCGGTCTCAATGCCGATGAGCTCGTACATGTTGGCCGGCTTACCTTCCTTGTAGAAGTCCTTGAGGTGGACGACCGGTGCGCGGCCGGCGTACTTCTTGATGTAATCGACCGGCTCTTCGCCGGCGACCTTGACCCAGCAGATATCAAGCTCGGTCTGGAGCAGGTCAGCGGGAATCTCGGTATAGATATAATCGAGTGCATACTGACCGTTCGGCATCTTTACAAACTCGAAATCGTGGTTGTGGTAAAGCAGCGTGATGCCGACTTTCTTGCAGGCTTCGCCGATCTTCTTGAAGGTCTCAATGTTCTTGAGGAACTTCTCGGTGCCCGGACGATCTTCTTCCATCAGATACGGGATGGCAATGTACTGCATGCCGATCTCCTTATACTGTGCGACCGTGCCTTCGATGTCGGCTTCGAGCTCCTGGAACGGAACGTGTGCGGAAAGCGGAACGAGGCCCACTTCTTCCAAAATCGCCTTGACTTCCGCCGGCTTCATGCCATAAAGGCCTGCAAGCTCAACGCCGTCATAGCCCATGTCCTTGATTTTCTGCATGGTGCCCTTAAAATCGCGCTCAGCGTCATCGCGGACAGAATAAACCTGTACCGCTACGGGTAAAGTTTTCATGGTGAACTCCTCCTAAGTTAATGGATTGCTTTTCTTTATCATACAGTCTTTTTTGTGAAAAATCAATCCGTATTATGAAAAATTCCTAAATATTCGCAATTTCGGAGCCGAAACAATTCAAAACGGCGTTATCTTGCAGTTCATCTTGCAGTTCACGTCTAAAAGTAGTATAATCATGCGTATCGATAAACGGAAAATTCAAATTTAAGGAATGAAGAAAATGAAACGAAATTTACGCTTTTATTTTGCGCTGATGTTCGCCCGCGGTACGGCGCTGGTTTTAAAGCTCATCGGGCGAAAGGGCACGTCCATGCCGGGCTCTTGGGCTATTATTCTGTGCCCGGATTTTATCGGGCGCATGCCGAAACCGAAGAAGATCATCGGCATTACGGGCACGAACGGCAAAACGACTGTCTCGAACATGATCGAGGATGTTTTGGAGGATAACGGTATCGAGTTCATGTGCAACCGCTCCGGCACGAATGTCGCGACCGGCGTGGCATCTACGCTCATTGCGAACAGTCACTTTTTCGGCAAGCCGAAGTGTGACCTTGCGGTGTTTGAGCTCGATGAGCGCTCTGCGCCGAACATTTACCCCTACATGCAGCCGGACATTGTGCTGTGCACAAACATTTTCCGTGATTCTTATAAGCGCAACGCGCACGCGGAGTTTATCCTCGACATTCTGAATAAGGAAATTCCGAAAGGCACAAAGCTCGTTTTGAACGGCGACGACCCGCTTTGCAGTTCTATTAAGCCCGAAAACGACCGCGTATATTTCGGCATCGACCACCTTGACACGGACAAAAAGGAATGCGACAATATCGTAAATGATGTGCCTGCCTGCCCCAAATGCCACGGCCCGCTTGTGCACGATATTGTGCGTTACCATCATAGCGGTCAGATGATTGTCGGAGATGATCTTGTCGGAAATCTCAAGTACTTTTGCGGCCGTTTTCGGATCAAGGGCAGCGGTGTGTTCATCTAACAGTAAAAGTTTTGGTTTCTGGATGGAAGCCATCAACAGTGTGATTGCCTGACGCTGTCCGCCGGAAAGCAGCCCGACTTTGCTGGTGAGACGATCTTCAAGACCTAAATCCAATGTTTTTAACATTTCCCGGTAGGTGTCGCGTTCTGCCTTCGTGATTCCCCAGCTTAACCCACGCTTTCTGCCACGGCGGGCTGCAATTGCCATATTTTCCTCGATGGACATGGTGGTTGCAGTTCCGGTCATAGGATCCTGGAAGACACGGCCTAAATATTTGGCGCGTTTGTATTCGGATAATTTTGTGACATCATCACCGCCAATAAATATTTTGCCGGAATCCACTGGCCAGACACCTGCGACAGCGTTTAAAGTTGTGGATTTTCCAGCACCGTTACCACCGATAACAGTGACAAAATCGCCATCTTCTAATGTCAGATCAACTCCGTTTAAAGCAACTTTTTCATTGATCGTACCAGCGTTAAATGTTTTGCAGATATGATCGATTTTTAACATTTCAGCCATTATTTTGCCACTCCTTTCCTGCTATGTTTCGCTTTCAGATACGGGATTGAAAGGAAGATAGCTACTACAATTGCAGAGAATAATTTCAGGTCGTCGGATGGGAATTTCAACCATAAAACAACACTTAAAACAAGGTAGTACAGGATAGCTCCGGCAATGACGGAGAGCAGTGTGTAAGCAAATGCAATTTTTTTGCCGGCACACATTTTTCCAAAGAGGACATCGCCAATGATAACAGCAGCAAGTCCGATAACGATCGCACCACGTCCCATATTGACATCCGCTGCTCCCTGATACTGGGCGTAAAGTCCACCGGAAAGTCCTACAAGACCGTTAGAGATCATCAGTGCAAGTACGGTATGAAAATCAGTGTTGATTCCCTGCGCTCTTGCCATCTGCCGGTTACAGCCGGTTGCACGGATTGCATGTCCCTGCTCTGTTCCGAAATACCAGTAGAGAATGGCAACGAGTACAACGCAGAAGAGGATACAGGTCGTAAACATACGGATTTTGCTTGCAGTTGAGTCCGAAATATAACGGAGTGACACAACAAGGCTGTATTTGTCAACGCTGACTGCCTGATTGGAGCTTCCGAGAATATTTAAGTTGATAGAGTAAAGTGAAATCTGCGTCAGGATACTTGCAAGGATTCCCGGGATCCCAAGTGCGGTATGTAACATTCCGGTGATAAATCCGGCGGCCATTCCTGCAAGAAAAGCAAAGATAAGAGCAAGCCATGGGTTCATGCCTGCGCGGATCAGCATAACGGCGACTGCACCTCCGGTCGCCATGGAACCGTCAACGGTCAGATCGGCAAAATCCAACAATTTGTAAGTAATGTAGACTCCAAGTGCAAGGAGTCCCCAGATGAGTCCCTGTGCGCATGCGCCCGGCAGGGAACGGAGCAATGCCAGCGGGCTCAGGGAAGCTAAATAAGTTGTTAACATCATCGTCATAAGAAATCTCTCCTTATTTTTTTATAAAATGCCTGTGCGGAACTATTTGGTGCAAAAATTATCTACAAATATAAAATAATATTCATGAAATCAATTGCTTGCAGAACAAAATACCCACAGCATAAAATACCTGCGGTATTTGTTGAGACGAAATACCGCAGGCATATTATAACATAATACTAAAACGATTTAAAGCTTTAACTTGTTGCATTGATGAAAGATTATTCTGTTTCAATTGCAACATAATCATCAGGAGGTGTGATTCCAAGCTGGGAACAAATATCTGCATTGTACTCTTTTGTTACCTGTGGTGCAGTCTTGATCTCCATCGTTGTGATATCAGCACCGTTTACAAGGATATCATAAGCCATCTGGCCTGCTGTGTATCCGATATCATAGTAGCTGATAGAAAGCGTTGCAACACCACATCCGGAACAGATGCCTTCCTCACCGGCAATGATCGGAATACCTGCCGGAAGAGCGATGTTATTGATGGTTTCCGTGTTGTTTGCCATTGTGTTGTCTGTTGGAATATAAATAACATCTACTTCTGAAACTGCTGTCTGTACCACAGAGGTGATATCATTGGAATCAGAAGCAGTATATTCTTTGTACGCAATGCCGTCAGCATCTAAAGCAGCCTCGATCTGGGTAGCCTGATACTTGGAGTTTGGCTCTGCGGAACAGTAAAGGATACCGACTGTTTTTACATCCGGGAATAATTCTTTGATCATGGCTTCCTGTTCATCTAAAGGAGCAAGATCGGAAGTTCCGGAGATATTTCTTCCGGTAGAACCTGTCCAGTCGTCGATCTCAAGGGCAGTTGCATAATCTGTGACAGAAGTTCCAAGGATCGGGATCGTGCTTGTAGCAGCGGCAGAACACTGTAAAGCAGTGGTTGCGTTTGCAAGGATCAGGTCATAGTTGCCGGCAACAAAATTATTTGCAATGGTAGCACAGTTTGCCTGCTCGCCCTGTGCGTTCTGAAGGTCAAATGTTACATTATCTGCACCGAGCAGCTCTGTCAGTGCATCCTCAAAGCCCTGGGAAGCAGCGTCAAGAGCAGGGTGCTCTAACTGCTGTAAAATACCGATCGTATATTTCTGACCATCGGTACTGCCTGCTGCAGCGGATTCTGTTGTTGCTGCTGAATTGTCAGCAGATGCAGAGGTATTGTCGGAGGCTGTATCGCCGCCGCATGCTGTCATGGAAACTGTCATTGCAGCTGCCATCATGACAGAGAGTATTTTGTTCATCTTTTTCATATTCATTCTCCTTATCATTGATCATAGCCTTTAATGCTTTAAAGCATTAATACTTTTAATGATTGAATTATAATCACTCATACAGGATTCGTCAACCGGAATTTGAGAAAAAATGTGTAAAGGACACTCATTTTTTCGGTGAGGATCATAAGAAAAAGATTTAAAATCTTAAGAAAACCTTTATAGTATGCAGGGCAGAAAAGTGTTAGGATGGAAACCGGAGAGATTTTTAGAAAGGATTTTATGAAAATAAAAGAGGGGTTATCCAACATTGTATTTCCTCCAAGATGCCCTGTCTGTGATGAGGTGATATATGTTGGGAAAGATACCTGTGAAGACTGCCGGAAGAAAGTGATCTGTATCGGGGAACCGTCCTGCAAAAAATGTGGCAAGCCATTAGAAGACCAGAGGAGGGAATACTGCACAGACTGCATGAGGAAAAAACACTATTTTTCCCAGGGAAAAGCGGTTTTTGTTTATCAGGGAGAAATCCGCCAGTCCATGTACCGTTTTAAATATAGTAATAAACGCGAATATGCAGATTTTTATGCGAAAGAAGCAGTGCGCATCTATGGAGACTGGATCCGGAGAAAACAGATCGAAGCAATTGTACCCGTTCCCATGTACCGTTTGAAGGAAAAGGGGAGAGGGTATAATCAGGCAGCCGTATTTGCGCGGACTCTGGGAGAAAAAATGAATCTTCCGGTGGAAAAGCGCATGGTAAAACGAATCCGGAATACCACGCCGCAAAAAGAATTAAATGATGTCGAACGGAAGATAAATCTAAAAAAAGCTTTCCAGTTAGTACCAAATATAGTAAAATATAGGAAAATATTAATTGTAGATGATATCTATACGACGGGAAGCACGATCGATGCAGTGGCAGAGGTACTTTTGCAGGCAGGGGTGGATGAGATTTATTTCCTATGTATCAGTATCGGCGAGGGATTTTAGGAGGAATATGCTATGGATGTAAGAAATTGTAAGGGCTGTGGAAAACTCTTTAATTATATGAGTGGCGCACAGCTTTGCCCTGAATGCAGGGCAAAGCTTGAGAAGAAATTTAGCAGCGTGAAAGATTATATCGGTGAACATCCACAGGCATCCATCAGTCAGGTGGCAGAGGATATGGATGTTTCTGTGAAACAGATCAAACAGTGGGTGAAAGAGGAGAGACTGATCCTCTCGGAAGCTTCTTTAGATGGTGTGTTGTGTGAACACTGTGGCAGACCGATCACAAGCGGACGCTTCTGTGACAAGTGTAAAGCTGCTATGGCAAATAATCTGCGGAGTGCTTTGAACAGACCACGTCCAATGCAGCAGAGATCGGGCGGAGAGCGTGATGAAGGGGATAAGATGAGATTCCTGAGATAGAACCGGGAACAGAATGTCACATATCTGAAAATAAGGACAGAATTTATAAAAAAGCAGGGCGCATAGCTACGTTATTTATATAGATAGAAACGTAGAAAGGTCGCATCTGCTTTTTTTTGTTTGAAAATACCGCCTACTGTGTTATAATGATGAATAAGAATGCATAATTGCGTGAAGAATGTACTTTTTCAGAAAATGAGATGGGTTTATTTTATAGTAGATACATTGTGTGACAGACAGGAAGGAAATCTGCATGGTTAACGAAGAACGTTTACATCATATGATAAAAATGGCGATATTTGACACCAATCAGGGAAAAGAATGTAAGCCGATGACACAGTATGCAAGAAAAGATTATGTTTCGCTGCGTATGCTTGGAAGCTTTGTGTCAGGAACGATTGGCTTTGCGCTGATCCTTGTGACATGGGGCATTTATTCCATGAACCAGTTAATGGAGAATCTGAATGCAATGGATATTCAGGAACTGCTGACATCCGTGCTGGTAAAGTATATTGTGTTTATGATTGCTTACATGGCGATCACGTATTTTGTTTATAATAGAAGATATACAAAGGGACGCCGTGAGGTAAAGAAGTATTATGGCAATCTGAAGAAGCTGAATCAGTTATACGAGAGGGAAGACAAGCTGAAAATGTCTGAGAATAAAGACTGGGAATAATCACTGAACGCTGCCGGGGGGCAGGAAAATCAGGAGTAAAACAAACGGCGGGAGGCTAAAATGACAACCTTATTAGAATTGAAAGAGAAACTGATCCGTTTTTACGGAAAAAATGAAATATATGTGAAACCGGCGATCCGGTTTGTACTTGCATTGTTTACATTCCTTGTGATCAACAACAGTATTGGATATATGAAACTGGTCAGCAAGACTCCAGTTGCAGTCATTCTTGCACTTGTGTGTTCCATGCTTCCGGTCAATGGACTGATCGCAATTGCTGCGTTGGTCGTTTTGGCGGATCTGTACGCATTATCCATTGAGGTATGTCTGGTAGGACTTCTCATGTTTGCGATCATCTATTTTATTTATTTCCGTTTTTCCCCAAAGAGTGGTATCAATGCGGTTCTGACACCGGTCTGCTTTAAGCTGCATATTCCTTATGCGGTACCGGTTGGCTCCGGTCTGCTGAGTGAGGCGTATTCTGTAGTGTCTGTTGCCTGCGGTACGGTGATCTATTTCTTTATCCATGGAGTGAGCGAGAATGCAAGCGCATTGAGCGATGCAGCGGAAGAGACGGATTCTTCGGTATCAAAAGTAGTAGTGGCATTGAACCAGCTGATTGGAAATAAAGAGATGTACCTTGTTCTTGGCATTTTTATCATTACGACACTCATTGTCTATGTGGTGAGAAAGCTTGACATTGAGCATTCATGGACGGTTGCATGGGCATCCGGTATTTTATTTGAAGCGATTGGACTGACAGCAGGATACATTTTACTTGGGATTTCAGACAAAATTGCCGGTGTGATCATTGGAAGCGTGATCTCCGGTGTGATCGCCATGATCATCCAGTTTCTGTTTTTTAATCTGGATTACTCCAGAACGGAACGACTCCAGTTCGAGGATGATGATTACTATTATTATGTAAAAGCAGTTCCAAAGTCTCTGGTGACAGAGAAGGATAAACAGATCAAACGTTTTAACGGCAAAAACGAGAAGGAACGTTTGAACAAGAAGAAATTTGCAGAAGAGATGGACATAGACGAAAATTTATTAGATTAAAAGGAAGTGAATCCGGTGCAGAATTTAGGCGTAATATTGCGGACGTTTTGGGAAAAAGCGGTGTCTTACCTGACGCTTCAGATGTCCCTCACAGATATTATAGAGATCATTATCATTTCAGTTCTGATCTATTATATGCTGGTTTGGATCAAAGATACGAGAGCGTGGATGCTTCTCCGTGGAATCCTTGTGATCCTTGCCTTTGTTTTGCTTGCAGTTTTGTTTGAAATGAATACGATCGTCTGGATCGCCGACAAACTGTTTAACGTGGCAATGATCGCTGTGGTCGTGATCTTCCAGCCGGAGATGCGCAAGGCACTGGAAAATCTCGGACGGAAGAACATTTTGGTAAATCTTTTTAATTTTGATTTCAACAAAGTGGAGAATGGAAAGTTTTCCGACAAGACTATCACAGAGCTGGTGAAAGCCTGCTATGAGATGGGAAAAGTAAAAACAGGAGCACTCATCGTAGTGGAAGATGAAATCGTTCTGACGGAGTATGAGAGGACAGGGATTGCCGTAGATGGTATCCTGACCAGCCAGCTTCTGATCAATATTTTTGAAAAAAACACACCGCTGCATGATGGAGCAGTCATTGTGAGGGGAGACAGAGTTGTTTCTGCCACCTGCTATCTTCCACTGACGGACTCCTTAAGCCTGAGCAAAGACCTTGGAACAAGACACCGTGCGGCAGTCGGTATCAGTGAGGTGAGCGATTCACTCACGATTGTAGTATCTGAGGAGACCGGAAAAGTATCCATTGCATTAGACGGTGAACTTTACCGGAATGTAGATGCAGAATTCTTAAAAAATAAACTGGCTTACATTCAGAAACGTGAGCAGGACACTTCGAAAGTGAAATCATGGAGAAGGAGGCTGAAAGATGTTACAAAAATTCGGAAAGAGAGTAATGAATAACTTTGGCCTTAAAATCCTTGCTGTTTTGTTTGCTGTTGTTTTATGGATCGTAGTCGTGAATATTGATGATCCGAGCAACTCAAAACCTTACACAACCAGTGTCTCACTGGAAAATAAATCTTATATCACCTCCATGGGAAAATGGGCAGATTATCTGGATGGAAAGAATACGATCACGTTCAGCGTGTATGCAAAACGCTCTGTGCATAATACACTTACCAATGCGAACTTTACAGCAACGGCGGATGCACAGAAAATTGAATATGATGAGAAAACAGGGACTTACCGTGTGCCGGTTGTCGTGACCTGTAACCGTAACAACAGCAGTATTAATATTACCAGCAAAGATCTGTATCTGGATCTTGAACTGGAGGATTCTGCTTCAAAGCAGTTCCCGATCAAGACAAACACAACCGGTACGGTTGCGTCGGGATGCGCGCTTGGTGATGTTGAGATCACAGATGCGAATGTTATGAAAGTATCCGGTCCAGCTTCTGTGGTAAATCAGATCGATACCGTTGTGGCGACTATTAATGTAGATGGCATGTCAACGGATATCACAGACCGTGTGACACCTGTATTTTATGATGCACAGGGAGAGGTTGTGGATACGACAAAGCTTACGCTGAGTGTGAGCACAGTCAATATCAGTGCACAGATACTGAATACGAAAGATGTGGAACTGGAATTCCTGACAACCGGAACTCCGGCAGATGGATACCAGGCAGGGAATATCACCTATACACCACAGAAAGTACGTATTAAAGGCGAGGCGGCTATTTTAAATACCATCAATAAGATCACGATCCCGGAAGAAGTGTTAGATATTACAGATGCAACTTCAAATATTGAAAAGACTGTGGACATTTCCACATATCTTCCTTCAGGCACTGCATTAGTGATCAGTTCAGACTCCAAGATTGATGTTACAGTTGTGGTGGAGGCAGTAAAGACAAAGACTTTGCAGATCCCGGTGACGAATCTTCAGGTGATCGGACTGAGTTCGGATGAAAAAGTACAGTATGAGGAAGACAACATTGCCTTGACAGTGTCAGGAAGAAGCAGTGTGATCGATGCGCTGGACGAAAAGACGATTTCCGGCAGTATCGATCTGACAGATTTAAAGCTGGGTGCACATAATGTACTGATTACATTTGAATTGGATACAAATACGGTCAGCTATGCGGATACCTATGCCGCGGTTACCATTGAAAGCGCATCTGATACATCAGCTTCTGCTGATAATACAGATGAGGAACTGGAGAGTACCTCAACGGTAAGGAAAACAAGTGAACGTTAGCAGATTTAAAAAATTTGAAATAGGAACAAAGAGAGGAACAGTAATATGGCAAGAATGTTTGGAACAGACGGCGTCCGTGGTGTGGCGGGCTCGGAACTGACAATTGAACTGGCAACAAAGTTAGGTCAGGCAGGAGCTTACGTGCTCACAAAAGAGCAGGAGCATCAGGCAACCATTATTGTAGGATGTGATACGAGAATTTCAGGAGGAATGTTAGCGAGCGCATTAATGGCAGGTATCTGTTCGGTTGGCGCAAATGCAATATTTGTCGGAGTGATGCCGACACCTGCGATCGCATATCTCACCAGAAAACACAAAGTAGATGCCGGAGTAGTCATCTCCGCATCACACAATCCAATGGAATTTAACGGGATCAAGTTCTTCAATGGAGAGGGCTACAAGCTTCCGGATGAGATGGAAGATGAGATTGAGGCTCTGATCAAAAATAATATGAAAGACGTGGTACTTCCGATCGGTTCCGGCGTAGGAAAGATTGATTACCGCTTTGACCTGAGAGATGAATACGTGAAATTCATGGAAAAATGTGTTCCGGTGGATCTTAAAGGTATGAAAATTGTTGTAGACTGCGCAGAAGGTGCATCCCATTATACATCTGTCAAAGCACTGACAGATCTTGGAGCAGATCTTATCGCAATCCACACCGATCCGGATGGTACGAACATCAATTCCAATTGTGGCTCCACTCATATGGATGAGCTGAAAGCGCGTGTTGTATATGAAAAGGCAGCAGTTGGTCTTGCGTTTGACGGTGATGCAGACCGTATGCTTGCGGTGGATGAGCATGGAAATGTTGTGGACGGCGATCAGATCATGGCAATCTGTGGAAACTACATGAAGTCCAAAGGAACTTTGAAGAAAGATACGATCGTAGTCACAGTCATGACAAACCTCGGATTTACCCTTATGGGGCAGAAAGAGGGCATCCATGTGGAAAAGACAAAAGTCGGCGACCGTTATGTTCTTGAGAATATGAGAAAAAATGGCTATAACATCGGAGGAGAGCAGTCCGGTCATGTTATCTTCTTAGACGATAATACAACCGGTGACGGATTATTAAGTGCCCTGCATTTATTAGAAGTTATGGTCAATACCGGAAAACCGTTGTCAGAACTTGCTGAGATTATGGAAGTACTCCCACAGGCTCTTGTCAACGCAAAAGTTCCAAACCATAAAAAAGAAAAATTCATGGAATATCAGGAAATTGCAGATGCCGTGGCAGATGTTGAGAAAAAATTCAAGGGCGAGGGAAGGGTTCTCATCCGCCCATCCGGAACAGAGCCTCTGGTGCGTGTCATGATCGAAGGAAAAGACCAGAAAGTGATTGATGAAGAGGCGAAGAAACTGGCAGAACTGATCACAAGAATTATGTTATAGAAGACCAGAATGCTGGTCTGACTATGACAGGGGAATCCAGACCGGCATACAGAGTAAAAAATCAGGGGACTGGAATTTGGAGGGTAATACAGCATGGTTAGTCAGAAAGTAGTAATAAAAAATCCGACAGGACTGCATTTGAGACCTGCGGGAATTTTATGTAAGGATGCAATGCAGTTTAAATCACATATCACGTTCCGCTACCGCGATAATATCGCAAACGCAAAAAGTGTCTTAAGCGTGTTAGGTGCATGTATCAAGTCCGGAGATGAGATTGAACTCATGTGCGAGGGCGAAGATGAGGAAGAGGCTTTAAACGCGATCGTGGAAGCGATTGAGGATGGATTGGGAGAGTAAGGGATATTTTTTCAAAAATTAAAAGAAAAAGATATTAAGTAAGATATGAAAATAAGCATTATTATACCGGTATACAACTCAACTTTATATTTGAAACAATGTGTGGAAAGCATATTGGCGCAGACGTATCACAATTTCGAAATTTTGTTAGTAGATGATGGATCTACGGATGATAGTCCGATGATATGTGATGAATATGCCAAAAAAGATGATAGAATTGTTACGATTCACAAACAGAACGGTGGAACATCAGATGCAAGAAACGTCGGATTGGAGAAAGCCAGTGGTGATTACATCACATTTATGGACAATGATGATTATTGGAGTGATCCAGATGCGTTGTGTGATATCATAAAAGTGATAAGTGAGACAGAACCGGATGTTGTGATGCACGCAAACATGGTGTATTGGCAGGATAAAAATAGAACTGTAAAACCGTCTTCTTTTGATCGCACACTTGTATCGGGAAAGAAAAGAAAAGAGGCAGTGGAAAATCTGATAAAAGCTGGAATGCTTAGCGTTACAGTTTGGACAAAACTTGTAAAAACCTCTTTGATACGGGAACATGATCTGTATTTTAAAAAGGGAATCCGCAATGAAGATACAGACTGGATTGCCAGAATGCTGATTTACGCAGAACGGTTTGAATGGTATGATAAACCATTTTATGTGTATCGCAAAGGCCATGAAACAGCTCAGACAAGTCAGAAGATGAAATATTATATGGTGAATGATCTGAAAAATATTATAATAGAATATACCCAATATGCAGAAAAATATTTGGATCAAGAATATCGGAAAGTTTTTTATGCGTATTTAGCGTATCCGTTTGCAGTCTGGATGGGACAGGCATACTTGATAGAACAGAATGAGCAAATTAAAAATGATCGTGAGATAATGAAAAAATATGCATATCTGTTAACTTATGATATAAACCCGGCAGTTCGTCTGGTTCATAGGGTATATCGTATATTAGGATTTGGATTGACATCAAGAATTTTAATGTTATATATTAAAAAAGTTTATTATTCATAATGAAAAAATACATTAGAGCAATTGAACAGGTGAAAAAAATGTCAAAACATTATTGCATTTTTTCTGCACAGTATTATCCGCATGTTGGTGGTGTAGAACGTTATACTTTGTATTTGAGCAGAAAATTGATCGCTGCAGGAAACGAAGTTACTATAGTAACATCAAATACGGGTGATTTATCAGGAGATGAAATACAAGAAGGAATCCAGATTTATCGTCTGCCATGTTACGATTTATTAGGCGGAAGATATCCGGTGTTCAAAAGAAACAAAGAATTTAAAAAAGTAAAAAAACTGATCGAGAGGAATCAGTATGATCTTGTGATTATTAATACGAGATTCTATTTGCATTCATTATACGGAGCAAAATTTGCAAAAAGTAAGGGAATTCCATCCATTGTAATAGAGCATGGAACATCTCACCTGAGTGTAAATAATAAGTTGTTTGACACAGTGGGGGGATGGTATGAACATTTCCTTACATTTTTGTTGAAAAAATATTGTAATGATTATTATGGTGTTTCAGAAGCCTGTTGTGAGTGGAGCGGGCATTTCCATATAAAATCAAAGGGAACACTATATAATGCAGTAGAAATCGAAGAATTTCAGAGAATTCTAAAAGAGTCCGACATTGATTATCGGAAGGAATATGGAATTCCGAGTGGAGCAAAAGTGATTTCTTTTACTGGCAGATTAATTCCGGAAAAAGGGATTAAACAGCTTGTATCAGCAGTAAAGAAGATAAATATAAGCAGGATAAAAAACGGACAGATACCAGTTTATTTAATGATTGCAGGGGATGGCCCGTTATATCAGGAATTGTTAGAAATGTCAGATCAATATACCATATTGACGGGACAAATTGACTTTGAACATATTGTTAAAATTTTGGATGCGTCAGATATATTTTGCCTGCCATCAGATTCGGAAGGCTTTCCAACTTCCGTATTGGAGGCTGTGGCATGTAAGTGTTTTGTGATAACAACTTATCGAGGTGGAGCGAAAGAGTTGCTCATAGATGAACAGTATGGAATTATCATGAGAGATAATACAGTTGAATCAATTCAGAAAAATTTGGAAAAAGTAATAGAAGATGATGCATACCGAACACAGGCAGAATGTAAAAGTTATGATAGATTAGTAAAATATTTCACGTGGGATGCCACTGCTGAAAAGGTTATGCAGATTGCAAAAGACATGAATGGGGAGAAAGAATGAAAGTATTGATCATCATTCCGGCATACAACGAACAAGACAATATAGAACGTGTGGTGAAGCATTTGACAGAAAATTATCCAGAGTATGATTATGTGGTGATTAATGATGGATCAATGGATAAAACATCTGAGATATGCCATTCAAATCATTACAATATTATAGATCTTCCGGTAAATTTAGGACTTGCAGGTGGATTTCAGACTGGTATGAAATATGCATATCAAAAGGGATATGATTGCGCAGTACAGTTTGATGCAGATGGACAGCACAGACCGGAATATATTGCAGCAATGATCCGGAAAATAGAAGAAGGAAATGATATTGTGATCGCATCCAGATTTGTTGAAGAAAAGAAACCGGCTACAGCAAGGATGATTGGAAGCAGATTGATCACCACTGCGATCAGACTTACTTCAGGTGCAAAAATCATGGATCCGACATCTGGAATGCGTATGTATAATAAAAAATTAATAGAAGTATTGGCAAACAACATAAATTTTGGACCGGAACCGGATACCGTATCGTATTTGATTAAAATGGGAGCAAAAGTGGCAGAAATACAGGCAAAGATGGATGAAAGAATTGCCGGACAAAGTTATCTTAATGCCGTCAATGCTGCAAAATATATGGCCAGAATGTTGATCTCTATATTATTAATACAGAACTTTCGCAATAAAAAGAAAGTGGATTTTACAAAATAGACAGGATAAAGGAGAAAAGAATGTCGATAGCATTTCGAATTACATTGATTATCGTATCTGTTTTTACATTGCTTTATATGTGCAAAAAAGTAAAACAGGAAAAATTACAGATAGAGTATTCTATTTTTTGGACATTGTTTGCGATAATGCTCGTTTTGTTTAGTATTTTTCCACAGATTGCAGATTGGTTGTCAGAGTTGGTAGGCGTATATTCCACAACTAATTTCATATTTCTTTTGATTATATTTATATTACTTGTCAAATGTTTTCAACTCACTATGGACATTTCTAAACTGGACAATAAAGTAAAAGAATTAGTACAGAAGATTGCAATTGATGAGAAAGAAAAAAGGGAACATAAATAAATGAAGGAAACAACAGCAAAGAAGAAATTTATGTGGAATATGGCTGGAAGTCTTTGCAATTCACTTTCCTCTATGCTTCTGTTGATTATCGTTAACCGGATTAGCGGAGAGAGCAGGGGTGGATTTTTTGCATTGGCGTATTCTACAGCGCAGCTTTTGTTTTCTGTCGGTGGATTTGAAATCAGACCAGTTCAGTCGACGGATATAAAAAATAAATTTACATTTAATCAATATTTTACCAGCAGAATGTTAAATTGTATTATTATGCTGATCTGCATGATAGGCTATATTGTTGTGAATGGTTATACTGGAGTAGAAGCACTTACCGTGTTTTGGATTCTGGGATATCGAATGGTAGAGGCTGTGGCAGATGTATATAGTGGACTATTCCAACAGAGAGAACGCATTGATATTTCCGGAAAAGAGATGTTAATGCGGAGCGGAATTTCAACGATTACATTCACAATTATATTATGGTTAACAGACAACCTGTTATATGCGGCTATGACACTTACATTAACGTCACTGGTTATTATGCTGTTTTATGATTTACATATGAAAAAATACTTTGAACCAACGCCGGTGCATCTGGAATGGAAAGGAATTTTAGGTATTTATAATGCATGCTGGCCATTGTTTGTGTCATCTTTTATTATGAATTATCTGAACAATGCACCCAAATATGCGATTAACACATATTATGATGAGACGGTTCAGAACAGCTATAATATTTTATTTATGCCTGCATTTGTGATTAATTTATTAAGCCTTTTTGTATTCCGGCCACTTCTTACAGATCTTGCCAGAGATTGGGAGGGGGAAAATATAAAAGAGTTTACAGACATTGTGAAAAAAATGATGATTTTAATTGGTGCACTTACGATTGCAGCATGTGTGGGTGCTTATCTTTTGGGAATACCAATATTATCTCTTGTGTATGGAGTTGATCTGAGGGCATATCGAATGGAATTGGTGATCATTATGATATGTGGAGGACTCAATGCCTATGTATATTGTCTCTATTATGTGGTAACAGTTACGGGAAAACAGATTTTTTTATTGCTGGGATATGGAGCCGGACTTATATTTGCAGTATTTCTGGGATCGGGTTTCGTAAAGAGTCTTGGAATGCTGGGAGCGGCACTGAGTTGTACCCTTTCGTTTGGAGTAGTATTTATAGTATTTTTAATAATAACATCCTGTGTCGTAAAGGACAGGAAGAAGAAAACTGAAGTGTGATAAAAGATGGAAAATTTTATAAAAAGAAAGAGGGAATGAAGAGAATGAGTAAAAAGATTTTGGTAACAGGATGTAATGGACAGCTTGGCCGTGCGATCAATAAGGAATACGCAGGAAGTGATGTGACATTTATTAATACAGATGTAGTGGAAGGGGAAGGTGTGACAGCACTTGACATTACAAAAATTGAGCAGGTATTATCACTTGTACGTGCAGAACAGCCAGAAGTGATCATTAACTGTGCGGCCCATACAAATGTTGATGCATGTGAGAAGCAGTGGGATGCAGCCTATCGTATCAATGCTTTGGGTCCAAGAAACTTAAGCATTGCAGCAGAGGCAGTTGGCGCAAAGATGATTCATGTTTCAACAGATTATGTTTTTGAAGGAAATGGTACAAAACCATATACTGAATTTGATGCACCGAATCCGGTGAGTGCTTATGGTAAAACAAAGCTCGAGGGAGAGAAGTTTGTTCAACAGTTTTCAAACCATTTCTTTATTTTTCGTACAGCCTGGTTATATGGAGATGGAAAAAACTTTGTAAAAACTATGCTGAACCTTTCGGAGACTCATGATGAAGTGAGTGTTGTCTGCGATCAGCTTGGATCGCCAACAAGTGCAGTAGAGCTTGCAAAGGCAATCCATCATTTTGAGGGAACGGAAAATTATGGCCTGTATCATGCTACCTGCGAGGGAGATACAAACTGGGCAGACTTTACAGAGGAAATTTTCAAAAGAGCAGGAAAAAGCACAAAGGTAAATCATGTAACAAGTAAACAGTATAAACAGATGAATCCGGCAGCGGCTGACCGACCGGCATATTCCATTCTGGATAATTATATGATGAGATTAGCGGATGGTTATCAGATGGCTGACTGGAAAGACGCATTGGATGTTTATATGGCAGAGCTGAAATAGTTAATAAAATCCTAAGATGTGTAAAACTTGTCTTAGTATATAAAATATGGTAAAATGACAAATAATTGTGATGATAGGAGGATCTCGGAATGAGAACTTATTTGGTAACTGGAGGAGCTGGATTTATTGGATCGAACTACATTCATTATATGTTTCGCAAATATGATAATGAAATCAGAATTATCAATGTAGATGCATTGACATATGCAGGTAATCTGGAGAATTTAAAAGATATTGAAAATAGAGATAATTACACTTTCATTAAAGCAGACATCACGGACAAGGATGCTATCATGAAGATCTTTGAAGAAAATGATATTGACCGTGTTGTGCATTTCGCGGCAGAAAGTCATGTTGACAGAAGTATTAAAAATCCGGAAGTTTTTGTCAAGACAAATGTTCTTGGAACAGCAGTTATGCTTAATTGTGCAAAAAAAGCATGGGAGCTGCCGGATGGCAGTTTTAAAACTGGTAAAAAGTTCCTTCATGTATCGACAGATGAAGTATATGGTTCACTTCCTGATGATGGAAAAAGCTATTTTTATGAGACAACTCCATATCAGCCACACAGTCCATATTCCGCTAGTAAAGCGTCTTCTGATATGTTAGTGAAGGCTTATATTGATACGTATCATTTTCCGGCTAATGTGACGAATACATCTAATAATTATGGACCATATCAGTTCCCGGAGAAGTTGATTCCATTAATTATTAACAATGCTTTGCACGGAAAGAAATTACCGGTGTACGGAGATGGATTGAATATTCGTGACTGGTTATATGTAGATGATCATGCAAAGGGAATTGACATGGTTCAGGAACATGGAAAGCTTGGTGAGTCTTACAATATTGGCGGACATAATGAAAAGCGTAATATTGAGATTATCAATATTATCATTGAGACTCTACAGGAAATTCTTCCTGATACTGATCCAAGAAAAGCAAATGTAAGCAAAGATTTGATCACATATGTAGAGGATCGCAAGGGACACGATCGCAGATATGCAATCGCACCTGACAAGATAAAAGCTGAGATAGGCTGGGAACCGGAGACGATGTTCAAGGATGGAATTAAGAAGACCATCGCCTGGTATTTAGAACATGAAGACTGGATGAACAATGTTACCAGTGGTGATTATCAGAAATATTATGAAGATATGTATCAGGGAAAATAATAATAGCACAAATAGCAGTACCGTCCGTAGGTCGGATGATACTGCTTGTTTGCGTTTTACCAAAAAGTGATAAAATGAATTTTTTAGGAGGATGAAAAATGAAAGGAATTATTTTAGCCGGAGGATCCGGAACACGTTTATACCCATTGACAAAAGCAATTTCAAAGCAGATCATGCCGGTTTATGATAAACCAATGATTTACTATCCTTTATCAACTTTAATGCTTGCTGGAATCAGAGAAGTACTGATTATTTCTACACCAAGGGATCTGCCGGTGTTTGAGGAGTTATTAGGGGATGGATCACAGCTTGGGATGAGATTTGAGTATGCGGTACAGGAACAGCCAAGGGGACTTGCTGATGCATTTATTATCGGCGAAAAATTTATTGGAAAAGATGCAGTGGCATTGGTATTAGGAGACAATATTTTTTACGGACAGAGTTTCTCAAAAGTTCTTCGGAGCGCAGCTGAGCGTACAGAAAATGAAGCCGGCGCAACCATTTTTGGCTATTATGTAAGAGACCCGAGAGAATATGGGGTTGTAGAATTTGATGAGAATGGAAAAGCATTGTCCATCGAGGAAAAACCGGAAAATCCGAAGTCAAACTATGCAGTACCGGGACTCTATTTCTATGACAATGATGTAGTTGAGATTGCAAAGAATGTAAAACCATCCGCAAGGGGTGAGATAGAGATCACAAGCGTAAATAATGAATATCTGAACCGTGGAACTTTAAATGTTGAAACATTGGGAAGAGGATTTGCCTGGTTAGATACCGGAAATCATGACATGCTTCTTGCAGCGGCAGATTTCGTGTCAGCATTCCAGAAACGTCAGGGATTATATATCTCCTGTATCGAGGAAATTGCTTACAAGCGGGGGTTCATTGACAAAGAGCAGCTTGTGAAACTTGCACAGCCATTATTGAAGACAGATTATGGAAAATATCTGATGGAAATTGCAGAGGGATTATAAAGTCTTTATTTTCATCTATGGATAAAAAAGATTCGAAAAGGAAGTATAAAAAATGGGAAAAATAAAAGTAACAGACAATTGCAATGGAATTGCAGGATTAAAAGTGATCGAGCCGACCGTATTTGGGGATGCCCGTGGATATTTCATGGAGACTTATAATTACAATGATTTCAAAGAGGCAGGAATTGACTGTGAATTTGTACAGGATAATCAGTCTGCATCCAAAAAAGGCGTATTAAGAGGATTACATTTTCAGATTAATTATCCACAGGACAAGCTGGTGCGTGTGGTAAACGGAGAGGTGTATGACGTTGCAGTCGATCTGCGCGAGGGTTCAGAGACATTTGGCAAATGGTTTGGTGTAACTTTATCTGCAGAGAATAAGAAACAGTTCTTTATTCCAAAGGGATTTGCCCATGGATTTATCGTATTGTCCGATTATGCAGAATTCTGTTATAAGGTAACAGATTTTTATCATCCAAATGATGAGGGCGGACTGTTGTGGAAAGACCCGGAGATCGGTGTGGAATGGCCGATGCCGGAAGGAATGACTGAGGCAGATCTTACGTTATCTGATAAGGATAAAGTATGGAGTGGAATCTCAGAATACGTCAAAAACCGTAAATAAGTTATAGCTTAAGAGAATGAAAGTTAGAGGAAAAGCATGCCAACGGAAATAAAACAAGCCAATATGCTGAAAGAAATAATAAGTAATCGAAAATTAATATGGGACTTGTCAAAGAATGATTTTAAAACCAGATTTGCAGGATCCTATCTGGGAATTATCTGGGCTTTTGTCCAGCCGATTGTAACAGTATTGGTATATTGGTTTGTATTTGAAAAGGGAATGCATGCAAGTGGCATTAATCTCAGATCGGGAATTACAGCACCTTTTGTTTTGTGGCTGATAGCAGGACTTGTACCATGGTTTTTCTTTCAGGAGGTACTGAGCGGCGGAACAAATGCGCTGATGGAGTATAGCTATCTGGTAAAAAAGGTAGTATTCCAGATTGATATCTTACCAATTATTAAATTGATATCGGCTTTGTTTGTGCATTTGTTTTTTATTGCATTTACAATTATTTTATATGCGTGTTATGGGTATTATCCGGATTTGTATACATTGCAAATGTTATATTATACCTTTGCGATGATGATCCTTTTATTAGGACTGATATATGCAACATCTGCAATAGTAGTATTTTTCAAAGATCTTGGACAGATCATTAACATTATTTTGCAGATAGGTGTCTGGATGACACCAATTATGTGGAATATTGATGGGATGGAATTGAATCCGATTCTGATTACAATTTTAAAGTTAAATCCAATGTATTATATTGTGGCAGGATATAGGGATTCTTTGATCAATAAGGCTGGATTTTGGGAACAACCAGGCATGACAATTTATTATTGGATTCTTACAATTGTATTATTCATAATCGGGACAAAAATATTCAAAAAATTAAAGCCACATTTTGCAGATGTGTTATAGAAAGGTAACTGCATGGATAACATCGCAATTTCAGTAGAACATGTAAAAAAAATATATAAATTATATGACAGAAACCGGGATCGCCTGAAAGATGCATTAGGATTTTCAAAAAAACCACTTGGAAAAGAGCATTACGCGTTGAATGATGTATCTTTTCAGGTTGGTCAGGGAGAGACAGTTGGCATTATTGGAACAAATGGTTCAGGAAAATCTACAATTTTAAAGATCATCACTGGAGTTTTGAATCCAACCGATGGGGAAGTTAAAGTAAATGGGCGTATTTCTGCGTTGCTAGAACTTGGCGCCGGATTTAATATGGAATATACCGGAATTGAAAATATTTATCTGAATGGAACCATGATCGGTTTTACCAAAGAAGAGATAGATGAAAAGCTGCAGGATATTTTAGATTTTGCGGATATTGGTGATTTTGTAAATCAGCCGGTCAAAACATATTCCAGCGGTATGTTTGTACGTCTTGCATTTGCAGTTGCAATCAATATTGAGCCGGAAATCCTTATTGTCGATGAAGCACTTTCGGTTGGAGATGTATTTTTTCAGACGAAATGTTATCACAAATTTGAAGAATTTAAGAAAATGGGAAAGACCATTCTTTTTGTTAGCCATGATCTGGGGAGCATTGGAAAATACTGTGACAGAGTTGTCCTTTTGAATAAAGGCGTAAAGCTTGCAGAGGGTAAACCAAAGGATATGATTGATCTGTACAAAAAGGTAATGGCAGAATCAAAGATGGAAGATATTCCGAAAAAAGAAAACGGTCATGCAGCAATAGAAGGAGTTGCATGGAAAGAATCCATGATTTTAAATCCGGATAAGCAGGAATATGGAGATAAAAAGGCAGAGATTATTGACTTTGGAATTTTCGATGCAACAGGAAAGATTACGAATACTGTTTCTAAATTTGAAGAGTGTGTTTTGAAATTAAAGGTACAGTTTCATGAGGATGTGTTAAATCCAATTTTTGCATTTACAATCCGGGATTTAAAGGGAACAGATCTTACCGGAACCAATTCACTTATTGAAGGGTTAGAGCCTGGACTGATAGAGGCAGGGACGACACTTACAGTATCATTCAGACAAAAATTGCCATTTCAAAAAGGACAGTATCTGCTACAGTTAGGATGTACAGGATATAATGGTGACGAATTAGAAGTTCATCACAGATTATATGATATTTGTTGTATACAGGTTTTATCTAAAAAAGTTACTGTTGGGTATTTTGATTTGAACTCGATAGTAAGTTGTAATGAAGAGTAGGCTATGGGAAGGCGAACAGCGAGTAAAATCAGCGATGATAGGAATCGCTGTATATAAAAAGGAGCATTATGGGAAGAACACAGAAGCTTGCAGCAATTATAAAAGAGGGAGTAAGAAATCCTCAGAAAATAAAAAAAGGATTAAAAGTTTTAAAAAATCAGGGACCGGAAATCTTTAAACAGCGTTTATCTGCCAGTGTAAATTATGAACCTGGATACGGCAGAGTGAAGAAAGAAAAATTAAAAAATTATAGTGGAGAGATTCTTTTTTCCATTGTAATGCCTGTATATAATGTAGAAATTAAGTGGCTTGATAAGGCGATTGAATCTATAGAAAAGCAGAATTACAAAAACTGGGAGATTTGCATTGCAGATGACTGTTCTACAAAGCAGGAGGTAAGAGAGCACTTATCTGCAATGAAAAATAGCCGGATTAAAATTAAATTATTAGAAAAAAATCAGGGGATTTCAGGAGCAACCAATGCGGCAGCAGCGCTTGCATCCGGAGAGTATATCCTTCTTATGGATAATGATGATGAGCTTGCACCGTCTGCATTACATGAATTTTATCAGAAGATAAAAAAAGAAGGTTCTGATATCATATACAGCGATATGGATATTATTGATGCGAAAGGAAAAACGAGAGATCCATTATGTAAACCTGACTGGTCTCCAGATCTTTTCCTGAGCCAGATGTATTTAGGACATTTGATTGGATTCAAGAAGTCCTTATTTGAAAAAGTGGGTGGATTTCGCGGTGAGTTCAACGGAAGCCAGGATTATGATCTGTTACTTCGAATGACAGAGATGACGGACAAGATTGGACATGTCCCTGAGATACTTTATCATTGGAGAGATCTTCCGAGCTCCACAGCAGCCAACCCGGAGTCAAAGCCATATGCACAGACAGCAGGACTTAATGCGATTCAGGAACATTTAGACCGTGTTTATGGCAAAGGAGCAGCGACTGCAAATGAGACAGAGAATTTGTTTGTCTATGATGTGAGATATCACATGAATGAGGAACCGAAGGTTTCCATTATTATTCCGATTAAAGATCATGCAGATTTGTTAAAGGCTGCAATTGACAGTATTTATGCGAAGACAACTTATAAAAATTTTGAAATTATTATTTTAAATAACAATTCTGAGAGGGAAGAAACTTTTACTTATCTGAAGAAGGTGAAAGAAGAACATGACAATGTCATCGTGAAAGATGCGGCGTTTGAGTTTAACTGGTCAAGGCTTAATAATTATGGAATGAAGTTCGCAACCGGAGATGTCTATGTATGTTTGAATAATGATGTAGAAGTTATTGAACCGGAATGGCTTACAAGACTGGTAGAGAAAGCTATACGAAAAGATGTTGGTGTTGTCGGTGGATTGCTTTTATATGAAGATAATACGATCCAGCATGCAGGAGTAGTTATTGGAATGGGTGGCTGGGCTGATCATGTATTCAAGGGAATGAAACCGCAGCACTATGGATCGCCATTTGTGTCACCGATGGTAACAAGAAATGTTTCGGCGGTAACGGGAGCCTGTCTTGCAGTTTCGAAGGCGACAATTGAGAAAATCGGTGGATTTGATGAGAAATTCATTGTATGTGGAAGCGATATTGAACTTGCACTTCGTGCAAACCAGCATGGACTCGTGAATATCTACGATCCAAATGTTCATCTGTATCATTATGAATCTAAGAGCAGGGATGCAAGTAAAATCCCACAGATTGACTTTGATCTGTCTGATCAGATGTATAAGACCTACCGGAAAAACGGAGATCCATATTATAATAGAAATCTTGATTATTATTGTTGTCAGCCCAAAATTTGTGCCGCGGTGCAGCAGACTGTCAAAGAGCAGGAGGAAAAAATGCTTCTGAAGAGAAAAAGAGAAACCGGACTTCCACAATTGGATACGAATGTATATGAAATTACACCATACACTTTCCGTAAGATAGAATATCCGAACCGCAGAATGAACCTTCTGGTTCCGTCTATCAATGCAGAGCATGTCTTTGGTGGAATCTCAACTGCACTGAAGTTTTTCGATACTTTAGTGAAAACATTAGGCTATGATGCACGTATTATTTTAGTAGACGCAGAGCCAGACAAAGC